>Ga0207695_10001899_pt1 | contig 32615 bp, 20 predicted proteins | sample KBSC54metaG_FD_184354 | JGI IMG/M metagenome (GOLD analysis project Ga0207695, IMG submission 184354) | Corn rhizosphere microbial communities from Kellogg Biological Station, Michigan, USA - KBS C5-4 metaG (SPAdes) (version 2) | ecosystem: Host-associated > Plants > Roots > Rhizosphere > Soil... | reverse complement strand
ATCAAGCCGATCTCTGTCGGACGGGGAAAGGTTGATCGAGATACCGCTGCGCATCCAGCCTGACTCGCACAATCGGCACGCTCCGGGAATCCGTCACAGGATTCTTCCGTCAGACTTTGTCCACTAGGTCCTCGCCACATGCATTCGATGGGGTGACTTCGGCCCGGCGAAAGCTGGAGCTAGGGGCGGCGGCACGTCCACATGTCGGCTGCCCGCAAGTTCGGGACATCCTGTCAGCTGGCGAGCACAGTGCCCGGCCATCGGGCGCACCATAACCATGGGTCCCGGTTTTCGCCGGGACGGATGGTCGCTACGGCTTTGGAGGGTAGGGCCAGGTGAGGCCGTGTCGCGGGTGCGCCGCGCCCCGACGCGCATCAGCGATCGTTTCCCCGCGTCGCGCGCACTTCGCCGCCTCATCGCCGGCACCAATAAAAAGCCCCGCCGAAGCGGGGCTCTGGCCGTAGCCGGGTTCGGAGCGATTAGCCGAGGATCGGCTTACCGAACAGATATTCCCAAACGTCGAAACGCGTAGCCGAGCCGTTCTTTGCATTCGCCATAACAAACCCCCGTTAGGCACAAATCGGCGCACACCGCCGACAACGGGTATTTATCATTAGCGAACACAGTTAACAAGCCGGTAACCATCATGCGGGGATCAGCGTCTCCCCCTTCGGCAATTCCTCCATCAACAGGGCAAGAGTCATTGGTTTTCCAGTGTGATAGCCCTGCACATAGTCGCACTGCATAAGCCGCAGCTCGTTCAGCACGATGGCATTCTCCACACCTTCGGCCACCGTCTTGCGGCCAAGCGAGTGGGCCAGCTGGATGGTCGAGTGGACCATGATTCGGTCGCTTTGGGATTTTTCCAGCATGGAGACGAAGCTGCGATCGATCTTGATCTCGTCGGCGGGAATCCGCTTGAGATAGTCGAGCGTCGAGAAGCCGGTGCCATAATCGTCGATCGATAGCCGCACGCCCGACGCGCTGAGCGCCTCGAGCGTTTCGACGATGCCGTCCTGGCTTGCCATGGCGGTGGTCTCGGTGATCTCCAGGATCAGATGATGCGGCTCCAGCCGATGCCGCGCGAGCGTGTCGTGGACCATCGGCAGCAGCCCGGTCGAATCGAGCAAGCGGGCCGAAAGATTGACCGCGATGCTGAAATCGGAGTGGCCGGCACGGTGGATCGCGGCCGTCGCCGCCACCGCCCGATCGAGGATATGGGCGGTGAGATTCTCGATGCGGCCCGATCGCTCGGCGGCGGGGATGAACTGGCTGGGCGAAACCTCGCCCTTTTCGGGGTGGCTCCAGCGTGCCAGCGCCTCGGCGCCGATGATGCGGCCCGTCGCCATTTCGATCTTGGGTTGGTAGGCGACCCAGATCTCGTTGCGCTCCACGGCCTGGTCGAGCCGCGCGAGGAGCGACATCTTCCACTCCGCATCTTCGAGGTCGGCCGGATCGTAGGTCATCCAGCGCCGGCCCTCGGTCGTGGCGCGATCGGCGGCGACCACCGCGCTCGACACGCGCTGGAGCAGCGAGCGGCTGGTGTCGGTATCGAGGCCGAAGATGACGGCGAGGTCGATCAGCCGGCCGGCGACCACCACCGGGCTGCGGAACAGGCCGTGCAGCGCCATGAGCTGTTCGCCGATGGCTTCCTCGTTCGCGGCGGCGGGCCAGATGAACAGGCCGTCGTCCGCCTGATAGAGCATCTCGCCGCCGGTGCCGACCGACAGACGGTTGATGATCTGCTCGACCAGATCCTTCTCGCTTTCCGCGGGCAGGGCGGTCGTCACCTCGGCATAGTTGAGGATTCGCGCGACCACGACCGTCTGTACCAGGCGCCCCGCCGCCTCGCGCAGCGCGTTGAGATTGGGCTGGCCGGAGACCGCGTTGACGAGCCCCTTGTCGCGGAGCGACTGGCGGAGGTTGGACACGGTCCGCACCAGCGCCGTGGTGACCAGCAGCGCCAGCGCCGGCATGATCGAGAAGAAGATCAGCGACCGGTCGGCGACCATCGGCAGTGCGAGCAGGAACACGAAGCCGGTGGTGAGGACGATGCGCGCCAGCAGGCGGCGCCGTGCGAACAGATAGAGCCCGGCGACGAGCGTGGCGAACAAGGTCGGGATCAGCCAGCCGGCATCGACGGGGCGGCCCTGGCGCAGGGTCTCCACGGCGGCGGCGTGAATATAGACGACGGGAAGCGGGCCGAAGCCCGGTGCGCCATAATGCAGCGTGTTGACGGTCTCGCCGATCAGGACGTCCTTGCCCGCGAAGCGCGCGCTGTTCCAGCGGTCGTTCAGGATGTCGGCGGCGCTGACCGTCGGCATGGCGTGGAGATCGACGCCGTAATCGATCGGGAAGGAACTGCCCGATTCGCCGGTCTGGCCTTCCATCGCGCTGGCCATCGAAGGAATGGTGCGATCGCCGATGCTCAGCGCGTAAGGCGAATCATAGACCATGTTGCCCCAGTGCAGCACCACGTTGGTGGTTGCGACGGGCGCAAGCTGAAGCAGCCGCGCCGGCGGAAGCTCCACCCCGCCATGGCCGGTCATGCTGTCGGCGTTCAGCCGCAGCGGCAGGATCACATTGTGATCGGCGTCCTTGAGCGCCGCTTCGAATTCGGCGGTGCCGCGCGGGCTGTCCTGCCCCCAGCCGAGGACGTCGATGCCGATTCGCCGGGCGCCGGCAGCGTGCAGCTTGCGGATCAGCGTCGCATAGCGCGCGCGTGGCCAGGGCGTGGGGCCGAAGGCATCGGTGCTCGGCTCGTCGATCGCGACCACCATCACCTGGCCGCTCGGCGTATGGCTGCGCAGCTTGGCGCGGGTGATATTACCGAACAATTCCAATGGCATAAGCAGGTTGACGAAACCGCACAGCAACGAGATGCAGATCGCCGCTGCCAGAATCTTCAGATTCAGGCGATGGCCCGGTAACCGGCTTAGGGACAAAGGGCGCCGCATGGTTTTCCAAGCGTCAACCTCACACAATCATCTTATCAAATGGCAAACGCCGACCCTTCGCTGGCGGATTTTAGCCGATCGTCGAAGTCTGCGGGCGAGGCGGCGCAGCGCGGCCCGCCCATCAGACGGCGATTGACCCGCTGGGCGGGCCGGGGCATGGGAGCGGCAGCGCGGGTATAGCTCAATGGTAGAGCACTAGCCTTCCAAGCTTGTGATGCGGGTTCGATCCCCGCTACCCGCTCCAGCATGAGCGCTTTCGCCCGCTGGCGGACGATGCCCCCACCCGCTTCCATCTCGACAGTTTCGGTCAATGGACAGTCGTATCGTAGAGATACGGCAATCGAGCAAGACAAACTCGAAACAGTTTGAACAAGATGCCTGAATGGTCCAATTCAGACCATTGCTTGCACGTAATCTTTACCATTGATCGCGTTTTTGCGCGGCATGAGCAAGTGGACCCGCATTCCCGTCGAGGTGCTGTTCACGGGTGCGATGGTGCTGCTGATGCTGGCGCTGTCCGCCTGGTACGCGCTGCCGATCCGGTTGCCCGGGGGCAACAGCGCCAGCAGGATGGGCGTCCAGTTCGTCCTGCCGCTGCTCGGCATCGGCGCGTGGCTGGTCTTCACGCTGGTCGCGAACCGCAAGGCGTCGCCCTGGCGGCCGCTGCTCGCGCTCTCCTGCTACGGCATCGTCATGATCGTGCACTTCAATCTGAAGCTGTGGGTGCCCTATATCCACGCCACCAGCTACGATCCGCAGCTCTGGCGGATCGATCAGCTCGCGCACCCGCTGGTCGAATTCTGTGACAGGATCAGCGTGGCGCTGCGGCCGCTCGACCAATATTGCCCGGGCATCTATCTCTGGGCGTTCCTGACGATGTTCTACATCAGCTTCGGCTATCACGCGATCCGCACGCCGGAGGTTTTCCGCAAGCTGTTCCTGTCAGCTCTGTTCCTGCAGGGCATGGGGGCGATCGGCTATCTGCTGATGCCGGCGGTCGGCCCGTTCATCTACGAGGCGGGCACCAGTGTCGGGATCAACACGGCACAGCAGCAGATGCTGGCGATGCGGCAGGCGTCGATCGCGGTGGGGCCGCACTGGCTGGCGGATCATGCGTCGGCCAGCCTGTTCGCGGGACTGGGCGCGATGCCGTCGCTCCATGCCGGCTGCTCCTCGCTCTTCCTGTGGTTCGCCTGGCGCCACGGACGGATGCTGCTGCCGACCTATATTCCGATCTTCGCCTTCATCCTGGTGACCGCGGTGGCGAGCCGCTGGCATTATCTGATCGATCTGCCCATCGGCATCGCGCTCGCCAGGCTGGCCATCGCGCTGGCCGATGTCGCGGATCGGCGGCAAAGATCCGTCCCCAAGGAGGTGGCGCACGCCGCTCCTCCGATGGCGGAGCCGCTGCCGGCGTAAGTCAGCGCGGAACGAGGCAATTGGTGATCACCGCCATCGCATTGCGCGCATAGACCGGCGTATCGATCGTGTGCAGGATCACCGGCCGGTGGATGCGATCCATGGTCGGCTCGTAATCCTGCGTGATCGCCACCGCATAGACCGGGTGGCTGTTGACGAAATCGAGCCAGTTCTTCTCGTGGGTCTGGTAGATCGCGAAGATCGGGCGCTCGAATCCCATGGCCCTCACCGGCGCATATTCCTTCGCGGCGTAGATGAAGGGGTAGATGTGGCCGCGCAGATCGGGGGCCATCTCCGCCACGCGCCTCAGCCCGCTGACATTGTCGGTCTTGAAATCGGTGATCAGCCGGGCATCGGGGTGGGCGCGCAGCCAGGCGACGACATCCGACAGCATGGCGCCGCGCGGATCCCACAGGTCGTACCCGTCATGCCCGGCGCGCACGATGCCGAAGGGCAATTCGTGAAAGTCCATCTCGAACATGCGCAGGCCGTGGCTGTAGGAGAGGTTCAGGGCGGCGATGCTGTTCGCATAGGTGCGGCCCGGCAGGCCCCCGGCGGCATGCGCGATCAGCGCGGGCCCGCCAGAGACGGGGATATAGGTGGGGCAGCCCGGCTGGTGGCGACGGGCGGGCGCGAACGGCAGCTGGACGAGGCCGCCCGCCAGCAGCGCGCCCAATGCCCATGGGCGCAGCTTCGCCCAGGTGATCCGTATCCGCTTGGTTTGGGCAGGCGTCGCGCGTGCGTGCATGGAGTATCCGATCCGTTCGGGACTCGGATACGCGATCAAATCCTAACGAGCCTACACGCCTGGCGGCTGGATCTTGGTCTAAACGATTACACTTTGGTCGACTCTTCGGGGCGCGAGGCGCTCAGCGGCGCAGATTCTCGCTCAGCGACATCTCGCTGATCGCCTCGAACCGGCCGAGCGTGCAGCGCGTCGTCGTCGGATCGCCGCCCACGCCGAGCGGGCCGTCATGATCGAGGATCTCGAGCGTGTCGCCCTGGCAGAGCCGGTCCGGATCCGCCGACTTGAAGCGCAGCTTGGAGACGTTGTTGATATGGCCGAGCCCGTCGCAGGGCGTCGGCAGATAGTTGCGATAGGCCTTGCTGCCGCCGACATGGACGATGAGGCGGCCGTCCGTCTCGGACGTCTCGTCCCGGATGTCGTGGCGGCTGATGCATTGCTTGGCGCTGTAGGGCGCTTCGTCGCGCTGGCGGGCGCTGCCGGACACGGCGATGAGCGAGAGAGCGGCAAGCGCGGCGGAGCGGGTGGCGATGCGGGTGCTGGGCATGATCCGGTCCTCGTCTCTCGATGTTACAATTTCATGTCAGGCTTGCCCGCGTCAGGCGGGCGCGGGGGCGTAACGCTGCCGGCCCCGATAGCTGCCCAGCACGGGGATCAGCATGAACAGAGCGAGGGCGGCATTGCCCAGCACATAGGCGCTGCCGGCGCCGGTGAGCCCGAACAGGTGGCAGAGGATGCCGAGTATCCCGAGATAGACGACGGTCGCCGCCGCCTGCGCGCCCAAAGCCGCGCGCTGCCGCCCGACCATGTAGAGCAGCGATTCCAGCGGGAAGCTCGCCATGGAGATCATCAGCGCGAACGTCATCAGGCTGAGCAGCCCGTATGCGGCGAGATATTTGTGGCCGAACAGGCTGACGAAGGGCTTTCCGCCGATCAGGATGAGCAGGACCACGAGCAGGCCGATCCCGCCCGCGATCAGCCCGGTGCGCACCGCCAGCCGCCAGGGATGCTGGCTGGAGGGATCGAGCCGCATGATCTCCGGATAGAAGCCCTTGGTCAGCAGATCGGCCGGCTTGCCAGCCGAATCGAGCAGGGTCGTCGCGATCTTGTAGAGGCCGGCCGCGACGGGGCCGAGCACGCCGCCGACGATCAGGTTGCTGATCGGGCCCCAGCAGGCATTGAGCGAGGTGGCGATGTTGGTCGTCCACACGAAGCTCCAGGCATCGGGCAGGCGCCGCGCGGTGCCGAACAGGCCCGGACGCAGCGCCTCGGTCATGCCGCGGCGGCGCAGCTCGCGGACGGTCAGCCACCACAGGATCAGGTCGCCGCTGATGTCGGCGACGTACCAGGCCATGACGAAGCCCAGGAAGCCGAGATCCAGCGCCCAGGCCAGCGTCGCGCCGATCGCGCGCAGCAGCGGCGTCACGACCTGCTGCTTGGCGATCGTGTCGAAGCGGTCGAGCAGGCGCATCACGCCGGTCGGCGTCGCGGCCGACATGGTGGGTACGAGCGTGCAGTAGATCAGCGCGAGCGCCAGATGCGACCGGTCGATGCCGAAATCGGGCGCCAGGAACGGCAGCGCGAGCATCGCCAGGGCCATGCCGACCAGTCCGCTCGTGATGTCGAGCCCGAATGCGAAGCGGATGGCGTCGCGCGCGGTGGCCGTATCGCCGCGCTGGAGCGCGGGCGCGCCGTAGCGCAGGATCAGCTGCCAGCTCTGGAACTTGGTGATCGCGCCCGCACCCAGCGCATAGGTATGCACAAGCGTCAGCATGCCGAACGTGACGGGATCGAGCCCATGGCCCGCCGCGATGAGCGCGATCAGGCTGAGGCCCGCTCCGACGAGCTTGGTAGAGCCCAGATAACCGGCGTTGCGCAGCACGGCGCGAAACACGCCATCCTTGAACCAGTGCCTCATGATTCGCCGTCGGTCTCGCTCTCGCACCGGAACATTTGGCGATTCTGTCGGCGTTTTTTAACCCGCTGGCAAGCTTTGGCGACGGTTCGTCGTGCGATGAACGGTTCGGCCAACGGTTCGCCGCAGTGCGGTATCGGCCTGTCGTGGACTCGCCGAAGGTAAACTTCCTTAACGGCAGATGGCCAGTACACCCGAATCGGCAAAAGGGACTCGGGGCAGTAGCAGCATGTTCAAACGCTCGAAGATCGCGCTCTGTTCCATCGCGCTCGCGATGACGGTGGTCGCTTCGTCGCCCGCCGACGCCCAGGGTTCCTTCTGGCAGTGCGCCACCTTCGCCCGCATGTTCTCCGGCATCCAGCTCTTCGGCGCGGCGGCTTCCTGGTGGAACCAGGCGGTCGGCAAATATGCCCGCGGCGAAACCCCGAAGGCGGGCGCCGTCCTCGTGTTCAAGTCGATCGGCTCGATGCGCTCGGGCCATGTCGCCACCGTGAGCCAGGTCGTGTCGGACCGGATCATCAAGGTGACCCACGCCAATTGGTCGACCCCCGGCAAGGTGGAGAATGACGTCGAGGTGCTCGACGTTTCCGCGAACAACGATTGGAGCCGCGTCCGCGTCTGGTTCAAGAGCCTCGGCGGCCTCGGCACCAGCAGCTATCCGGTCTACGGCTTCATCTACAACGGCCATGGGAAGGGGGCGCTCACCGCAGCGGCCGATTCCGATGCGCCCTCCACCGACGCGATCCTGAAGGCCGCCTCGGATGCCAAGGCCGCCCGCGCCAAGTCCCCGCTCGCCGCGCTGATCGGCTGAGACTCTCTCCTCCCGGATAACCGCGCCTCGCGGCTGACGATCTGGCGGCACGTGGCCGGCCCGGCGTGATCGGGACGGCTGCACCGGTACCTGCATCCCATGAACGATCTTGTGCCTCACGGGACGGCACCCGGTTGACGGGCGTGTCGCCCCGTCCCGGTACGGGCCTCCAGCGAAGGCCCGAGGCGCATTGTCGTTCCGTATCGGGAAGAGGTCGCGGCTCGCGGAACGGGATCCCCTCGGTCCGTACCAAGGCAGGGGCGATCCCCGCGCTGTCGCCCCTCAATAATCCTTGGAGATGCGGATGCTGGCGCTCTGCCGGTTGATCGTCGAGATGGTCGAGAGCAGCGACAGCCAGCGCGTCACCTGGAATTCGATGCGGGTCGCCGAATAACCCTGCCCATCGGTCACCAGCTCCACATAGGTGCGCTTGCCGATATATTTGCCCGCCGCGATCGAAGTCTTCTGGCCGGTGGTGATGTCGGCCGGCTCGATGCGCAGGCGATCGAGCCCCGCCACCTTGCGGATCGCGTTGATCGGATCGAGGCTGCCGCGCCCGCCGGTGCGCAGCCCGTTCACCGCCGCCGCCAGCTGCAGCGCCTCGGGCGCGGAGAGATTGGCGATCGAGGTGCCGAACAGCAGGCGCGAGAGCAGCTCGTCCTCGGGCAAGGCCGGCGTCGAGGTGAAGCTGATCTCGGGCTTGAGGCCGGTGCCCGACACCTGGATCGTGGCGCTGACGCTCTGCACGTCGGCCTTGGCGACGATGTCCAGCGCCGGATCGATCGGCGTGCCGCCGCCGAAGCGGATGATGCCGCGATCGATGTCGAAGCGGCGGCCGGCGAACTCGTAATTGCCGCGGACCAGATCGACGCGACCGGCGATGGCGGGATTGTCGACGAAGCCGCTGATCGCCAGCTTGCCGCGCCACTCGCTGTCCAGCCCCAGACCGCGCACGAACAACTGGTTGCGCGCATCCGCCTTGATGTCGAGTGCCCAGGGGACGGGCGGCGTCGCCTCCTCGTCATAATCCTCGCGGTTCAGCTCCTTGACCGCGAGGTGCGGCACGCCTTGCTGCTGGGTCGCCTTGCCGAAGCGGTAGGAGGAGCGATCGAGCTTCACGTCGCCGGCGATGGTGCCGCCCTTGCCGTCCGACTTGATGGTGAGCGGGCCGGTGACGGTGGCGCCGATATCGTCGCGCGCCAGCAGCACGGCATGGTTGGCGTTGAGCGCGATGTCCATGCCCAGTCCCTTGGCGCCGGCGAAGTCGAAGCTGGCGCGGCCGGTGAGCGTGCCGTTGTCGCGGGTCGATCCGGCGAACTGGTCGATCAGCAGCTTGGAACCGTCGAACCGGCCGGTGGCACGGATCTTCTCGATCACGGTGCCGATCGTGGCGCTTTCCAGCCGTGCCGCCTGCGTCACCAGCGAGCCGCGGATCGAGGGATTGTGGAGCGTGCCGCCGATGTCCGCGCCGATCGCGACGGGGCCGGAAAGGTCGATGGTCTCGATCCCGCCGAGCCGCCACAGCGTATCGGCCGGGCCGTTATAGCGTAGCTGCGCGAAGAGCGGCGCGTTGAGCAGGCGCTCGCCGAGCGTGGCGCCGGCGCCGATCGGGGCGATGCGGGCCTGGGCGCGGCCGATCACCTGCCCGCCGCTCGTCGCCACCGCGCGGGCCGCAACCTTGCCGCCGTCCATCACCGCCGCCAGCCCCATGTCGACGGGCTTGGAGGAGAGGACGAGGCCGGCGCGGCTGAGCCCCCGGATGCGCAGGTCGGCCTTGCCGGCGGGCAACGCGCCCGGCGCGGCGACGGCATAGGAAACGTGTCCGGTCGCCTGCCCGGACAAACCGAGGCCGGGCTTGAACATGTCCAGCAGCGCCAGCGGCATGGTGTCGAGGCTGGCTTCGAAGCTGGTGCTGCCGGCGCCGAAGCGGCCGGCGACGGTGGCGCTGCCGCCCGCGAAGGAGAGGCTGGTCGGCGCGATCACCCAGGCATCGCCCACCCGGCGCAGCACCGCCGGCGTCGCCAGCGCGACCGGCCGGCCGTCCACCTGGCCCTGGCCGTGGATCGTGTAGCTGTCCGGCGCGATGCTGGTGTCGGTCTGGAAGGCGAAGGCGCGGCCGCGCGAACCGGAGACCGAGGCGCGCACGTCACCGATGCCGCCGACAAGCTTGGCATGCGCGGCGACGCGGGCGAGGAAGATCGCGTCGTGCCGCAGCCCCTGCGCGTTCAGCGTCGCATCGACATGGGTGCCGGCGGGATCGAGCAGCAGATCGAGATCCAGCGTGCCCTTGCGCAGGCTCATGTCGAGATCGCCGGCGAGCTGGGCGCGATCGGCGGAGAGATGGCCGACGATCCGCTGTCGCGTGTCCACCGGCGCGAAATCGAGCGTGCCGGCCAGCCCGCCGCCGCCGAGCGCGAGCTGGCCGGTGAAGCCGCCCGGATCGGCGCGGAGCTGGCCCCTGGCGGTGGTGCCGGTGACGTTCAGCGCATCGACATGGATCAGCGTGGTGCCGCCCGGCGGCGCATCGATCGAGCCGGCGAGGGTGAACGACCCCAGCGTCGATCCGCCCGCCGCCGTCATGGCGAAGCCCTGCGGCACCGGATCGAGAGCGAGCTTCACCTGATCGAGGCCCAGCGCGTCCAGCGGACGGTCGAGCAGCAGGGCGACCTTGGGATGGTCGATCTGGCCGTCGAGGTTGAGGCGGAAGGTCCCGTAGGTCGCCTGCTTGCCCTGCCCGGCGAACTGGAAGGTGCCGTCCTTCTGGCGCGTGCCGCTGCCGGTGATGGTGATGGCCGGCGCGGTGAGCCTGAGATTGGCGAAGTGGAGAATGCCGTCGGGCGTCCGCGTCAGCTGCGTGTCGAGCTGCGGCAGGCCGCCGGCCAGCGAGCGCAGGAAGCCATTGTCGAAGCGCCGCACCCAGGCCCGCCCGCGCCCCGAGACGATCGACTGCTTGAGATCGGCGGTGGGCGTCACCTTGAGCTCGGTCAGCACGTCGACGATGCCGAGGCCGGGGATCAGGTATCGCTGTAGCCCGCCCGACAGGTCCACCCAATATTGCCCGCCGACCAGATCGACGAACAGGGCCACCTTGCCGTTGAGCTTGTCGGACTTGAGCGTCAGCCCCTCGCCGGTCAGCACCTTGGGCGTGACGTGGAGCACGCCCTCGATCGACATGTTGGCGAGGATGCCGCCCGCCACCTCGCCGACGCCGGTGACGCGTTTCGCCGTCAGCCTGATGGGCAGAGCGAGGTCCTTGCCGCCGACATGGCCAGCGCCTTCCGCGCGCACGCCCTCGAAGCCCGTCTTGTCGAAGGCGAATTGCGGCGAGGTCGCGTCGTAGCGGAAGCGGGCGCCCCGGAACGGGCCGTCCAGCGCGGCATGGATGCGGATGTCGTGGCCCGTCATGTTGGGGAACAGCGCCGCCGGCTTGAGCAGCAACGCGTCCACCGTGAGCGGGTCGTAGGCGCCGTGGGCGAGATCGATCGCGCCGCGCGCGATCACCGCCGCCTGCGGCGAGGCGAGCTTGAGCGATCCGTCGAGCCGCCGGTCCTCGTAGCGCGCCTCGCCCGTGACCAGCACCACCGGCGCCGTCAGCCGCTGTGCCTTGCCGGCGGTGACGGAGCCGAGCGTCAGCCGGCCGGCCAGGCGATAGCGCCCCTTGTCCTGCCGCAGCGTCAGATCGGCGATGCGCCGGCCGCCGGCCACCCAGAATCCATGTCCCTGCCAGCCGCTCCAATTGCCTTCGCCGCTGACCAGCATGCCCATCGGCTTCTTCGATCCGAACAGGCCCGGCATCACCCCGCCCGCCGGCGAGAGCAATCGCGCATCGATGTCGAACAGGTTGCGATCGGGCTCGGTATCGAGCGCGAACACCGCCTTGTCGCCGGCCGAGGAGGCGGCGCGCAGGCCGATCACCGCGCGGCCGTTGCCGGTGTCCGCCTTGCCGACGATGCGGACGAGCCGCCGCTCCTTGCCGGCAATGCCCGGCTCCAGCCGCAACCGGATGTCGAGCGCGCCGATATGGATGCGATAGCCGGGGATGATCGGCGCGCCGGGCCGGCCGGGCCTGAGCTTCGGCAGGCGTTTCAGGATGACGAGATCGGAGGACAGGCTGTCGACATGCAGCCGGTTGGCCAGCCAACGGGTCGGCCGCCAGTCGAGATCGACGATCGGCGCCTCGAGGAAGATACCCTGGGGATCGGACAGGCGCAGGTCCCGGATCTTCGCGTGGCGCCAGATCGATCCGTCGATGCGGCCGATGTGGATGCGCAGCCCGCTCGACGGTTTCATCTCGCCGATGCGATCGACGATGAAGCGGTGGCCGGCATCGGTATCCACGCCGAAGCCGATCGCGGCGGCCATCACCAGCAGCAACGCGACGATCCCGCCGAGCACGCGCAGCGACCAGTGCCAACGCTTGCGCGGCGGCGGCGCGGGCGGCGTCTCGACGACCGCGGCGGGCACGTCCTCCGCCATCAGAAGGCCTGCCCCAGCGAGACGTAGACGGCGACGCGGCTGTCGCCTGCCTCGCGGTTGATCGGCGTGCCGACATCGACGCGGATCGGCCCGAAGCTGGTGTAATAGCGCACGCCGAGGCCGGTGCCGTAGTGGAAGCCGGTGAATTTGGGCAGCGAGCCCGAATAGAGATTGCCGCCGTCGAGGAACGGCACGACGCCGAAATTGCCGAAGCGGATGCGCGCCTCCAGCCCGAATTCGGCGACGCTGGCGCCGCCGACCGGATCGTTGTTGGGATCGCGCGGCCCGATCTTCTGGTAGCCGAAGCCGCGCACCGATCCGCCGCCGCCCGAATAGAAACGCCGCGTCGGCGCGATCTCGTCGGCGCTGGCGCCCTGGATCGAGCCGAGCCGCACCCGCTCGGCGAAGACGATGCGGCCGACCGGCTGATAGGCCGATCCGTCGAGCTGGAGGCGGACATATTCGAACGGCCGGCCCCGGAAGGAGATTTCGGGCGAGACGTGCGCGGACAGGCGATAGCCGCGCGACGGGTTCAACAGGTCGTCCGATCCGTCATAGGACAGGCTGAGCGGGATCGCGCCGACATAATAAGTCGCGCGGCGGGGCTCGCCGGTGGCCAGGATCTCGTCCCGCTCGTCGGAGGCGACCAGCTCCACGCCGTAGCTGTAGGTCCATTTCTTCTGCCAGATGATGTTGGTCTGGCGCTCGATATTGGCGGCGAGATCGACCGTCTTCGCCGCGAAGGCCGGCACGTTCAGGTGATCGAGGGTGAGCTGGGCGACCAGCGCCTGATCGCGCGTGCGGAAATTGTTGCGGCGGAAGATCGCCGAGGCGAGCTGTTCCTGCGTGCCGAGCACGCCGCGCAGGGTCAGGCTGCCTTCGGGCGGAAACAGATTGCGGTGCGTCCAGTCGACTTCGGCGGTGATGCCCTGGCCGGTGCCGTAGCCGAGCGTGCTGACCGTCTCGGTGTTGAGATAGCCGAGCTGGCCGGCGGTGGTATGCGCGCCCGTCACATAGCCGAGCGTGGCGGCGATGGTGCGCGGCGGCGCGCGTTCGAGATGCACGTCGAGATCGACCACCTGCGGATCGGCGGTGCGCACCGGCGTGATCTGCGCGATCGAGACGAGCCCCGTCTGGATCAGCGCGCGGCGCAGATCCTCGATCCGCGCCGTGTTGTAGAGATCGCCCGGATGCAGGCGCGACAGCAACTGGACGTGCTTGGGCCCGAACACATATTTCTTGCCCGAGATGCGGAACGTGCCGAAGCGCATCCGCCCGCCGGGATCGACCTTGAGCGTCAGCGTCGCCTCATGGGTCGCATGATCGACGGTGATGTCCGGATCGGCGACGGTGGCGAAGGGATAGCCCGTATTGCCGAGCGCCTGCTTGAGGCTGGCGACCGCGGCCGTGACCTTGTCGGCATTGACCGGATCGCCCTTGTGGACATCGAAGGCGCGGCCCAGCGCGGCGGCGTCCGGCCCGGTTTCGGCCACCCCGGGCAACGTGACGTCGGTGAAGCGGTAGGCCGGCCCCGTCGCCACCGCGAGCGTGACGGCGAGCTTGGTGTCGCCGCTGGTGGTCGGCCCGGCGAGGTTACCGACGCGCGCATCCACCTCGGCATCGTAATAGCCGTAGGCGCGCAGCAGGTCGCCAAGCAGCCCGGCATCCTCGCGCGCGCGGCGATCGATCTGGGCGACGTTGGCGGCCTTGCCCGAGGCTTGCTGGAGCGAGGACAGGCTGTCGAAGCGGGTGCGGATCTCGGAGGCGTCGGGAACGCCTTCCAGCCCCTCGATGCCGAGCGCATAGCGCCGTTCGCCGGTCGCCTCGGTGGTCTGGGCGGCCTTGGCGTCCTTCTTGTCCTTGCTCTTCGCGAGGTCGGGCGGGGGCGGCGCCAGCAGCGGCGGTTGCCCGGCCTCGCCCGGCATGACCGGCAACTGGCCGAGCGGCGCGTCCGGCAAAGCGAGATCGGGCCAGTCGACGCCGAGATCGGGCATCGCCGCCATCGGCGAATTGGGATCGAGCGGCACGGCGGAATTGGCCGGCCCCGGCACCGCCACATCCTGCCCGCGGGCCGCGACGGGACAGGCGAGAAGGGCGATCGCGGCACAGGCGCGCGAAGCGCGGGTCCGCGAAGGGGCAGGCAACATGGCGGGACCCTAGCGCGGCCCTCGCGCCGTTGCCAGCGCGGAGGCGGTCAGTCCGGAAAATCCATCCCTTTCAAGCAAAAGGCCGTTCAAGGATGCGGCCGTTCAGGGACGAGGACGGGTCAGAGCCGGTGCCGCGCCACTTCGGGCAGCAGGATGCGCGCGATCGCCTTCGCCACGCCGTCCTCGTCGTTGGAGGCGCTCACCCAGTCGGCCTCGGTGGTCACGGCCACCGGGGCCTGGCCCATGGCGATGGCGACGCCGGCGCGCTTGAGCATCGGGATGTCGTTGGGCATGTCGCCGATCGCCGCCGTTTCCTCCAGCGGCACGCCGATCGCGGCGCAGAGCGCGACGATGCCGTCGCCCTTGTTGGCGAGCGGATGGGTGATGTCGCAATAATAGGTCTGCGAGCAGGAGACTTCGGCCGCTTCGCCGAGCGCGGCCTTGTTGTCCGCCTCCAGCTTGGCGATCAGCGTGGTGTCGTCGCTGACGCCGACGATCTTGTCGATGCGCCCGTGAAGCGACACCCAGTCCCCGTCCAGCACCGGATCGACCATCGCCGCTTTCTTCTCGTGCGGGACGTGTGGATTGGTCTCGTCGTCGGCGAACCATTTCCCGTCGGCGAACACCCACAAGGAGGCGCCGCTCGCGCGCACGATGGCATAGGCCTTGCGGCTCGCCTCCGCCGAGAGATGCCGGGCGGCCAGGATATCGCCAGACGGCATCACCAAAGTGCCGCCGTTGAACGCGCCGAGCGGGGCGGTAAGGCCCATTGCCCTGGCCAGCGGCAGGATTCCGGACGGTGGCCGCGCGCTGATCAGCGTCATGTGCACGCTGGCATGTTGCAGCCGTTTGGCGGCATCGATCGTGGCCTCGGCCAGGCTCTTGTCGTGGCGCACGAGCGTGCCGTCCACGTCGGAGACGAGCAGGCGGATGGGCGGATTGTTCGGGGTGTCGGTCATACGATCGGATGCCATGCGCGGCCATCGCGCTCCAGCAGCGCATCGGCGCGGTCCGGGCCTTCGGAGCCGGCCTTGTAATCTTCCGGCTCGCCATCCTTGGCCCAGGCCTTCAGGACCGGCTCGACGATCTGCCAGCCGCGCTCCACCTGGTCGGCGCGCTGGAACAGCGACTGGTCGCCGATCAGCACGTCGTAGAGCAAGGTCTCGTAGCCGGTGCGATGGCCGAGATCGAAGGCATCGGCATAGCGGAAGGCCATGCAGACCTCCTTCGTGTCCACCACCGGGCCGGGCACCTTGGCGTTGAAGTGCAGGTCCAGCCCCTCATTGGGCTGGATCTGGATCACCAGCTTGTTGGGCGGGATCTTGGAAACGTCCGCATTGCGGAACATGGCGAGCGCGATCGGCTTGAACTGGATCACGATCTCGGTGTCGCGCGCGGCCATCGCCTTGCCGGTGCGCAGGTAGAAGGGCACGCCGGCCCAGCGCCAGCTGTCCACCATCAGCTTGAGCGCGACATAGGTTTCGGTCTTGCTGCCCTTCGCGACGTCCTGCGCCTTGAGATAGGGCGTCACCTTCTTGCCGGCGATCGTGCCGCCGGCGTAGCGGCCGCGCACCGCATCCTCCTTCGCCTCTTTCGGCGTGGGGACGCGCACCGCCTGCAACAGCTTCACCTTCTCGTTGCGCACCGCTTCCGCATCGAAGCTGTTGGGCGGCTCCATGCCGACCATGGCGAGCAGCTGGAAGAGATGGTTGGGCACCATGTCGCGCAGTGCGCCGGTCGCGTCGTAGAAGGCGCCGCGCGTGCCGACATCCACCGTCTCGGCCGCCGTGATCTGGACATGATCGATATAGCGGCTGTTCCACACCGCCTCGAGGAAAGCGTTGCCGAAGCGCGCGATCATGATGTTCTGCACCGTTTCCTTGCCGAGGAAATGATCGATGCGGAAGATCTGCGTCTCGTCCATCACGCCCAGCAACGTCTTGTTGAGCGCGCGGGCGGACGGGAGATCGTGGCCGAACGGCTTTTCCACCACCACGCGGCGGAAGCCGTCCGTCTCCTTGAGCAGGCCGACCTTGGCCAGCCCTTCCGCCACCACGCCGAAGAAGCTGGCGGCGGTGGCGAGGTAGAAGGCGACATTGCCCGTGAGCTGCTTCGCCAGCCCCTCGTAGGCGGCGGGATCGTCGAACTCGCCCTGGACATAGGCGACCTTCGCGCGGCGCTTGGCCCAGGCCGCCTTGGTGGCCTTGTCCTTGAGGTCGAGATGCTCTTCGAGATGGTCGCGAATGCCTTCGTCCGGCCCGCGGCTGACGATGAGGATGGTGAGATCGTCGCCGATCAGCCCGTCGCGCGTCAGGTTCACCAGCGCCGGTGTCAGCAGCCGCCGCGAAAGATCGCCCGCGCCACCGAAGATCACCAGTGTCGCGGCGGGCGCCGGCTCGCCCGCCTTCACCGTCTTGGGGGCCTTCTTCGGGCTCGCTTTCGGCATTATTGCGGCATTTCGACGTGGCCGCCGAAGCCGTGGCGCATCGCGGAGAGCAATTTGTCGCCGAACGTATTGTCCGACCGCGAGCGATAGCGGGCGAAGAGCGCGGCGGAGAGCACGTAGGCGGGCACCGCCTCCTCCATCGCCGCGTCGATCGTCCACTGGCCCTCGCCGCTGTCGGCGACCTGGCCAGTATATTGGGTGAGGTCGTGATTCTCGTAGAGCGCGTCGGCCGCGAGATCGAGCAGCCAGGACGAGATCACCGAGCCGCGCCGCCAGACCTCGGAGATGTCGGGCAGATTGAGCTCGAAGCGCTGATCCTCCGGCAGATGCTCGCCATTCTTGGTCTTCAGGATGTCGAAGCCCTCGGCATAAGCGGCCATGATGCCGTATTCGATGCCGTTGTGGACCATCTTGACGAAGTGGCCCGCGCCGGCCGGGCCGGCATGGACATAGCCCTTCTCGACGCGGCTCGCCTCGCCTTCGCGGCCGGTGGTGCGCGCGATCGTGCCGACGCCGGGCGCGAGCGCCTCGAAGATCGGATCGAGCCGGTCGACCTGCGCGTCGGGGCCGCCGATCATCATGCAGAAGCCGCGCTCCAGACCCCAGACGCCGCCGGACGTGCCGACGTCGACATAATGGAGTCCCTTTTCCTCCAGCGCCTTCGCGCGGCGCATGTCGTCCTTGTAGAAGGTGTTGCCGCCGTCGATCACGGTGTCGCCGGCTTCGAGCAGGCCGGACAGCGTCTGGATCGTGTCCTCGGTGATCTTGCCGGCGGGCAGCATCACCCACACGGCGCGGGGCTTGTCGAGCTTGGCGACCATGTCCTGCAGCGAGGCGGTGCCGGTGGCCCCCGCGCTCGCCAAATCGGACACGGCCTTTTCGGCCTGATCATAGACCACGGTGGTGTGGCCGTGCTTCATCAGGCGCTTGGCGATGCCGCCGCCCATCCGGCCGAGGCCGACGATGCCGATCTGCATGGTGGGATTGCTCCTTGGTTTAAGCGACTGCGGCGGCCAGCGCGCGGGCGAGCGCCTGGATACCGGATTTATCGTCCTTCAGATGCACGCGCAGCACGCGCTGGCCACGGCTGGCCAGCACGTCCATGTCGCCGCGCGCCTGGGCGAGCTGGACGGTGCCGAATGACGCGCGGTTGCCGGGGATGGCGATATCCTGGCTGGGTTCGCGCGTGATCGTCAGGAAGATGCCCTCCTTGGGTCCGCCCTTGTAGGCCTGGCCGGTCGAGTGGAGGAAGCGCGGGCCGAAGCCGGCGACCGTGGCGATGGTCTTGGCATCGCGCACATCGACGCGCATCGCCTCGATCGCCGCCTCATGCTCCGCGTTGCGCTCGATATAGGCGAGGACCCCGAAATAATCGCCGGCCCGGGCGGTCGCCAGATGCGCCTGGAGGATCGCGGCGGCATCGCTGCCGTCCACCTTCGCGGGCGCATAGAAGGCGAAGTCGCCATCCTCGAAGAAGGGCGTCTCGGGCTTGAGGCTGCCCGATTTCTCATATTCGCCGATCAGCTCGCGGGTCTGGATCTTGGCGTCCTCGACATCGGGCTGGTCGAACGGATCGATGCCGATGATCGCGCCGGCCACTGCGGTGGCGACCTCCCAGCGGACGAACTCCTGCCCGATATCCTCCTTGCGATTGAGGACGATGGTGACGATCGGCTGGCCGGACGCCTTGAGCGCGTCGAGCTTGGCGTGATCGGCCGACATTGCGTCGCCTTCCAGGTGCAGGTGCACGAAGACGCGGTCGTCGCCATAATCGGCGGGATCGCCGAGCGGCTCCAGGTCGACGGGGACGATGCCCTTGCCCTGCTTGCCGGTGCTCTCGGCGATGAGCTGCTCCAGCCACGATCCGAAGGGCCGGAGCGTGGGGGAGGGGACGAGGGTCAGCTTGTCGCGGCCGTGGATCGCCGCCGCGCCCAGGATCGCGCCCAGTTCGAAGCCGGGATTGGCGGCGGGCGGCGCGTCGGGGCCGACCGAATGGGTCATGATCTTCGTCACGTCGAAGAAAGCGCCGACATCGATGCCGATCGCGGCGGACGGCACCATGCCGAACACCGAGAGCACCGAATAGCGCCCGCCGATCGTCGGATCGCCGTAGAAGATGTGCGCGAAGCCGTCCTTCCTGGCGGCGGCCTCCAGCTTGGAGCCGGGATCGGTGACGGCGACGAAGCGCCCGCCGGCCTTGCCCTCGCCGACCGCCTGCTCGCAGCGCGCGAAGAAATAGGCGCGCAGCAGTTCGGGCTCCATCGTCGAGCCCGACTTGGACGAGACGATGAACAGGGTGTTGGCCGGATCGATCGAATCCGCCACGGTCGCGACCTGGCCCGGATCGGTGCTGTCGAGCGCGTGCAGCTTCGGCGAGCCGCCACCCAGAATCAGGCCCATCACCTCTGGCCCGAGGCTGGAGCCGCCCATGCCGAGCAGCACCACGTCCTTGTAGGATTTCGCTTCCTGCTGGAGCGCCTGGAGCGCGGCGATGTCCACCTGCTTGCCCTCGGCGGCGGGCAGCCAGCCGAGCCACTTGCTCTCGTCGCCGCCGGTCCACATCGTGGCGTCGTGTGCCCAGAGCTTGCGCGACCAGCCTTCGGAACGCGCTGTCTCGATGGCGTCCTTCACCTGTGCGTCGAGATCGGCGGGCAGGTCCGCGCGGATCGTGTCGAGCTTGCCGGCCAGATATTGGCCGCGCTTCTCGGCCACCACGCCGTAGAGCGCGTCCGCCGCGTCGGCGAAGGATTTCACGCCGTCCTTGACGAGCTGCGCGGTCACGCCATCGAGATCGAGGCCGAGCGCTTCGGCGGCGGCCAGCACCTTCTCCGCATCGTCGATGTCGGCGACGAGGCTGTTCGCCGTCTCGCCATGATCGCGGAAGGCGTCCATCGTCGCGGGCGGCATGGTGTTGACGGTGTCGCGGCCGATCAGCGTTTCGACATAGAGGACGTCCGAATAGGCCTTGTCCTTGGTGCCGGTCGACGCCCAGAGCAGGCGCTGCGGCTGTGCGCCCTTCTCGGCGAGCGCGCGCCAGCGGGCCGAGCCCGACACCTCCAGATAATGCTGGTAGGCCAGCTTGGCGTTGGCGATGGCGACCTTGCCGCGGATCGCCTTGGCCTCGTCGGTGCCGAGCGCATCGATCTTCTTGTCGATCACGCCGTCGATGCGGCTGACGAAGAAGCTGGCGACCGACGCGATCCGGTCGATCGGCTCGCCCTTCGCGACGCGCGCCTCCAGCGCCGAAATATACGCCTCCAGCACCTTCTTATAGGCGTCGATCGAGAAGAGGAGGGTGACGTTGATGTTCACGCCCGCCTCGATCGCATCGTGGATGGCGGGCACGCCGGCGTCGGTGCCGGGAATCTTGATCATGAGGTTCGCGCGATCGACCTCGCCCCACAGCCGCTTGGCGGCGGCGAGCGTCGTGTCGGTCTCCATCGCCAGATAGGGCGAGACCTCCATCGAGACATAGCCGTCCTTGCCGGCGAGGCGATCGTAGACGGGCTTCAGCGTATCGCACGCATCCTGGATGTCCTTGATCGCCAGCGCCTCGTAGGTGCCCTCGACGGTGCGGGGATCGGCCTCCACCTCGGCCTGGAGCTGGGCGTCATAGGCATCGCCATGGCCCATAGCCTTCTCGAAGATCGAGGGGTTGGAGGTGACGCCGGTAAGGCCATCCTCGTCGACCAGCTTGCGGAGGCCGCCCTCGGCCATGAACTTGCGGTCGATGAAATCGAGCCACACGGCCTGTCCGGCCTCTTCCAGCTTCTGCAGTCGGTTCATGGTGCTTGCTTTCTGTTCGCGGACGGCTTCGAGCTGATCGTCGGTCATGTCGATCTCCTCACACGTCTGTTCGCTTCAAAACCACTTCGTTCGCACTGAGCCTGTCGAAGCGCCGTCCTTCTTCTTTCCGAAGAGAAAGGAAGGGCAGGGCTTCGGCAGGCTCAGCCCGAACGGTGTAGAGGTCAGCCCATCACTTCGCGCGCCACCTTGACGACATTGTCGAGGGTGAAGCCGAACTTGTCCTGCAGCGCGGCGATCGGGGCGGAGGCGCCGAAGGTCGACATGGCGACCGTCCTGCCCTGGAACCCGACATAGCGGTCCCAGCCCATCTCGGAGCCCTGCTCGATCGCGACGCGCGCCGTCACCGACGGCGGCAGGACGCTGTCCCTGTAGGCCTGGTCCTGCTGCTCGAAACGGTGGAAGCTGGGCAGCGAGACGACGCGGACCGTCTTGCCCTCGGCGGCGATCGCCTCGGCGGCTTTCACCGCGAGGCCGAGCTCGGTGCCGGTGGCGATCAGGATCAGGTCGGGCGTGCCGCTGTCCTTGGTCAGCACGTAGCCGCCCTTGAGCACGCCCTCGGCCGAGTTGAACGTCGCGCGATCCAGCGTCGGCATCGGCTGGCGCGAGAAGACCAGCACGGTCGGCGTATGCTGGCTCTCCAGCGCGGCCTTCCAGGCATAGGCCGTCTCGTTGGCGTCGCCCGGCCGGATCGTGTCGAGGCCCGGCATCGCGCGCAGCGAGGCGAGATGCTCGATCGGCTGGTGGGTCGGGCCATCCTCGCCGACGCCGATCGAATCGTGCGTGAACACGAAGACGGTCGGGATGCGCATGATCGCGGCGAGCCGGATCGTCGGGCGCATATAGTCCGAGAAGACGAAGAAGGTGCCGGTGTAGGCACGCAGATAGTTGAGCGCCATGCCGTTGGCGGCGGCGCCCATGCCATGCTCGCGGATGCCGAAATGGAGATTGCGGCCGCCATAGCTGTCCGCCTCGAACGAGCCGCCATCCTTGATGTCGGTCTTGGTCGAGGGCGCGAGGTCGGCGGCGCCGCCGACCAGCCAGGGGATGGCGGGCGCGATCGCGTTCAGCACCTTGCCGCCCGCCTCGCGGCTGGCCATGCCCTTCTCGTCGGCGTCGAACTGCGGCAGCGCCTTGTCCCAGCCGTCCGGCAACGTGCCGGCGAGCATCGTGTCGAGCTCCTTGCCGAGATCGGGATGCGCCGTGCGATAGTCGGCGACCATCTTTTCCCACGCCTCGCGGGTGGGGGCGTTCTTGGCCATCGCGTCTTCGAAATGCTGCTTGGCTTCGGGCGGGACGCGGAAGCTCTCGTCCTCGGGCCAGCCGTAGCTCTTCTTGGCGCCGCGGATCTCCTCCTCGCCCGGGGCGTCGGAATGCGCCTTGTGGGTGCCCGCGCGGGTCGGGAAACCGATGCCGATCACCGAGCGGACCTCGATGAAGGTCGGCTTGTCGGTGGTCGCCTTGAAAGTCTCGATCGCCTTGGCGAACGCCGCCGTGTCCTCGGCATCCTCGATCAGGATGGTGTTCCAGCCATAGGCCTTGAAACGCTCGATCACATTCTCGTCGAAGGCGAGGTTGGTGTCGCCCTCGATGGTGATGTCGTTCGAGTCGTAGACCCAGCAGAGGTTGGCGAGCTTCAGATGGCCGGCGATCGAGGCGGCCTCGGAGGCCACGCCCTCCATCATGTCGCCGTCCGAGCTGAACACATAGGTGTCGTGGTTGAAGATCTCGAAGCCGTCGCGGTTGAAGTGGCTGGCGAGCCAGCGCTCGGCGATCGCGAAGCCCACCGAATTGCCGCAGCCCGCGCCGAGCGGGCCGGTCGTCGTCTCGACGCCGGTGGTGTCGTGATATTCCGGGTGGCCGGGGGTCTTCGAGCCGATCTGGCGGAAGTTCTTGATGTCGTCGAGGCTGACGGCGGGCAGGCCGGTCGGCTTGCCATGCTCGTCCACTTCGATCGTGCCTGACAGATGGAGCAGCGAATAGAGCAGCATCGACGCATGGCCGACCGAGAGGATGAAGCGGTCGCGATTGGGCCAGAGCGGTGCCTTGGGATCGTAGCGCAGGAACTTCGTCCACAAGGTCTCGGCGATCGGCGCCAGCGACATCGGGGTGCCGGGATGGCCGCTATTGGCCTTCTGGACGGCGTCCATCGCCAGGCAGCGGATCGTGTCGATCGCCAGCCGGTCGATCGAGCCGTCCTCGACGACATGCGTGGCAGGACGGGCGGCGGTATCGGTATCGCTCATCGGGTCGAGTCCCCAGGGTTCGCAAGAATGCGCGCGCTCTGCCGCGAGGAACGGCCGGGCGCAAGCGCAGGTTCCGTCTATATCTTGGCGTCAGGCATGTCGTTCGCGGCGTTCGACACTCGTTTCGTCGCCGATATAGAGCGCATCGATCTCGGAAAGGAAGAGGCCATGGCCGAGCAGGCCCGGAATCGCATCCAGCGTGGCGGCGAGGCCGGCCGGATCGACGATCGGGCCGAAAGCGCAGTCGACCAGCAGATTGCCCTGGTCGCTCGGCGTGGCGCGCGGGACGGGATCGCCGCCCAGGCAGCGGATCGCGCCCGCCACGTAGCTGCGCGCGAAGGGCAGCACCTCGATCGGCAGCGGCCGGGCAAGCGTCGCGACCGGCTTGGAGGGATCGACGATGCAGATCATCCGCGTCGCCGCGCTGGCGACGATCTTCTCGCGCAGCATCGCGCCGCCGCCGCCCTTGATCGCCCGGAACAGCGGATCGATCTCGTCGGCGCCGTCGATGCAGAGATCGACCGCGGCGAGATCGTCGAAGGCGAGGAAGGGAATGCCCGCCGCACGGGCCGCCTGCTCCGTGGCGCGCGAGGTGCCGGCGGCGGTGATCCTCAGGCCCTCTTGCGCGATGCGCCGGCCGAGCCCGGAAATGGCGAAGGCCGCCGTGCTGCCCGTGCCGAGGCCGACCAACATTCCGTCGGTCACTTCGGCGATGGCGGCCTCGGCGGCCTTGCGCTTGTTCGAGTCCCCGGTCGTCATGACCGGGGGTCTATCATGCCTCGACGGGCGCCGCAGCCTTGGGCTTGCGACCGCGCTTGGCCGGCGCCGCATCGGCGGCCGGAGCGGCCTTGGCGGCCGGGGCCGCCGCCTTCTTGGGCGCGGCCTTGGCGCGGGCCGGCTTGGCGGCCGGGGCCTCGTCCTTCTTGCGGCCGAGGCCGATCTGCTTGGCGAGGCCGCGGCGCTGCTCGGCATAAGCCGGGGCGACCATCGGATAGTCGCGCGGCAGCTTCCACTTGGTGCGATACTCTTCCGGCGTCATGTTGTAATTGGTGCGCAGGTAGCGCTTGAGCATCTTCAGCTTCTTGCCGTCCTCGAGGCAGACGATGTAGTCGTGCTTCACCGACGAACGCACCGGAACTGCCGGCTGCAGCTCCGGCTCTTCGGTCTTCTTCGGTTCGGTCAACCCGGTCAGCGCGGCGTGGACCTGCGCGATCAGCTGAGGCACCTCGCTCGTCGAGACATTGTTATTGGCGACGTGCGCCGAGACGATGTCGGCGGTCAGGCTCAGCAGCTCGTTGGTCAGCTCTTCGGACACGGGTCGATGCTCCTCGTTCAGTTTTCGGCAGCGACTGACTTTTCTCTGCCGTATAAAGTTGCGTATCTACGCACTTCTATTGTGGGATCAAGTCGCGATACGATAAGAAATGCGGAATAAATGCTTACCACCTTTCTGCCAGATTAACATCTGCGTCCATATTTAAGAGAATGCGGACGAAATGTTTCGATCGGGCAACGAAACTCCGCCGGAAGATGGTTAATCAGAGCAATGCCGCAGCCGCGTCTGTGCCGGACTGCCGCTCGAACAGCCGCCGATAGCGTCCATTGTCGATCGCGAGCAGCGCGGCGTGGTCGCCATCCTCGACGATCCGGCCGTGATCGAAGACGAGAATGCGATCGAGCGCGCGCACCGTGGAGAGGCGATGCGCGATGATCACCGTCGTGCGCCCGACCATCAGCCGCGCCATCGCCTCGGTGATCGCCGCCTCGGATTCCGAATCCAGGCTGGAGGTCGCCTCGTCGAGGATCAGGATCGGCGCGTCGGCCAGGAAGGCGCGGGCGAGCGCCACCCTCTGCCGCTCGCCGCCCGACAGCTTCACGCCGCGCTCGCCGACCAGCGTGCGATAGGCCTTGGGCAGGCGGGTGATGAAATCGTGCGCATTGGCGAGCCGTGCGGCCTGCTCGATCTCCGCCTGCGTCGCGTCGGGCCGCGCATAGCCGATATTCTCCGCGAGGCTGCGGTGGAACAGGATCGGCTCCTGCGGCACGATCGCGATCTGGCTGCGCAAGGAGGCCTGGGTGGCGTGCGCGACATCCTGCCCGTCGATCGTCACGCGGCCGCCCGACACGTCGTAGAGGCGCTGGATCAGCTTGACGAAGGTCGTCTTGCCCGATCCCGACGGGCCGACGAGGCCCACCCGCTGCCCGGCCGGGATCGCCACGTCGAGCGCCTGGTAGAGCGGCGTCGCGTGCCCGCCATAATGGAAGGTGACATGCTCGAAGCGGATCGCGCCGTCCTCGATCCGGATCGGCCGCGCGTCGGCCCTGTCCTCGATGCCGAGCGGCTGGTCGTGGATCTGGACCAGTTCCTCCATCTCGTTCACCGCGCGCTGCAGCTGGTGGACGTACTGGCCGATCTCGCGGAGATAGCCGTGCAGCACCAGATAGGTGGTGAGCACATAGGCGACGTCGCCGGGCGTGGCGCGGCCGTGCCACCACAGCCACAGCGCGGTGCCCGTCATCGCCGCGCGCACCGTCCAGAGCAAGGCGAGCTGGCCGGTGCCCGCATAGGTGAACAGCATCCAGGTCCGCCGCGTCCGCCGGCTCCATTTGGCGATGGTCCGCGCCAGCCGCTCCTCCTCGCGCGTCTCGGCGCCGAAGGCCTTGACCACGGCGTTGGTGCCGATCGCATCGGCCAGCACGCCGCCGATCTTGGTGTCCCACTGGTTGGAGAGGCGCGAGGCGGGCGCGATCACCCGCATCGACAATGTCACGGTCAGCGCGATGTAGGCGATCGCGCCCACGCCCATGACGAGGCCCATGATCGGCCAGTGCCAGCCGAGCAGGGCGACCGTGCCGAGCAGGACCACCAGCGCCGGCAGCAACATCAGCAGCAAGGTGTCGTCGAGCGTGTCGAGCGCCCACATGCCGCGCGTGATCTTGCGCACCGTCGATCCCGAAAAGGCATTGGCGTGCCAGTCGGTCGAAAAGCGCTGGATGCGATGGAACGCCTCGTCGGCGATGTCGCGCATGATCCGGAGCGTCAGCGGCACGATCGCCCACCAGGAGACATGGCGCAGCACCACCATCGCCGCGCCCAGCGCGACGATCGCGCCGAAGGCGGCGAGCGCGGCGTCGTGCCCGGCGGCGCCGTGCCCGAGCGCATCGACGAGATGGCCGACATAGAGCGGCACGAAGATCTCGGTGACGGTGGCGCAACTCTGGCCGATCGCGACGGCGGCGGCCAGCCACCAGCGGCGCTGCCAGTGGCGGACGGTGAAAGCGAGGACGATGCGGAGCACCTGCGCGCCGTCGCGGGATTGGGGTTTGCTCATGATGGATATGGCCCGGCCGGGCCCCCTTATGTCGTCAGCGGGAAGAATGGCGGCGGAGCGTGTCCGCCGGCAGGCTCAGGCGAGCCCGGTGCCCGTGCGCGGGCGGCGCTTGCGCGATACGATCATCGAGGGCCTCCCTTGCTCATGCTGGAACGATGCGCGGCGCATAGCAGGTTGGACCGAACGAGGCCAGCCGGGACGCGAAGTCGAGCATTATCCGTTCGCCCTGGGCCTGTCGAAGCCTGTCCCGAGCGCCTGCCTTGGCAGGCGGTCGAAAGCGCAGCCCGAACGGACGGGAATGGCCGGAGCAAACCCTTGATGTTAACGCATTCGCCCCGATGTCTCTCCCTGGCACGCGACTTGCCGAGCTTGTCGCCGGGTGCTAGCACCGCCGATGGGCGCGATTTCCAAGCGCCCCATGCCGGCGCCGCTTCGGGCGGCCGGTGATGAGGTTGACGTCGCACATGTCGCATTTCCTTTCCCGCACCGATCGCTTCGAGAGCGACGCGGCTGCGCGGAATGGTCGCCAGGCCCTGCGAGCCCGGCATGCGTGTGGGACGGCCACGCACCACGCTGTTTCTTATCCTGCGATCCCCGTGCGCCCGGCGCCGGCAGGATCGCTTTTCCACATGACCTTATCGGCGCACCCGCTGCCGCCTCATATCGGCGGCCGGCGCGCCCGGAGAATATTCAATGACGATGCGCATGCTGATCGACGCGCGCCACCCGGAAGAGACCCGGGTCGCGGTCGCCAAGGGTAACCGGATCGAGGAATTCGATTTCGAGAGCGCCGAGCGCAGGCAGCTCAAGGGCAATATCTATCTCGCCAAGGTGACGCGCGTGGAGCCCTCGCTCCAGGCCGCCTTCGTCGAGTTCGGCGGCAACCGCCACGGCTTCCTGGCCTTCTCGGAAATCCACCCGGATTATTACCAGATCCCCAAGGAGGATCGCGACGCGCTGCTGCGCGAGGAGCAGGAAGAGGCCGAGGCGCTCGCCGCCGAGGACGACGATCATTATGACGACGATCAGGACGAGGCGGAGTCCGACGGCGAGCGCGCCGAGGCGTCCGACCATGAGATCGATGTCGAATCGATCGAGCGGCTCGACGATGACGGCGGCAACGAGGAGGCCGACGCCGCCGAGGATCATCCGCACGAGGAAGGCGAGGAGGGCGCCGCGCCGCGCCGTTCGCGCTCGGCCGGCCGTGGCGACGGCGACCATGTCGAGGCGCTGCGCAAGCGCCGCCAGAATCTCCGCCGCCGCTACAAGATCCAGGACGTGATCCGCCGGCGCCAGGTGTTGCTGGTGCAGGTCGTCAAGGAGGAGCGCGGCAACAAGGGCGCCGCCCTCACCACCTATCTGTCGCTCGCCGGCCGCTATTGCGTGCTGATGCCGAACACGTCGCATGGCGGCGGCATCTCGCGGAAGATCAGCAACGCCGCCGATCGCAAGCGCCTCAAGTCGATCATGACGGAGATGAAGCTGCCCCGTACCATGGGCTGCATCGTCCGCACCGCCGGCCTCAGCCGCACCAAGGTCGAGATCAAGCGCGACTTCGACTATCTCGCGCGCCTGTGGGACGGCATTCGCGACGAGACGCTGAAATCCGAGGCGCCGGCGCTGATCTACGAGGACAGCAACCTCATCAAGCGCGCGATCCGCGACATCTACACGCGCGAGATCGACGAGGTGATCGTGGAGGGCGAGGAAGGCTATCGCACCTCGCGCGATTACATGAAGCTGCTGATGCCGAGCCACGCCAAGAAGATCCGGCCCTATGTCGATCCGGTGCCGCTGTTCCAGCGCTTCGGCGTCGAGGACCAGCTCACCGCGATGTACCAGCCGGTCGTGCAGCTCAAGTCCGGCGGCTATCTGGTGATCAACCCGACCGAGGCGCTCGTCTCGATCGACATCAACTCGGGCCGCTCGACGCGCGAACATAATATCGAGCAGACCGCCACCGCGACCAATCTGGAAGCGGCGCACGAGATCGCCCGCCAGCTGCGCCTGCGCGACATGGCCGGCCTCGTCGTCATCGACTTCATCGACATGGAGAACGGATCGAACATCCGGAAGGTCGAGAAGACGATGAAGGAGGCGTTGAAGAACGATCGCGCCCGCATCCAGGTCGGCCGCATCTCGTCCTTCGGCCTGATGGAGATGAGCCGCCAGCGCCTGCGCACCGGCGTGCTGGAAGCCTCCACCCGCATCTGCCCGCATTGCGAGGGCACCGGCTTCGTCCGCACCGCGTCGTCCGCCGGCCTGTCGGCGCTGCGCCTGCTGGAGGAAGCGGCCGCGCGCGGTCGCGGCACTTTGCTCACGCTGCGCGCCAGCCGCGAGGCGACCATCTACGTGCTCAACCGCAAGCGCGCCGAGATCATGGAGATCGAGGAGCGCTACGGCGTCCATATCGAGGTGATGCCCGATCATCACGACGAGGGCGCGCGCATGACCGTGGACATCTCCGGCCCGCCGCCGGCGCAGATGCCCAAGCTCGCCCCGATCCCCGAGCCCGAGCCCGACGACGACATCGTCGACGATATCGACGACGAGATCGAGGAGGAGGAGGAAGCCGAGGAGCGCGCCGAGCGCGAGCCGCGCGGAGAGGGCGAGGGCGGCCGTCGTCGCCGCCGCCGTCGCCGCCGTGGCGGTCGTCGCGACGATGCGCCCGAGGGCACCGAGGTCGAGGCCGGCGAAGGCGAGGAAACGTCCGAGGAGGGCGATGCCGAAGCCGCCGAAGTCGCCGAAGCACCCGAGGAGGGTGAGCGCGAGGAAGGTGCGGAGGGCGGCAATGGCCGCCGCCGCCGCCGTCGCGGCCGTCGCGGCGGTCGCCGTCGCGAGGGCGGTGACGAGCCGCTGATCGTCGATGCCGGCGATGTGGGACCGATGGCGACCGACGTCGCCGAGGTGTCGCCCGAGGTGCTGGCCGAGGCCGAGCCGATCGACGCCACCCCGGTGAGCGCGCCGGATGCCGAGGCGGAAGCCGCGCCGGCCAAGCCGAAGACCCGCCGTCGCCCCAAGGCCCGCGCGGCCGAGGCGGAGGCCGCTCCGGTCGAGGAGGCGCCGTCCGTCGCCGAGGCGATCGAGGTGGTGGCCGAGGAGGCTCCGGCCAAGCCCAAGCGCCGCACCCGCAAGAAGGCGGACGCAGAGATCGTCGCCGATGCGCCCGCCGCCGAGGCAGCGCCCGAGCCGATCGTCGAGGCACCCGCCGCCGAGGAGGGTCCGGCCAAGCCGAAGCGCCGCACGCGCAAGAAGGCCGAGCCGGAAGCGATCGAGCCCGTCGGCACGCCGGCCGAGGAGGAAGCCGCCCCGGCTCCCGCCGAGGAAGACGCCGCCAACGACGGCGATACCCCGCGCCGGGGCTGGTGGCAGCGCACCTTCGGCAACTGATCGTGTAGGCTGACGCTCTCGCTTTCCCCGATGCGGGTTGAAGCGGGAGCGTCAGCCCGCGTTCATGGGACAGGGTTAGGAATCGGTACGGCTTTCAGGGAAAGACCATGACCAGCCCCAGTCCGTTCCCCCTGAGCCTGCCGAAGGATCGTCTTTCCTTGGGGGCGGACGAAGGAAGGTCAGGGCTTCGACAGGTTCGGCCCGAGCGGAGTTGCATGGCGAAGCTCGGCCGCTTCCTGACCCTGCTGTTCCTCACCTTCCTCGTCGCCGGCCGGCCGGTGCTGGCGCAGGACAATTCGCCGCAGATCCTGCGCGATACCGAGACGGAGCGCTTCCTCGCCGACATTTCCGCGCCGATGGCCAAATCCGCCGGGCTGGCGCCGGGCGCGTTGCAGGTCGTGCTGATCAACGATCCCGAGATCAACGCCTTCGTCGCCGGCGGGCAGACCATCTACGTCAATTCCGGCCTGATCCTCGCCGCCGACAACGCCAATGAGGTGGAGGGCGTGATCGCCCACGAACTCGGCCATATCGAGGGCGGCCATATCCCGCTGTCGAACCAGGGCACGCGGCCCGCCGGGCGGATCGCCCTGCTCTCGCTGCTGCTCGGCGTCGCGGCGATCGCGGCGGGCGCCGCCGGCCCCGGCATGGCGGCGCTCGGCGCCGGCACCACGCTCGCGCAGAGCAAGTATCTCGCCTTCAGCCGCGCGCAGGAGGGCAGTGCCGACGCGTCGGCCGTCCGCCATCTCAACGACGCGCATTATTCGGGCAAGGGGATGATCAGCTTCTTCGCCAAGCTGAAGCAGGAGGAATATCGTCTCACGCCGGCCGACTACACGATCGACCCCTACGCGCAGACCCACCCGATGACGGCGGATCGCGAGTCGGCACTGTCGGCCGATCTCCAGAAATCACCGTGGTGGAATGCGACTCCGGACGCGGCCCAGCAGGCGCGCTTCCTGCGCGTGAAGGCCAAGCTCGCCGGCTATGTGCAGGATCCGGACGTGACGCTGAAGAAGATGCCCGACAGCGACCAGTCCGTGCCCGCCCATTATGCGCGGGCCTATGCCTGGCATCGCGCCGCCTATCCCGACAAGGCCGATGCGGAGGCGGACGCCCTGCTCCGCACCGCGCCGCAGGATCCCTATTTCAACGAGCTCAAGGGGCAGATCCTGCTGGAGAACGGCCATCCGAGGGAGTCGCTCGCGCCGCTGCGCATCGCGGTCGCGCAATCGCAGAATGCGCCCCTGATCTCCGCGCTGCTCGGCCAGGCGCTGATCGCCACCGACGACCCGGCCAATTTCGCCGAGGCCGAGAAGGTGCTCAAGGTCTCGGTCGACAAGGATCGTGAGGATCCGCTCGCCTGGTATGCACTCGGCGCCGTCTATGCGCAGCGTGGCGACACCGCGCATGCGGCGCTCGCCAGCGCCGAGAAATATGCGATGGACGGCAATAACGAGCTTGCCCGCTCCAATGCCGAGCGGGCGTTGATCGGGCTCAAGCAAGGCACGCCCGACTATCTGCGCGCGGAGGACATCGCGGTCACCTCGCGCAACAACATGGACAGCAGGTACGGCAGGAAATGAGTTTCGGTTGGAAGGAAGCGGGCGCGGGCCTCGGCGCCGCGGCTCTGGGTGCGGTCGTCGCTGTCGGAGCGATGGGCGGTTTCGGTCATGGCGGTGCGGGTTCGCCCGATCCCAAGGCGACGGGCGAGATCGTTCGCGCGTACATTCTCGACCATCCCGAGCTGATCCCCGAAGCGATGGATCGGCTGCAGGACAAGCAGACCGCGCAGGCGATCGCCGCCAACCGTGACCAGATCGAGGCGTCCTTCGCCGGCGCGCAGGCGGGCAATCCCAAGGGCGACGTCACCCTGGTCGAGTATTTCGATTATGCCTGCGGCTATTGCCGGCAGAGCGTCGCGGACGTCGACAGGCTGATCGCCGCCGATCCGAAGCTGCGCGTCGTCTACAAGGAAATGCCCGTGCTCGACGGTGCGATCAGCGATCGCGCCGCGCAGGTGAGCCTCGTCGCGGCCAAGGCGGGCAAGTTCGGTGCCTTCCATCACGCGCTCTACGCGGTGCCGGCGCCGCTCGACGACACCAAGACCGATGCGGTGGCGGCGAAGCTGGGCCTCGATATCGCGGGCCTCGACCACGCCGACATCGTCAACGAGATCAACGCCAATCTTTCGACCGGCCGCGCGCTGCGCATGTCCGGCACGCCGACCTTCGTGGTGGGCGACCAGCTGCTGGCGGGAGCGGTGGGCTACGAGGCGCTCAAGGCGGCGATCGACAAGGCGCGCAGGGCGAAGAGCTGATCCCGGTCAGCCGAACATCCCGTAGCGCGCCCGCCAGGCGGCGACTTCCTCTTCCAGATCGGCGGGGGCGGGATCGCCCGAGATGACGTGACGGGCGACCTCCGCCTCGGGGTGGACCAGCACCTTCTTCGATCCGTCGTGGAGCCATACCGGCACCAGCCGGTCGCACAGCCGATCGAGAATCCGTTCCGCAATCTCGCTCTCGAACGCTTCGCGCCCGGCGACGGAGCGGACGACGATCGCGACGCCCTCCAGGCAGTTGCGGGGCTCGCGGACGAAATCGAGCGACACCATCAGGCCGCTGAGATCGGGTCGGGCCTCGTCGGACATGCCCTCGATCCTGCGCCACCCGCAGAACCACGCCCGGCAGATGCCGGGGCGATCGGCATGGATCGCGCACCCTTCCGCCGAACGGTGCACGCACGGCGCGCCCGCTGGCTTGCGGAGCTCGGGCGTATCGATCTTGAGGATGTCGCAGCAGACCGCGCAGCCGGCGCAGTCCCGCCCGGCCACCAGCGGGCCCAGCAGGGCCTCTTCCAGATCGACGTTCGCGGTCACGCCGGTGGGTCACCGAGATCGAGATATTTGAGGTTTGCTTTTCGAAGCT
>Ga0207695_10001897_pt1 | contig 32648 bp, 27 predicted proteins | sample KBSC54metaG_FD_184354 | JGI IMG/M metagenome (GOLD analysis project Ga0207695, IMG submission 184354) | Corn rhizosphere microbial communities from Kellogg Biological Station, Michigan, USA - KBS C5-4 metaG (SPAdes) (version 2) | ecosystem: Host-associated > Plants > Roots > Rhizosphere > Soil... | reverse complement strand
GATGTTGTCGGTGGCCGGATGCGAAGATAGCGGCAATGATCCGCGGCTAAGTTTCACGCCTTCGCCGACACCCACTCTCACTCCAACACCGACGCCTTCGCCGACACCTACACCCACACCGACGCCCACTCCAACGCCGACACCTACTCCAACGCCGACGCCTACTCCAACGCCGACACCTACTCCAACGCCGACACCTACTCCGACACCTTCGCCCACCCCCACTCCAACACCAACCCCAGCGCCTCCCATAGTGCTTTCGACCAGTCCGGCGGTCTCAGGATGTGGCGGCCAAGGGGTGCCGACTAATCGGAAAATCGCCGCGAGCTTCGATCAAACGATGGACGGCTCCACGATCACCAACCTGACCTTCACGGTGACGGGGCCGGGCGTGACTCCGGTATTGGGAACGGTCACCTACGACGTGACCAGCAACACCGCAACATTTGCGTCAACTGGCCCGCTGCCGCCCAGCACCACCTTCACGGCGACGATTGCGACCGGGGCCAAAAGCGCCGCCGAAGTTCCGCTCGCGAATGCTTTCGTCTGGACCTTCGTCACCGGCGCGGACCTCGACACCACCGCCCCCACCGTCATTTCGACCAATCCTGCTAACCTTGCCCTCGGCGTCGCCACCAACCAGAAAATCATCGCGACCTTCAGCGAACCGATGGACGCGACCACCATTACCGGATTGGCCTTTACTCTGACGGGGCCCGGACTGATCCCGGTTCCCGGCACCGTGACTTATTCGGCCGTCGGCGCAACCGCGATATTTACACCGGCCAGTGCGCTGGCAATCGGCCTCCAGTACACCGCAACGATAACCAGCAGTGCCCAGGACCTGGCCGGCAATCCTGTTACGACCCCATTCATCTGGACCTTTACGGCGGGTTTGGCACCGGACGGCGGCGCTCCTGCGGTAACTTCAACCACGCCCCCTAACGGCGCTCTCGCGATAGCGCCCAACGCCGGCATCAACGCAACCTTCAGCAAGGCGATGGACCCGGCTACGCTCAACGCGACGACCTTCACGCTGACCGCGCCGGGGCCGACCGCGATCGACGGCAAGATCACCTATGACGTAACCAACCAGATCGCGACGTTTACGCCGCGCAGTGCGCTCGCGACCGCGACGACATTCACGGCCACGATCACCACCGGCGCCCAGGATTTGGAAGGCAACGCGATTGCCGCTGACGCATCATGGAGCTTTACCACCGGCGCGACGCCGAGCCTGATGCCGGTCGATCTCGGCGCCGACTCGGGCTTCGCGGTGTTTGCCCAGGCCACCGTGACCAACGCGGGCTTCTCCCAGATCAACGGCGATATAGGTTTGACGCCGGGCGTCTCGGTGACCGGATTTCCGCCCGGCGTCGTGAACGGAACGATTCAAATCGGCACTCCGCCGGCGGTGGCCGCGCTGGCCTCCCTGGGAACCGCCTATGCCGACGCCGCGGGGCGGCCGGGAGCTACACTCATCGCCGAAAATTTGGCGGGACTTACGCTTCCTCCGGGCCTCTATACGTCCGCGGCGACCTCATTCGAGATCACCGGCGGCACACTCACGCTCGACGCTCAGGGCGACCCCAACGCGGTCTGGATCTTTCAGATGCCTGCTTCAACTCTCACGCTGACGGCGCCCTCCTGCAGCGTTGCGCTGATCAACGGCGCGCAGTTCTCCAACGTGTTTTGGCAGGTCGGCAGTTCGGCAACGATCGGAGCGGCGTGCACGATAGCAGGTAATATCCTGGCCGACACGACGATCACTCTGGCCGCCGGTGCCTCGATGGAGGGTCGGGCACTTGCCGGCGCCGTTACCGCCAGCGGCGCGGTGACGATGAGTACCAATAACGTCTCGACGGCCGGCGCCTGTACTCAATAGACTCGTCGTCACCGGCGTCGCCCCGCGATTGCCGCGGTTCGCCTCGCCCACCCTCAGCTCCTCCTCCATGCGCACCGTGCCTGGCGCACCCTGCGCCCTGCGAGCGCCTATCGCGCGGCGCCTCTTTCATCGGCGCGCCGGCGCGGTACCATAGAACGATGCTGGCAGTGCCTGATTGACGAGAGCTGGACTGATGGTCGATGTGATTCTGGCCGGCGATATCGGCGGCACCAAAACCCATCTCGGGCTATTTCGCGCCACGCGACCGGCGCTGACGCCGATCCGCGATTGCGTCTATCACACCTCCGCGTTCCAGGGTCTTGAGCAGGCCTGCGCGGCGTTTCTCTCCGCCGATGATCATATCGCGGCCGCCTGCTTCGGCGTGCCCGGTCCGGTGATCGACGGCGTCAGCCATGCCACCAACGTTGCCTGGAGCATGACGCAGGACTCGATTCAGCGGTCGATCGGCGGCGTCCCCACCCACCTGATGAACGACCTCGAAGTGACGGCCTACGGCCTGCCGCATCTCAAGCAGTCCGAAGTCGCGATGCTGCATCGTGGTGACGAACGGCATAGCCCGGCGAATATCGCGGTGATCGCGGCCGGCACCGGATTGGGCGAAGCGGCGTTGATCGCGACGCCCGGCGGCTACGTCGCGGTTGCGAGCGAAGGTGGTCATTGCGACTTCGCCCCGCGCGGCGCCGAGCAATGTGCACTGCTCGATTTCCTCGCGCGCGAGTTCGATCACGTCAGCTTCGAGCGGGTGCTCTCGGGCCCCGGCCTGCACAATATCTATCGTTTCGTGGTCGCGCAGAGGCCCGGTGCGGAGCCCGCATGGCTTGCCGACCGGATGCGCACCGAGGACCCCGCGGCGGTGATCGGCGAGAGCGCCATCGCCGGCAGCGACGCCCGCTGCGTCCATGCGCTCGAACTCTTCACGGCGATCTACGGCGCCGAGGCCGCCAACCTCGCGCTCAAGTATCTGGCGATCGGCGGGGTCTATCTGTGCGGTGGAATTGCCCCTAAAATCCTGCCGTTCCTGCAGCGCGGCGGGCTGGTCGCGGCTTTTCTCGACAAGGGCCGCCTGCGTTCGACGCTCGAACGATTCGACCTTCGCGTGTCGCTCAATCCATCGGCGGCGCTGATCGGCGCGGCCTGGGCGGGCGTCGCAATGATGGAAAAAGAAACTCCGCGCCGCGCGAACGGCGCCTCAGGCTCAAACCAATAATTGCATCCGAGAGAGAGGACTATTCCGATGATGACCAAGCGAGTGCGCGAGATTCTTTCCTACTATGATTCCGAAAACGCCGGCGTGCGCACCAACCTCGCGCGCTTCCTCAACCATGGACGGCTCGGCGGCACCGGCAAGCTGGTGATCCTGCCGGTTGACCAGGGCTTCGAGCACGGCCCCGCGCGCAGTTTCGCGGTGAATCCGCCCGCCTACAACCCGCTCTACCATTTTCAGTTGGCGCTCGACGCGGGATGCAACGGCTATGCGGCGCCGCTCGGCTTTCTCGAGGCCGGCGCTGGCGAATACGCCGGTGAACTGCCGCTGATTCTGAAGCTCAATAATCACGATGTGCTGCTCGACGATCGCGATCCGATTTCCGCCGTTACCGGCAGCGTCGGCGATGCGTTGCGACTCGGCTGCGCCGCGGTCGGCTTCACCATCTATCCCGGCTCGTCGCAGAGTAAGGAGATGTACGAGCAGTTGCGCGAGATCGCCGAGGAGGCCAAGCAATGTGGCCTGGCGGTAGTCGTATGGTCGTATCCGCGCGGCTCGGGCCTCAGCAAGGAGGGCGAGACCGCGCTCGACGTGGTCGCGTATGCGGCGCAAATCGCGGCGCAACTCGGCGCCAATATCGTCAAGGTCAAGCTGCCGTCCTCGCACATTGAGTTGGCCGAGGCCAAGAAAGTTTACGAGGCGCAGAAGATTCCGCTGGAGCCGCTGTCCACGCGTGTCCGCCACGTCGTGCAGAGCTGCTTCGACGGCCGCCGCATCGTGATTTTCTCGGGCGGGGCGAAGAGCGGCGACGCCACCCTGCTCGAAGAGGCCACCGCGATCAAGGCGGGTGGCGGCTTCGGATCGATCATCGGCCGCAACTCGTTTCAGCGCGCGAAGCCCGAAGCGATCACGCTCCTGCACAAGATCATGGATATCTACGAGGGCTGATCACGCGCCGGAGAAAACGCAGACTGGCGAAACCTCCACTGCGCTGTTGCAGAGGTTGCCGGCGCTGAAATGCGCGCCGTTGCGGTTGCCACGTGCGGCCCACGGCGCGCAAAATCAGCCCGAACATTCTGCAAGCGCTATTGGAGAACAGACCCATGAAGTACGACGAATATCAGTTCCTTGAATTTACCCGCCACGACGACGGCATCCTGCTGATCACGATCAACCGCCCCGAGGTGCTCAACGCGACCAACGCCCGCCTGCATTGGGAGTTGAGCCGGGTCTGGAAGGACATCGACGACGATCCCGAAACCAACGTCGTCATCATCACCGGCAAGGGCCGCGCATTTTCGGCCGGCGGCGACCTCGACATGATCGACGCGATGAAGGGCAACCACGCCAACATCTCGCAGGCGATGCGCGAAGCGGGCGACATCGTTTACAACATCGTCAATTGCGAGAAGATCGTCATCTCGGCGATCAACGGCGTGGCGGTCGGTGCGGGTCTAGCGGTGGCGTTCATGGCCGACATCACGATCGCGTCCGAAGCGATGCGCATCACCGATGGCCATCTGCGCCTCGGCGTCGCCGCCGGCGATCATGCGGTCATCCTGTGGCCGCTGCTGTGCGGCCTGGCGAAGGCGAAGTACTACCTCATCACCGCCGATTTCATCGACGGCAAGGAAGCCGAACGCATCGGGCTGGTGAGCCTGTGCGTGCCGGCCGACAAGCTGATGGACAAGGCGTTCGAGGTCGCGCGCAAGATTGCCCGCGGGCCGCAGCAAGCCTCGCGGCTGACCAAGCGCGCGCTCAACAACTGGGTTAAATCCTTTGGCCCGCATTTTGATGCCTCGCTCGCCTTCGAGATGCTCGGCTTTTTCAGCGCCGACCTGGACGAAGGCGTCACGGCGCTCAAGGAAAAGCGCCGCCAGTCTTTCCGCATTTGAAGAAGTAGGCGAGTCTCTTTTCCGATCCGTTAATTCCGATCGGTACCGGGCGACGTTTCAATTCGATCGCAATGGGGCGGTGGCGATAAGCTGCCGCCCTCTCATATGCGTCGTCGGAGCCGTCGCGCGAATGCTCGCTTAGGATTGACGGGCTAGCGCCTTCGCCGCCGATCTTCGCTATCCTCTCGTAACCATCATGAAAGCATGCGTATTCAAGGCGTTCGGCGCGCCGCTCGAAGTCGTCGAATTACCCGACCCGGTCGCAGCACCCGGTGAACTCGTGGTTCGCGTCAAGGCTTGCGGTATCTGCGGTTCCGACCTCCACGCCGCAACTTCGGCCAAGGCCAAGCTGCCGCCCGGGACCATCATGGGTCACGAAGTGGCGGGCGTGGTCGATCAAATCGGCACCGGCGTACGCGGTTTCGAGCGCGGCGACCCGGTGGTCGTGATGTCCTATCTGGCCTGCGGCGAATGTGCGAACTGCCGCGCGGGCGCCGGAGTTCGTTGCGAAGCTACTACGCCGGTCGGCTTCGGCGAAGCTCCTGGCGGATATGCGGAACTGATCAAGACGCGGCCCGGCAGTGTCTTCAAGATGCCCAAAACGATGAGCTTTCAATCGGGGGCGACCGTCGAGCCGCTGGTGGTCGGACTTCATGGTTTGCGCCGGGCGCGTTTTCAGGCCGGTGAAACCTGCGTGATCATGGGCGCGGGATCGATCGGTCTGATGACTCTGCTCTGGGCGCGCTTTGCCGGCGCTCGCGCGATCGTGGTTTCAGAACTGCTCCTCGACCGGCGCGAAGTCGCCCTCAAGCTCGGGGCCGACGCCGCCGTCGATCCGCGAATGCACAGTCCGGCCGCCGCGATGACGCGGCTGACTGGAGCCGGTCCCGACGTCATCTTCGAATGTATCGGCGAGGCAGGCACCATGGCGCAGGCGATCTCTCACGCGCCGCGCGGCGGACGGATCGCCGTCCTGGGCGTCTCGATGGAGGACGACGGCTTTCCACCGGCGCTCGCCATGAGCAAGGAACTGGAAATCAACTTCAGCCTCGGGCTGGAGCCCGGCGAAGTCGAGACCGCGATCGCAGTGCTTGCGTCAGGACGCCTCGCGACAGACGCGATGATTACTCACACCGTCGGCATCGACGATTTGCCGCGTGCGTTCGCCGCACTGACTAAAGCGTCCGGGCAAACCAAGGTGATGCTGGAATTCTGACGACCGAATATCCGGCGGACAGTCCAAATGTTGAGACTCTTCTAGCCGATCGATATTTCTGAAATACTACTGCCGACTGGAATTAACTACTCATTCAGGGGGCCGAACACGGTGACTCAGAAACTGGTACTGGGAATTGCGAGCCTCTCACTCGCGGTAGCGGTCGGTGTAGGCTTTAGCCCGACAAGCGCATGGGCAACGGCGGGCCAGAAGGTGGACTGCAACAAAGTGATGGCGGAAGTTCACGCCGGCAAAAAGACCAAGGACATCGACAAGGATTTGAATATCTCGTCGTCGAGCGTTTACAAGTGCAAGAAAAAGGCCGGCGTCACTTCTTCCAAGGGCGTGACCAAGGCCGCCAACACGAGTATGGCGTCCCCCGCCGCGGCAACCTCGCCCGCGGCAAAATAGTCTGCGTATTATTCGCGGCTGACGAGTACACGATCGCTTGCAGTGATCGTCAGCCGCGATTGTCATTCCGTTTGGCGCCGTGCGATCGGTTCAGATCGCACGAACGCTACTGACTATTATGCACCGGGGCCGAAACCGGGCTTTTCCCGATTCAATCCCGCGACGGCGCCTTACGCACCTTGCATCAGTCGCTCGCACAACGCCTTGTCATTAGCTATATCGATCGCCGACCATGCCATCGCCAGCGCTCCATCAACGATCGCGCGATCGGCGTCGGGTGTCGCGCACGCCGCAGTAAATTCCGGCTGATGGTTGACCGCCGGTACCGAATTGATCCCGATTAGCGGATGGATCGCGGGCAGCGCCAGCGACACGTTGCCCATGTCGGTCGATCCCGCGCCCATCGCGCGCGGATGCCCGACGATCTGCGGTGCCGTAGGATCCGGATCGATGAAGCTGCGCCCGAGTGCTTCGGCATTGCGCCGGTAAATCGATACCAGGTCGCGATCGTGGCGCATCTCCGCATAGGGCTTGTCGCCGCCGGCGATCTCGTACTTGCATCCGGTTGCAATCGCACCGGCCTCAAGACACCGATGAACCTTGGGCAGCAGGGTCGCGAGTTTGCCCAGCGTCTGCGCGCGCACCATGTACTTGGCCGACGTATGCGCGGGCACGATATTCGGCGCCTCACCGCCCTTGGTGACGATGCCGTGGATGCGATCCGTCTCATGAATATGCTGGCGCAGCAGGCCAATCGCGGTTTGTGCGACGGTCAGCGCGTCGGCAGCATTGATACCTAGTTCGGGAAAGGCCGACGAGTGCGCTTCCTTGCCGGTGTAGAGTACGTCGAACATCGCGGCCGCTATAATCTGTGGTGCCGACATATCAACCGGCGCCGGATGGATCATCATCGCCGCATGCACGCCCTTGAAGGCGCCCCGCTCGAGCATCAGGATCTTTCCGCCCGCGTTACAGATCTCCTCCGCCGGCGTGCCGAGCAGGGTAATAGTCAGTCCGGCGTCGCCTGCCACCTTCGCCGCCGCGATCGCGGCGCCCACTGCGCTCGCCGCAATGATGTTGTGGCCGCAGGCATGGCCGATTCCCGGCAGGCAATCGTACTCCGCGCAAATCGCGATATGCAGCGGCCCCGCACCCGCCCGCGCCGCAAAGGCCGTCGGTATCCCGCAAACGCCGCGTTCGACCGCGAAGCCCGCATCCGCCATCGTTTCGCACAACCACGCCGCCGCGCGCTCTTCCTCGAACCCCAACTCCGGATGCGCATGAATCCGATGGCTCAGTTCGACCAGACCCTTCTCGATTGTTTTCAAGCGCTCGCGCGCTCCGGCTTTGGTGTCCATCGGAGAATCCTCCATGCTCTCAAGTTGCTATTGCATCTTTACCATTTGTAGTATTCGGCGCGCGCTTCTTTTTACAGCACTTGTCGCGTCCGCCGCTACCGGCTAAGCAATGATACATCATGGCCAAGTGCGATTTGTGCGAATTGAAGGAATACACTCCGTGGTACGCGAGTTTCACGCAACCCTTCCGCTTCACGATTCTCGACTGTGATTCGTGCGATACGCCAATGGCGGTCCTCGGCGATCATCGAGCCGAGCCCACCGCCGCAGAGCGCGCCTTCATGGCCGAAGCGCTCTCGCTGGTCGCACGCTCGAAGTATGGCGAAGGCGAATTTATAATCGACGGCGTAATGCGCCAAATCCCCGATCATTGCCATATGCACGCGCGACCCACACGCTGGCGCGGCTGAGATTACAGCGACTGCATGCCCCGCACGCATAGTTGAATCCGACCGCGAACGGTACCGCATCTCCGCGAAGAGCATTACATGCCCATACGGACTATTTGGTAATCCCCTGACCTTGTGTTATATGCGCCCCGTACCCGCATACGACGGGGCCGGGGGGCCATTACCGCCGTACGCGGGGACAGATGTAATACTCCGCATGGAGGTTCTCGGGGGATGGTTATCGGCGTAGTCAAATGGTTCAGCCCCAAAAAGGGCTACGGCTTTCTCACCATGAATGACGGTCAGGAAGTCTTCGTTCATTACACCGCCATCGACGGAAATGGATTCCGGTCCCTCGAACAGGGCGAAGAAGTCCAGTTCGACGTGACGGAAGGCCCCAAGGGATTGCAGGCGGCAAAGGTCACCCGCAACGGCGCGCAAGCCGCGGGGAGCGCGCGTCAAATGCAATAGCCAGACTTGGGCCGGCCGCTCCCGGGGCGCCGCAGTTTATGTCTGATGCGGCGCCCAATAGGATAGGCCGGAGATGCAAACTTCGTCCGACGGTACGGCGAGTCCGCGATGGCTGCCGCGAGCGGTGCGTGATTGTCCGCAAGGGACCGCGCTCGCACTGACTATACTGATAGCCCTGGCGATTCGGCTCTACCTGAGTCTCACCAGCTTCTGTATCGCCGGTGACGGAGTTGCCTATTTGGCGATGGCGCGCGAGTTCGCTGCGGGCGCGCCGGCGAAGGCACTCGCCTCGGTGTTTTCGCCGCTATACCCGTGGATTGTCGCGTTCGCTCACCGGCTGATTCCCGATTGGGAACTGGCCGGCAGCGTTGTCTCCGCAATTCTCGGCAGCGCTGCAGTCGCGACCGTGTACCTGATGACGCGCGAAGCCTTCGATCGCGACGACCTTGCGATCGGCGCGGCCGCGCTGGCTGCGATCCATCCCGGCCTGGCCGCTTACTCCGCATCCGTGCGGACGGAGGCGGGCTTCGTCTTTCTGTTGACCGCCGCGGCATGGCTGTTGCTCGCGGGGCTCAAGCGTGGGCGAATCGCCGTCGTCGCGGCGGCGGGCCTCGTCGGCGGACTCGCCTACCTCTACCGCACCGAGGCGATCGGCTTCATGCTCTTCGCGGTGGCCTTCGTTCTGGCCGGCTCGCTATGGTGGCGCCGATGGACCTTCAGGTGGGCGATCGCCGCCGCGGCCGCCTTCGCCGCCGGCTTTCTCGCCGTCGCGTCGCCGTATCTGATTTATCTGCGCGAAACCACCGGGCATTGGAGCGTCGGGCGCGAGTTTACCGCCGCCATGATGTATGGAATGGGCGAAGTTGCGCCCGACACGCTGCGCTGGCAACGCCTCGGCTATTCGAACAGCGTATCGCCCTTCGCACCGATTATCGCCAACCCGCGACTCTATCTGGACAAGGTCGCGGGCGACTTTTTCGCTTCGTTGTACGGCTTTGTCCAGGCGCTCGGCGCGGTGCTGACGGTGCTGATGGTCGTCGGCATCGGACGGCGCGGGCGCAGCCTGCTGGATAATTTTGCCGAGGCCATGCTCGCAATGCTGACCGCCTTCTACCTCGTCGGCTTCTCGTTCTCATACACCGGCGCCCGCTTCATGGTGCACCTGATTCCTTTTACGTTCGGCTGGGTGATGTTGGGACTCGAGACGGCGTCGGAGGCCTTCACCCGTTTGCTTGCCGGTAGCCGGCTCACCCGCCTCCCGCAAGGCACGCCCGCCATTGCGATCGCACTCTTGCTGTTGCCGCAGACCCTGTGGCCGATCGGCTACGATATGCGCGGAGTGCGTTATGCCGGTCAGGAGATTGCGCGCCGTAGCGCCGGCAAACCCACCGCCGTGGTCGCGCGCGATGGTCGCTTCGCCTACTATGCGGGGGCAAGTTTCATCCTGATGCCGGTCGCGCAGGTTCCCGACCTCTGCGGATGGCTTCAGGCGCACCGCGACGCCGGCTTTCTGGCAGTAGGAAATCGTGACGAACACCGCTTTGACATCACCGCCGCAACCCCGTGCGTATCATTCGTCCATCGCTATCCGCGCTACGGCGCCGGCTATTATGATCTGTTCGCGATCCGCCACTCGAAATGACCCGCCGGTTATGCTCGGATCGTCATTACCCGATGCGGACTGAAGCCATCATACCCGCGACACCCGGCGCTCTACGCACTACCTCGGCGACCGAGGCCGCGCCGGTCGAAATCTCGATCGTCGTGCCGGTTCATAACGAGGCCGCCGGCATCGAAGCGTTCTTCGCGGAATTACTGCCGGTGCTCGAACGGCTCGGCACCACGTGGGAAATCGTCTGCGTCAATGACGGCAGCAGCGACGCCACACTCGACCTCCTGCTCGAATTTCACCAACGGATACCCAAAATCAAGGTCGTCAGTCTCTCGCGTAACTTCGGCAAAGACGTCGCGCTCAGTGCGGGTTTCGATTTCACCAGCGGCGCCGCGGTCATTCCGATCGACGCCGACTTGCAGGACCCGCCCGAACTGATCGTGCCGATGGTGGCGAAATGGCGCGAGGGCTTCGACGTGGTCTTCGCGACGCGGACCCGCCGCGACGGTGACAGTTGGTTGAAACGCGTCAGCGCGCGCTACTTCTACGAGATTTTCGATCGCATCACCGACATCCCGATCCCGCGCGATACCGGCGACTATCGACTGCTCGACCGCCGCGTGGTTGACGTGCTGGTGCGCCTGCCCGAACGCACCCGCTTCATGAAAGGATTGTTCGCGTGGGTCGGCTTCAAGCAGGCTGCGATCACCTTCGACCGCAGCCCGCGCCATGCCGGCGATACCAAGTGGAGCTACTGGCGGTTGTGGAACTTCGCGCTCGACGCCATCACCTCGTTCAGCTCGCTGCCGCTCAAAATCTGGAGCTACCTGGGCCTGGCGATCTCGCTCTTCGCGTTTCTCTTCGCGATATTCCTGGCTGGCCTCAAAATAATCCGCGGCATCGACCTGCCCGGCTATGCCTCACTGATGGTCGCGGTGTTGTTCTTCGGCGGCGTGCAGCTTATCTCACTCGGCATCATCGGCGAGTACCTCGCGCGGATGTACAGCGAGGTCAAAGGGCGGCCACTTTACCTGGTGCGCGACTCGTGGGGCTTCGAGCACGAACGGCGCTAGCTCGCGATGGATCCGAGTCTGTACCCACGAATGGCCGAGGTCGAGGACGCACACTGGTGGTTTGCGTCGCGCCGCGCGATCGTCGATCGCATCATTGATCGGCTCGGCTTGCCCGCCAATGCCACGATCCTCGAACCGGGCTGCGGTACCGGCGGAAACTTCCCGATGCTCGCGCGCCGCGGCCAATTGTTCGCCGTCGATGCCGACGAGAGTGCGCTCGGCTTCGCCCAATCGCGCGGGCTCGCCCAGGTCGCGCGCGGTTTCCTGCCTGAAGCGATCCCCTTCGGCGACCAGCGCTTCGACCTTATCGTGATGACCGACGTGCTCGAACATCTCGACGATCAAGCCGGTACGCTGCGCGCCCTGCACGCCCGCTTGCGTCCCGGCGGATGGTTGCTCATGACCGTGCCCGCGATGGCGTGGCTGTGGAGCGATCACGACGTCGCCCATCATCATCGGCGGCGTTATCGCGCGCGCCAACTGCGCGCCCTCGTGAGCGACTCCGGCTTCGACGTGACATACCTGAGCTACTACAATTTCCTGCTCCTCCCCCTGATCGCCGGCGCGCGGATGTGGCAGCGGCTGAGTGCACACGATCACTTGGGCGTCCACCCCCGCCACGATCTCGCGATGCCGCCCGCGGCCCTCAACTCCGCCCTCCAGCGGATCTTCTCGAGCGAGCGCTACCTCGTCGGCACCGCGCGCATCCCCTTCGGGGTCTCGCTCATCGTGCTTGCGCGCGCCACGCCGGCCGTTCACTCCGATTGCGCATCGGCTCCGTCCGCCAGTGCAAATTAGTTTCCGCCGCATTTTAGCGGAAGGCGCCGCCGCGTTCGTCGCGGCCTTCGCCTTCCTCCTCGCGCTCGCGCCGACCTCGCCGTTCACGCGCGAACTCGGCGTCTGCGAGTCCGGCGCCGTGCGTGACGTCCTGGCGGGCAACATTATCCTCCCGCATTTCATCCCGGGCCCGATGGTCCACGTGCCCCCGCTCTACTGGTGGACCGCCGCGCTCGCCGTGCACGCCTTCGGGTGGACCGAAATCGCCCTGCGGATGCCCTCGATGATCGCGGCCGCGCTGACCTGCGCGATCGTCTTCGGATGGGCCACCGTGGCCATCAATCGGCGCACCGCCTTCTGGGCCGCCGCCTCACTCATCCTCTGTCATTTCTTTCTCGACGCCGCACGGCAGCCGCGCATGGACTCGATGCTCGCGCTTTTCGTTACCGTCGCCGCCGTCGCCTTCGAGCGTGCACTGCGCCCGGCCGGCGCCCTCACCCACGCCTCATTCCCGGCGCCAACGGATTCTCGTGCGCGGCGTGCGGCCCTGCTCCTCGCCGCGCTGATGATGGGACTGGGAATCCTGACCAAGGGTATTTTGGGCATTCTCCTGCCGGGCCTCGTCGCCGGATTTTATCTTCTCGTCCGCCGCCGCTGGCGCGATCTCTTCCGCATCGATCTGATAGTCACTTTTGTCATCGCACTGACTATCGGGCTCTCATGGTACATCGCCGCCTACTCAGTCGGCGGCCAGAAATTCTTGCAATGGCAGCTCGCCATGAATCTGTGGAGCCGCTTCATCCCGGCCGAAGCGGGCGGCGCCGGCTACTGCGCACATCCGTTCTGGTATTTCACCCCGCATACTATTACCGGCTTCACCCCATGGAGTGTCTATCTGCCGGCCGTGGCGCTCTATGTATGGCCGCGGCGCGGCCGCGAACTGCCCGAAACGGCCGTCTTCGCGCTCTGCTGGTTCACGGCGATCTTCGTCTTTTTTTCGACTTCCCACGGTAAATGCCTGGTCTATATCCTGCCCGCGTTTCCACCGCTCGCCGTCATGACCGGCATCGCGATCGACGCCGCCGCTTCCGCGCTTTCCGGCTCGCGCGACGGCGCCTCGCCATCGCCCGACCGCACGTTCACTACTGCGTTCGCAATCGGCAGCGCCGCCGTCGCCACTGCTGCGATTGCGATTACTATCGCCGCCGTTGCCGCACTGCTATTCGCTGTCCCACCGGCTATAACCCTGCGGCTCCATCCGACCGATCGCCGTTTCATCGAAATCTTCGCCACGCTCGCGACGCGTTCGGCCGCGCCGCTCGGCCTGCTCGGACTAGTCGGATGGTTGTCCGTGTCGGTCGCCGGCGCCGTTGTGACTATAAGCGGATTGCGGCGCCGCAGCGCGCAACGCGAAGCGACCGGCGTCTTGATGATCGCCGCCGCCGGATCTTTTTTCTGGTTCGCCGTGATGAGTCCGGCCCTGGCCCGGCGCGATACGCTGCGCGACTTTGCGCGCGCCGTCACGCGGACCGTTCCGGCGGGCACCGCCGTCGCCCACCTCGGCTTGAGCGATTGCGATCTCAACTTCTACTCGCCGCAGCCGCTGACTCCGATCTACCGTCTGAGCTGCGACGCCAATGCCCCACGCTTTGTCGTTGCCCGCCGGCTTGATTTCGCGGCGACGCGCAGCGCCAATCGCTCCTGCTTCACACCGATTCTCGAATTCTCACCCGACGACAGCAACGGTCCGCGTGTATTGCTTCGGCGCGGCCCTTAATCCTGATCACACTCCGATGTGTATCTGCCTCGTATAGTACATTGCATTAGTCACTGTATTAGTCACTTCAGAAATATACTTATGCCTCGGCAACGTAGTATTGCGTCCACAGCATCGAATCGAGCCGATGTCCCCGCACGCGCCGCTCCAGCCATTCCTCGAATTTGCGGCCGCGTTCGCCGCCAAACTCAGCGACCACCGGAATATACATTCCTGATTTATAGCGTTCGCGAATCCGGAATCCCGCATTACTCAGTTGCCGTTCCGTCTCGCGCGCCGTCATCGAGTTGGCATGTTCCATGTCGAACACCGCCTCGCCATATATCCGTCGCACGATCTGAACGATGCCCGGCAGGAACGCGACCTTCGCCGCCATCTCCATCAGGCTCCAGCGTTGCGGCGTCGATAGCAGCAGGACGCCGCCCGGCGCGAGCAGCCGGCGGATTCCGCCCAGCACCCGCGCCGCGTCGGGGATGTGCTCGATTACCTCCGTGCACAGAACTAGGGTGAAATGTTGCGCGGGGAGCCGGGAGTCCAGGATGTCGTCACGAATCAACTCGATATTCGGATACTTTGCGGCAATCGCGCGCGCGTGATCCAGATGGGCCTGGTCGAGGTCGCTCGCCACCACCTCGGCGAAGGATTCGGCCAGCACCGGCAGGTAGATGCCCGCGCCGAAACCGATCTCGATCGCACGTCCCGGCCGTTCCCGCGCGCACTCGCGCAACTTCCCGCTTAACCAGTCGCGCCGCGTGCAATGCAGCCAGCGGCGCGTCGGATTGCTCGATTCGTACAGCGTCTCCAGCAACGGCAAAAGTTCAGACTTGGTTTCCATCTACACCATGAAGCATCGCGCAAGCATGCACGCGCCGCGGATTGGCGTGCTGCATCGGTTCAAACTAACTGACCGGCGGCGGCGCGCAAAGCCGGTGCGCAAACACTTGGAGCCGCCCTCGAAGCCGTTTAACCTGTCGCTGCGGCCGTCGCAGGAGGCTTCCCGCTCCGGCAGCTAAAATCCTTTCGGGTGATGATGTCATCAGAGGTGTTCTTCGGTGGCTAGTTTTGCGAAGTAGTCCAACGCGCCCGCGCGATCCGCTCGGCCTCACCGCGTTCGCGATCTACCTTGCACTCGCCCTGATTATTTTTGGCCGCGGGCTGACCCATGATGTCGCAGGCAGCTTTATCGGCCTCACCGCCGATCCGTCGGTGTACATGTGGTTCCTCGTATGGTGGCCGCACGCGATCGCCAACGGGCTGAACCCCTTCGTCACCGACGTCCTCTGGGCCCCCGGCGGCTTCAATCTCACCTGGACCACCGGCATCCCGCTGGCCGCCCTCGCCGCCGCACCGCTCACCATCCGCTGCGGCCCGATCGTCGCCTACAATCTGCTCTGCATACTCTGTCCCGCACTGGCCGCGTGGACGGCCTTTCTGCTCTGCCGCCGCGTCACCGCGCGCTTCTGGCCTTCCCTCGCGGGCGGCTACATTTTCGGGTTCTCCGCCTACATGCTCGCCGAGATTCGCGCACATCTGCTGCTCGTCCTGATCTTTCCGGTTCCGCTCGCCGTGTTGCTGGTACTGCGCCGGCTCGACGACGAAATCCGTGCGACCACCTTCGTCGCGCTGATGGCGCTGACGCTCGCCGCTACTTTCATGCTCTCGCTCGAGATCTTCGCGACGCTCACGTTCTTCGGCGCGATCGCACTCGCCCTCGCGGTCGCGCTCGGCTCCCAGGAGTTGCGACGCCGTATCTATGCGCTGCTTCCGCAACTGGCGCTGAGCTATCTGATCGTGATGGCCGTGGCGTCGCCGTACCTGTACTACTTCTTCCAGCCGGGCTTCCCGCGAACGCCTGTCAACTCGCCCGGCGGCTATTCCGCCGACCTGCTCAACTTCATCGTCCCGACACCCGCCAATGCGCTCGGCACCCTCGGCGTGTTCTCGCGCATCTCGCACCGATTCGCCGGTGCGGTCGTCGAAACCGGCGCAGGCTTTGGCCTTCCGTTGATCGCGATCGCGCTCGTTTTCGTCCGCGCCCGCCGCACTGAAATGAGTACCAGGTTGCTCGCCTGGTTCGCGCTGATCGCGACGCTCGCGGCGCTCGGCCCGCGACTGCACGTCGCCGGCGTCGAACTCTTCGGGCTGCCGTGGAAGCTGCTGATGCATCTGCCACTGATCAACAACGCGTTGCCCGGCCGCTTCCCGATGTACGTCTTTCTCGCCCTCGCAATTATCGCCGCGCGATGGCTGGCCGACGACGCGGTCGGCCGCACCGCCAGGTTCGCGGGGGTCGCTGCCCTCGCGATTTCGCTCGCGCCCAACCCGTCCGCGCGCTTCTGGATCGCGCCGGTCGATCTGCCCGCGTTCTTCGCCGACGGCGGCTACCGCCAATATCTGGCGCCCGGCGAGACGGTGGTGATTCTGCCCTACGGCGCAGGCGGCCCGAGTATGCTCTGGCAGGCCGAGTCCAAAATGTACTTTCGCATGGCCGGCGGCTGGACCAGCATCATGCCGCGCGAGTATCAGGGCTGGCCCGCCGTCAACGCCCTGCTGTATCGCAGCTACATACCCGGCTTTACCGATCAGTTGAAGGCCTTTCTCGCGCATCACGATGCCACCGCGATCATCATCGCAAACCACGAACGTCCGCTGTGGGATCCCCTGATGGCGCCGCTTGGCCTGACGCCGATCACCACCGGCGGCGTCGAGATTTATCGCTTCACGCCCGCCGCTCTCACCCCGTGGCGCAACGTGACCGCGCTCGAAATGGAACGCCGCTGCGACGCCGCCCGCTTCGACGCGCTGCTGGTCGCCGCCAACGCCTACCTCGCCAACGGCGGTACCCTCGACCAGCTCAGTCCACGCCGCGCCGAAGCGCTCGGCCTGCTGCCACCCCACTCCACCAATGACGCTGATGTTCGCACCGGCAACGGGCTCTACCTCGGAGCACGCGGCGACGGCTTGGTCGGCGTGGGCGTCGTCGGTTCGTATGCAGCGCTGCGCCCGTTGATCGCGAAGTATCGCGCCGATGCGGCCCACATCTATTTTCCGTACCCGCACGATCTCACCGACCCGCCGCACGGCGATACGTTCATGCGCCAATTGGTGATCACATTCGATCGCGCCAGCCTCGCGCGCGCCGCCGCCATCGCAGCGCGATAAAGCCGGACCCACTCGATAGCCGCAGGCCCGCAACGCGGGCATTGACCATTGTCCGTGTGCTTCAGTGATGTCACTGTTAGGCGCCGTCAAAATTCGGACGATCCCCATGGACCAACCTGACCCGGGCGCCGAACCCCGCAAGTACAGCAGCACCATTCAAGCGGCGATCGCGATCGCCGCGATGGTGCTGCTGCTGATCGGCTGCGTGCTCGTTCTGGTGCCGTTTTTCTCGGCGATTCTCTGGGGCATACTCCTGTGTTTTTCAACCTGGGGCATTTTTTGCGGACTCAAGCGCACGCTCGGAGGACGCTCGTCGCTGGCGGCGCTGGTGATGACGCTGATGCTTGCTGCCGTCGTGGTTGCTCCTTTCGTCATCGTCGGCAGCAGTCTCGCCGACAACGTCGCTGACGTGATTCAGCTCATCCGCCATTTTGTCGAATCCGGCCCGCCCGCGACGCCCCAATGGCTCGATGACATCCCTGTCATCGGGCCGCACGTACACGATTACCTCACGCATCTCGCCGGCGACCAGGCCGCGCAGCGCGCGCAACTGCGCAGCCTTATTAGCCCGTTGAAAAGCTTCGGTCTGGAACTGGGCGCGGCGCTCGGCCACGGCATCATCGAGATCAGCTTGAGCCTGGTGGTTTGTTTCTTTCTCTATCGCGACGGCGATATGGCTGCCGCGCGGCTTGAAACGGCGGCCAATCGCATTGCCGGAGAACGCGGACGCGAGCTGCTCGAAATCGCGCGCGCCACCCTCAAGGGGGTCGTCCACGGCGTCCTCGGCACCGCGCTAATCGAAGGCGTGTGCGGCGGCGTCGGCTTCTGGGTGGCCGGCGTGCCCGGCGCCGTTCTGCTCGGCTTCGCGACCTTCGTGCTTTCGTTCCTGCCGTTCGGCGCGACCCTGCTATGGTTGCCTGCCGCCGGATGGCTCTATGCGCAGGGCTCCACCGGATGGGCCATCTTCATCGTCATCTGGTCGCTCGTCACCAACACCGCGGTCGAGCATGTGATCAAGCCGATCATCATCGCGCGCACCGGCGGAACGCCATTTCTGATCGTGCTGTTCGGCGCGCTCGGCGGCGTGATCACGTTCGGCTTTATCGGGGTCTTTATCGGGCCGGCCTTGCTCGCCGTGGGTTATGCGCTGATCGACGAATGGAGCGAGCAGCTCACCGCCTAGCGCAGCGACCGCACTTTGAGTGGAGGTGGGGCCTCTGTAAGCTCGTGATTGGCGAATTGCCTGCAAAGACAACCGCGGGACTGGAGGCCTGATGTCGAAAAACATATCGCATGTGATCCTCCTGTTACTGGAGAATCGATCGTTTGATCACGTACTCGGATGCTTGAAGAAGACCTACCCGACACTGGAGGGTATCGATCCGGCGACGCCCGCAAAGAACATCTATCAAGGCGTGGATTATTTCCAGGGGGCGGGTGCCGCGCGTTATCTGAACTTCGATCCTCGTCATGAGTACGAGCACGTGATGGTTCAGTTGTCGGGCGGCAATGGCGGATTCGTTCAGGATTTTTCGCAGTCGTATCCCAAGGCCAATCGGACCGATCGCGCGGAGGTGATGAAGTATCACGACTTGGGCGAGTTGCCCGCGCTGCACGCACTGGCACAAAACTTTACGGTCTGCGACCATTGGTATTCATCTGTACCGGGGCCGACGTGGTGCAATCGTCTGTTCGCACTCAGCGGAACGTCGCTCGGGCGGGTCGCGATGGCGGAAGGCATCATGAACCTGAACGTGCATTGGTACGATCAACCCACCCTTTTCGATCGTCTCAACGAGCAGCAAATCCCGTGGAAAGTTTATTCAGGGGACGCGCCTCTGTCCTTGCTCTTCGTTCATCAATGGGAACCGCGAAATGTGGCTCGCTATCGCCTGATGACCGAGTTTTATCGCGACGTGGCATCCTTCAAAAAAGACGGTGATCCCATCAGGCAGGAGCTGCCCTTATTCACCTTCATCGAACCGAGTTATTGTCAGCCGGGCGCTAACGATGCTCATCCTCCTCACGACATCCTCGCCGCCGATGCGCTGGTCGCCGACGTCTATAACGCAATCAGAGCCAACAACGATCTATGGGAACAGACGCTGCTGGTTGTTGGGTTCGATGAGCACGGCGGTTTCTTCGATCACGTAACGCCGCCCGCCACGGTGCCTCCGGATTACCATCAGGAGGAATATTCGTTCGATCAGTTCGGGGTGCGAGTACCGGTTATTCTGGTCTCGCCGTGGGTCAAAGATGCGGTCTTCCCGGATACGATGGACCACACCAGCCTGCTGAAATATCTGACCGGCAAGTGGTCGTTAGGGCCGCTCGGGTACAGGACGCAAGTCGCGGGGACATTCGACGCTGCGTTCGTGGCTTCTGTGCGCCAGGGCGTGCTGCCGTCGATCGTCAGTTCCAGACCGCTAACGCCAATCCCGCCTCCGCCGCAAATGGATTCGCTTAATACTCATTCCATCGCGCTCGTCGCACTGTCGCATGTACTTGAATCGATGGCGGAGGAGGATGCAAACGTCGTCGCAGCACGGGCGCGTCAAGTTCTGAGCGGCCCTCAAAGCCAGATCGATGCCGCGTTCGACAGATTCGAAAGCTTTCTCAAGGCGCGCGGAAGCAAATCTTGAATATGGGCTCTCGAGTTTCTCTCAGAACGGTTCGTCCTCACGTAGCTTGTCGCCTGCTGCCACATTCACCCGCGTGCACAGAGCTTCCCCAGGTCCTCAGACTACTTCGATCAGAAATTCGCCGCGCACGACGACCCGGCCGACGATTGTGGCCTCGGTGTTGCCGGCCGCTTGCAGGTCTGCGAGCAGTGACATCGCGTCGTTCTCGGGCAACGCGATAAAGAGGCCGCCCGAGGTCTGCGGGTCGAATACCAGGTCGCCGATCTCGTCGGCCACTTCGTCCGAAATCCGCACATGGGGGGCATAGAATTCGCGGTTGCGCTGGCCCCCACCCGGAATCATTCCAGCACGGCAGCATTCGAGCGCACCCGCCATCAGCGGGAGGTCCGACTCCTCGATCCGCAACGTCACACCGCTGCCTTCGCCCATCTTCGAGGCGTGCCCGATGAGCCCGAAGCCGGTGATGTCGGTGGCCGCGTGAACCTCATACTTGAGCATCGCGAGGGCCGTCGCGGCGTTGAGCTCGCACATCCAGCGCACTGCGGCGGCGTACTGATCGTCGGGCAGTTTGCCGCGCTTGAGCGCCGTCATCAGCACGCCGGTGCCGAGCGGCTTACTCAGCAGCAGCGCATCGCCGGGCCGCGCACCCACGTTGCGCACGATACGGCGCGGGTCGATCACACCGGTCACCGCCATGCCGTACTTCACTTCTTCATCGGCAACACTGTGGCCGCCGACGATCGCGACGCCGGCCTCGCGCGCCTTTTCGCTGCCGCCGCGCAGGATCTCGGCGAGCATCTCGCCGGGCAATCCGGTTTGCGGCCAGCACACGATGTTGAGCGCGGTCTTCGGCGTTCCACCCATCGCATAAATGTCGGAGAGCGCGTTGGCCGCGGCGATCTGGCCGTAGGTAAACGGATCGTCCACCACCGGCGTGAAGAAATCGACGGTGTTGACGATCGCGAGATCCTCGCGCAGCAGATACACGCCCGCGTCGTCGCCGGTCGCGATACCGACGAGCACTTCGGGATGAATCCCAAGGTCAAGGCGCGCGAGCACCGAAGCCAGGTCCGCCGGACCCAGTTTGCCGGCTCAACCCGCCGCCTTGCACCGCTCGGTCAGACGAATGATCTCGCCCCGAGTGGCGTTGCTGTGTCCCTTTTCCGCCATCGTCCTCTACGAGTTAGCTGCCGTAATGCTTGCAACAGTGATGCGTTGGCATTCGCGCGATGCGGGCCAGTCTAGCGCCGCCGGCGACGTGGTAACAACAACGCCCCGTGCGGGCTCGCGTGAGTGTCGCGATCTCGCGCCCATACATGAAGGCGTATAGCGGCGCGCCGACGAGCATCCGATGCGTGATGGCGAGCCACGCGCGGTGCGCGGTGCGCAAGTGCGATCCGCATGGCGCGGGCGTTCGAGCAGCGCGACATTGAAAGTGCGTGGAATCGATCACGCGCGCGATGCGCGCAGTTTGCGAAGGTCGCCGACGCGCGACGTCACGCCGGCATGATCGAAGTAGTCGAGCAGGGCGATCGCGAACTTGCGCGAGGCGTTCAGGCTGTCGCGATAAACGGCGGCGGTGATTTCGCCATCGGCGGCAAGGCGATCGACCAGCATGGCCTGCGCGGCTTCGAGCGCCTCGCGCGCGTAGTAGAGATCGGTCGCGACCTTGACGACGCGCCCCTCGCGTTCCATCGCGGCGAGCAGCGTGCGGATGCGTACCAGCTCGGTGGCCGGCAGCTTGAGCGCCTCGATCAGTTGCTTCAAATCCGGCGGCTGAAAGCCTGCGTCAGTGAGTATCTGCGCGACCTGCGCGCCCACTTTAGCGTCGTCACCACCGAGGCGCACGCGATGTTGCGCAAGACGCAGGGTACTCTCGTCGCGCACGATCCCGGTCTCACGGCAGAAGCGATCAACCAGCGCCCGAAAGGCGCGTGGCGCGACGTCATAAGGCAGGCGCGACCGCAGCGCTTCCAAGTCGAGGCCCGGGGCCAGCGGCTCGTCCCGATGATGCGCGGTGACCTCAGCAACCGTGAAGGACTTCACCCTGTCCCATTCTTCCGAAGTTGTATAACCCTCCTCATCACCAAGCGAAACTTTAACGAAGTTGCGATCCTTGAGCGCGGATTCGACCTCGGGAAGCGGCCGGTTGAAGAGTTGAGCCAGGCGGGGCGGCGGCGTTGCGAGGCTGTCCTGCAAGGTCAACATTGCGGCGACGGCGGATGGGCCGAACGGGCCGCCAAGGGCGGTGAGGTTTCGCAGGTAGGCCTCGAGTGGCTTGCGGGTGCGGCGGCCGAGCGGATTCAGCACGACGCCGCCGCCGAGGGTGCGGACGTTGGTCTCGTCGCGGATGACGAAGCGGTCGCCAGCGAGGGCGACGAGCGGGTCGTTGAGGACGATTTGGACGCGGGCGCGGTGCTTGGGGGCAATCTCGCCCGGCTCCTCCAGCACGATGACGCGGCCGAGGGTTTCGGCGGTCGCAAGGAAGACGCGGACGCGCTGATTGTTCTTGAGCGGGCGCTTGGCGGCGGGACGAATTTCGAGCGTTGCGTCGAGGCGGGTGGTGGTCAATTCGAGGCGGTCGTCGGCGAGCACGTCGCCGCGTTTCAGATCCATACGTTCAGCGCCGCTCAGGTTCAGCGCGACGCGCTGGCACAGTCCGGCGTGTTCAACCGTCTCACCGTGGACCTGGATCGAGCGCACCCGGACCTCGGCGCCGCCGGGCAGGACCCGAAGTTTCTGGCCGAGGCGAACCTCGGCGCCCATCGCGGTGCCCGTCACGACGGTGCCGTGGCCCTTGATCACGAAGGCCCGATCGAGCGGCAGGCGAAACAGGCCGGTGGCGCGACGGGCCTCGAAGCCGTCGAGCTGGCGGGCGATTTCGGCGCGAAGGTGGTCGAGGCCCGCACCGCTGATCGACGACACCGCGAGCACCGGCGAACCTTCGAGGGTGGTGCCGTCGGCGAGCAGTTCGATTTCGTCGCGGACCTCGGCCAGGCGGTGATCATTCGCGAGGTCGGACTTGGTGATGAGGAAAATGCCGCGGCGCGCGCCGAGCAGATGGAGGATGTCGAGATGCTCCTCGCTCTGCGGCATCACGCCGTCATCGGCGGCGACGGTGAACAGCACGAGATCCATCCCGTGGGCACCGGCGAGCATGTTGCGGATAAAGCGCTCGTGGCCGGGTACGTCGATAACGCCTGCGCGGGTGCCGTCGGGCAGGGTGAAGTAGGCAAAGCCGAGGTCGATGGAGATGCCGCGTTCGCGCTCTTCCTTGAGGCGGTCGGTCTCCTGTCCGGTGAGCGCGCGGACGAGCGCACTCTTGCCGTGATCGATATGGCCGGCGGTGCCGATGATCGCGTGGGTGACTTGCGCCGTCATCGTCAATCAATCCGCACCGCCAGTCCCAAACCGATGGCGCCCTAGCGGATTTGCTTCATGTACATTTCGAGATCGAAATAGTCGCGCCAGGCCTTGATCTTGCCGGCGTCGGTGATCTCGAACACGCCCATGACCGGCAGGGAGACGTGCTTGCCACCGGCCTCGAAGGAGTCGACCCGCTCGTTCATCACGATGTTGCCGACGGTGGCGGAGTGGAGGATATCGAATTTGATCGAGACGGCGCCCTTGAGCAATCCGGTAATTGTTTTGCGGATGACGTCCTTGCCCTTGGCAACCGGCATCGGGATGTTGTGATAGACGGCGTCGTCGGTGAAGAAGCTCATGATCTCGTCCACATTGAGCTTGGTCCAGGCGCCGCAGAAATCGGAAACTACTTTTTCAGGTTGCACAGCCATCGAAATTGTCCTCCGGTCGTTGGGTTAAGCGGTCGGTCCGTTCGCGCTCGCCGGAACGCGATTGCGATTCCCGGGCGGGGCAGAAGCGGTGTTCGTCCTTGTTATAGCGGAAACTGCGGTAAAGCGTCAGCGGATCGCGGACGCGATCTTATAGATCGCCGGCAGGAATTGTTCGCCGCGCGAAAAAACGCCGTTAAGGTACCCATCCGCATCAACTCTTCCGCCAGCACGATCCACCCCGTTATCAGGATGTTGGCCACATGCGTGATCTGTGGTGAAGAATGGATCTTGGATCGGGATTCTTCACTTCGCAGACTTCGTTCTGAATGACGACGCGCGGCTCCTTTCAGAATGACGACTCAAACTTAACTTGTGCACAGGTTCCTTAGCCGCGCGTCGGAGCGGGTGGGCGATGGCGGGCGCCATTTATTCCTGGTCGAGGTAGAAGCGGTCTTCGTCCTTGTTATAGCCGAAGAGTTCGGCGAAGCGTCCCCAGTTGACGATAGTCGAGAACATTTTCTCGGGTGATTCGTTAGGCAGGAGCATCGCGAGGTGCTCGAGGATGACCTCCTTGCCGAGCGAGCGATCTTCCTGACCGCGCAGCAGGCGGACGAGGTAGGCGAAGAGGCCGTGTTTTTTGAGCTGTTCGCGCACGATCAGCTTGCGCTGGTTCATGTCGCTGTCGATGACCTGTTTGCCGAGCGGCTCGAGCACGACGTCGCCGTCGGGAGTGGAGACGAAGCCGAGGATTTCGGCGGTCTTCATGACCTTCAGCAGGTCGCTGAATTTGAAATGAAGGTCGCGCGCGATCTTGTAGCCGTCGTCGCGGCCGCCGCGGTCCTCGAGGGTCTCGAGCAGGCCGAAGACCCAGGTCATCTGGCAGTCGGGAATGGGATTAACGCCAGCGGGTGGCATCAGGCGCGCTCCTCGATCATCGAGAAGACCTTGTCGGTAAGTGAGTTGAAGCCCTCCTTGCGGCGGTCGCGCGGACGCGGCAATTCGACCTTCAAATCGGCGACGAGGCGTCCGGGGCCGGTCGAGAGCACGAGGATGCGGTCGGCCAGTTCGACAGCTTCCTCGATGATGTGCGTGACCATGATGATGTTATGCACGGGCATGGTCTTGTCCTGCCAGAGGTCGAGCAATTCCTCGCGCAGGGTGATGGCGGTGAGGGCGTCGAGGGCGGAGAACGGCTCGTCCATCAGGAGCAGTTGAGGCTCGACGGCGAGCGCGCGGGCGAGGCCGACGCGCTGTTTCATGCCGCCTGAGAGTTCACGCGGGTAGGCTTCCTCGAAGCCGTCGAGTCCGACCTTGTCGATATAGACGCCGGCGCGTTTTTCGCGTTCGGCGGGGGCGACGCCGCGCGCCTCGAGGCCGAGTTCGATGTTGGCCTTGACGGACAACCAGGGCATCAAGGCGAAGGACTGAAAGACCAGGGCGCATTCGAGGTTGATGCCGTCCACCTGCTTGCCCTTATAGAGCACCTGGCCCGAGGTCGGTTCCATGAGGCCGTTTATGATGCGGAGCATGGTCGATTTGCCACATCCCGAAGGGCCGACGACGGCGATGAACTCGCCCTCTTCGACGGTGAAGGAGAGGTCCGCGATGACCGGCAGAACACCTTTGGCGTGGGGGAAGCTGCGGCTGATGTGTTTGAGTTCAAGCAGGCGCATAAGTCGGCTGGGTCATCCGGTTCCGACTGCGATTCGGATTGAGGTTTAGCTTGCGGCATTCGTGACGATTCAGATTGCGTGGTCATTTTGTCCCCCGTCAATAGTCAATCCGGTAGCGGTCGGTGGCGATGTCGTAGAGGCGCCGCCAGACCAGGCGATTCAAGACTAACACGACGAAAACCATCGAGAGCAGGGTCAGCAGGATCATCAGGCCGTTGCCGGTCTGGTAAGTGGCGTCATCGAGCATCGCACCGAGGCCAAAGACCTTGTAGGTGGTGCTGCGGTAAACGAAGTATTCGGAGAGGATGAGAGCGTTCCATCCGCCACCCCAGGCAGTGATGCTGCCGGTAATCAGCGAGGGGAAAATGGCGGGCAGGGTGAGCTTGCGCCAGGTGGCGAAGCGGCTCAAGCCGAAGGAGCGGACGGCTTCCTTGAGATCGGCGGGGACCTGGCTGATGCCGGCGAGCAGATTGAACAGCACGTACCATTGCATCCCGGTGAGGATGAGCAGGATAGAAGCGAGGTTCATCCCTCCGGTGACTTTAATGACAAAGATGACGATAAGCGGGAAGAGCGCCGTCGCGGGCATCGAGCCGACGATCTCCGCGAACGGGGCGAGGCGGCGGGCGAAGCGCGGACTTTCGCTGGCGGCGATGGCGCAGGGAATGGTCCAGGCGAGCGAGATCGCGTAGGCCGCGAGCATCCGCATCAGAGAGGCGCCGGTGGCCGCGGGAATCTGCCGGACGGCGGATGGCCACGGCTGCATAAGGGTACGCAGCAGGGCGATGGTTCCGTCGATGAGGCCCTTGCTCACGATGAACAGCAGTAGTGCGATCAGGCCGATACGCACGATTCGCCAGGTTCGTTGCAGCACCGGATAGCGGGCGGCCTCAAAAGGCGGCGTCGAGGCGAGCGCGCGATGGACGGCGCCGAGGATGGGACGGAAGAGGGAGCGGAAGATGCGCAGCACGGTGGGTCCGACGGAGCCGAGAACGGCGAGCATCCCGAGCGAGCGCATCGGCTCACTGGAGGCGGCGAATTCATAGCGGAACTTCTCGGCCCATTCGGAGAGCGGCTGCCAGACGATGCCGTCCATCAGGACGATAATCGCGAGGAGGGTAAGGAGGCCGGTGATCAGCTCACCGGTGCGGCCCTTGTCGGCGGCCTTCATCAGGTAGCTGCCGAGGCCGGGCAATTCGTAGTGGGCGGGTCCGACCGCGATGATTTCGCAGGCGATGAGGTAGTACCAACCCGCGACCCACGAAAGGATCGAGTTGTAAACCAGCTTGGGCACGCAAGCGGGCAGCAGCAGGCGCTTGAGCCGGAGCCATCCGGTGGCGCCGAAGGCGTCGAGCGCCTCGACGGAATCGTTGGGCAGGGTCTTGACCGATTCGAAGACGCCGAGCGCCATGTTCCAGGCTTGACTGGTAAAAATGAGGAAGACGGCGGCCATCTCGACGCCGAAGCGACCGTGGGCGAGCGAGACGAAGAAGTAGATCGCCGCGGGGAAGAAGCCGACGACGGGAACCGATTGGGCGATGTCGATAGCGGGGAGCATCACGCGCTCCCAGGCACGGCCTTTGGCGGCGAGGAGTCCATAGACGATCGAGAAGATGAGCGCGAGGACGTAGGCGGCGGACATCCGCATGAAGGAGCAGAAGGCATAGTAGGGCAGGTGGCTGAGGGAGACGTGGAGGCGCGGGCCGTGCAGATGGCCGAGGCCGGCGCTGCGGCGATAAGCGAAGAACATCGCGAGGACGATCGCGATAATGAGCAGCGAAATCAGGAGGCCGGTCGCGCGTTTCGCGTTGGTGGGTTGGGTGGCCATTGGAGACGATCCGGATGAGCCAGAATAGCCGCAAAGATGGCGGGCTAAAACCCGCCCAACACGATTTGGAATGCGCGGGTGGGCGAATTTTCGGTTACGCGATGATTACGGGAAATCGCACTGTGGAAACTCGCCGCGGCGTCGCGGTTGACAGGGGGCGCTGCGGCAAATAGCGATTCCGAACGTGGCAACAACGCAAAAGGATCCGCACGGCGAGGAGTGGCGGCTCGGAATCGAGCTGGGCGACGATCATGAGCATGAGTTCGCCGAGGGCGTGGAGGAGCCGGCGCGCGATCTGAGCCGGGAGCGACTCGAGCGGCCGTTGCACGTCGTCACGGCGGAACATCTGGCGTGGGCGGCGATCGCAGCGTATGCGGTGTTGACGCGGCTGGCGGTGCTCGGCGCGCGGCCACTCGATGTCATCGAGGCGCGTCATGCGCTGTACGAATTTGACCTGGCGAGCACGGGGACACATCTCGCGACGGGACTGGAGCCGAGGTACGCGGGATGGGTTCATCTGCTGACGGCGGGATTTTTCGCAATCGGCGGAGCAGGCGATTATACGGCGCGGGTGGTGTTTGCGCTGGGCGGATTGCTGATGGTCGCGATGGCCTTCGAGCTGCGGCATTACATCGGCCGGGCCGGCGCTATCGCGCTGGGCGCGATGATCGCGCTGTCGCCAACCGTGACGTGGTATTCGCGCGCGAGCGCCACCGCAATTCCGGCGGCGGCGATGGCGTTGGTGACGATCGCGGTGTTCATGGCGCTGAAGGCGCAGCCGAGTGTGCGGCGCGCCGCGGCATTGGGACTATTCGCCGGGCTGATGATTGCGGCCGATCCGGCGGGTCTCGCGACGGGGGTGATCCTGGTTGCCGCGCTAATCCCGTTCGGCCTGTGGAACCTGATCATGGGCAAGCATGTAACGCTGGCGATTCGCGTATGGCTCGCTCGCTACAGTTCGCAATTGGTGACGGTGATCGCGGTGGCGGCGGCGGTCTGGGCGATGTCGCAGATGTTCGTTCCACGGGGTCTGAGCGCCGCGGCGATCGCGCGGAGCGTGGTGCCGTCGGGCGGTGCGGGACAGCCGGGATTCGCGGCGGGACTGATCGCCGGCCTGCGCTTCTATGCGCCGGTGGTCGCGCTCTATGAATTTGCAATCGCAATCACGGCAGTGCTTGGCGCGGTGGTGATCATCACGCTGAACGTGCGTTCACGCTTCGCCGCGTGGGCGTTGATCTGGATGGCCTTGAGCGTGGCGTATTTCTGCTGGTCGCCGGCGCGGGACACGGCGTCAATAGTGATGATACTGACGCCGGCGGCGGTGGTCGGCGCGAGCGGTATCGGCTGGCTCCATCGGCGAGAGGCGTGGCGGATGCTACGGCTGCCGCTGGTGGCGGTGGCGGCGTTGACGCTGTATATCGGCGCGGTTGGAAATTTCGTCAGCAATACGCCCGACGCGAGCGAGGCGCCGTGGGCGCGCCATGCGAATCTGTTCCGCGGCGTGGGGGCGACCACCGAGCAGGCGCGGCTGTACTCACGGCAGGCGGCAAACGGGATTGCGCCGGCGGTCGCGACGGTGGCGTTCGACGGCGAGGTGGCGGCGCCGCTGCGCTGGTATCTGCGTGAGTTGCGGCCAATCGCCAACGCCGACGCGGCGACGGTGGTCGTGAGCAAGACGGCCCCGCAGGTTAATGGAGGAGCAGCGGCCGCAATCTATCATTTCGATTGGGCGCAGGACTGGGCGCCCAATTTCAAAGACGCGAAAGCGGCCGACGTAATCCGGTTTTTGTTCAGCGGCCAAATCTGGGGGCCGGTGACCAGCGAGGACGTATCGATCATGGTGCGGAAACCGATGGCGAGTGCACCGACGGTGATACTGACGCCGGCCGAATGACGATGGCGGGGTGATTTGCACGGGATCGCGTCGTTTGCGATAAAGATGCGACGCGCTCGGTGGCAATCCGCCGGGCGCTCCGGTCATCCGCCGACACTATCCGCAGGAGATCAGATGCAAGCGCTCGTCGAGACGATCAAAGCCTGGCAACTACATCCGGTCGTCGATCACTTCACGGTAGCACTGGTTATCGTTGGTATCCTGGTGGATCTGTGCGGGAGCCTGATGATGTCACGGGCATGGCCACGGACGACGGCGCTGACCCTGATGGTGGTGGGAGCGGCGGCGGCGTGGGGGTCGAAGCTGACCGGCGGATGGGAAGCCGGACGGGTGTGGGACGGCGTGAAGGGGCCGGCGCTGGATGTGCTGAAGCGGCACGCGGAACTCGGCGATTATCTGCCGTGGGCGATCCTCGCGCTCGCGCTGTGGCGCCTCGGCATCCAGTTCCTCGGCTTCGTGATGGGCTCGCGTCCTATTTACCTGATGGTCGCGGTGATCGTGGGCGGCGTGATCATCTACCAGGGACATCTGGGCGGCGAACTGGTTTACGATTACGGCGTTGGCACCGCGCTGATGCCGGCGGCAGCGGCGACCGAGTCGCCCGAGGCGTCACCGGCCGCGACCCCGGCGGAAGCGTCACCGATACCGACGGTGTTCAACCCGAGCGCGGCACCGACGCCGGAGGTGCAGGCGTCGCCGGCCGTATCGGCGAGCGCGACGGCGACACCCAGCCCCTCGGCGACGCCGGCGGCGAGTCCGTCGGAGAGCGAAGAGACGCCGGTAAATCCGCCGGGCGGTGGAGCGTCGCCGGACGCATCACCAAGTGAGACGCCTGCGCCGAAGAACCTGTAAGGTCGGTGGTCGAGGAACCCAAAACTTATAGTTTTCTAAAATCATACGAGGTTTCAGTCCGCCTAACAGTCCTGACCGGATTATCAGGTCAGGACTTGCGGGCTTTGCCCGGTGAGAACAAGCGCGTTACTGACCGAGGGACAGGAAGAGCGGCATGCTCGAAGCGCTCTCGGTGAGGACCGGAACGTTGATGCCGAGCGCGCCAGAGGTGGGATCGATCGGAAACTGCGAAATGGTGCCGTTGCCCTGGTTGGCGACATAGAGAAAGCTGCCGGTCGGATCGACGATCAAGCCCGTGGGCAAGTTGAGCAAACCGTCAGGAATCACCGGATATTGGACGGGAGAGCCCAGCGTGCCGCCGGCGTTGACTTGAAAGACCGTGATCGTCGGCGGCACCGCCAACTGATTGGCGACGAAGAGGAATTCGTTCCCGAGCGAGGTGGTCGCGATCGCGAGTCCACCTTCGCCCGCGAGTGATGAGGTGAGGGGCGGCGGCTGGAAGGTCAGCACGCCGGTGCCCACCTTCAGGAAATAAATCTGGCCGAGTTTCTGGTCGGACACGTAAACGAATTGCCCGGTCGGATCCATGATCACCGGCCCCGGCATCACGCTGCCGGAGAGCGTCGTCGCGGTGCCGGCCGATAGGGTTCCAGACGCAGCGATCGGGAAGCTCACGATGGTGCCCTTGGTGCTATCGGTAACGTAGAGCCATGAATTGCTGGCGACCGCGGCGGCCGGCTTCTTGAGGAGCGCCGAGGAGAAAGCGGCGCCGTTGGCGGTGAGCGCGCCATTGTTGGCGTCAACGGTGTAGGGAGAAATCGTGCCGTCGCCAAGATTGATCGCGTAGGCAAATTGCGCGTTGGGCGTGACCGCGATCCATTGGGGAGAACTGCCGGCCGCGACAGGGCTGCCGCCAATCGCCGTGAGTGCGCCGGTGGTCGAGTTGATCTTGAACTCGCGCACGTTGCCGTCGGCGGAATTCGTAACGTAGAGAAATTTTGCCCCCGGACCGTTGGCGACGCCGATGGGACCGTTAACCGATCCCACCGCGACCGCAGCGCTAAAAGTCAGCGCGCCGGTGGTGAGATTGCGGGTGAAGCCCGCGACCTTGCCGTCGGCGAAGTTCGAACTGTAGAGAAAATTGCCAGTGGTGGGCGAGACCGTGATGGTCGCGGTGGGCGTCGGCGAGCTGCCGGCGGTGGAGTAGATCGAGCGGCCGCAGGCGCCGGCGAGCGCGCACCATAGTGCCAGCGCCGCCACGGCCGGCATCGCTCGCAAGGCGACCGTCAGCCATCCACGCGCGCCATCTGACTCCGCGCGATCGAATCGGGCGCCGCTCGAACAATTTTCGTCATCAGCCATCGCGCGACCCAGTTTACATTATCGCCAGTGCCGTGGAATGCGCGCGTGCGCTTGACATTTCGCGCCGCCGCATGGCGTGCTGGCCGCTGATAATCCGTGCAGATTGGGCGGTAAATTTCCCGCGCAACAATCGAAGGAGAGCGAGTCATGGCAAAGATCGACTTCAATAAAATTCCCAAGTTTTCGCAACTGCCAGTGCGGCCCGGTGCTCCGGCCGATTCCAACTGGGGCGTTTTCGGCAACGATGACGAAGTCGGCTGCGTCAACTTTCTGACCCCCGAAGGAATCGTCGAGGCGGCCAAGCTGGTGCGCAACGGCAAGGTCTTCCGGCTTGACACGCCGATCAATTATGCGGAGCCGCCGCTCTTCAATCGCGATCCGGTCCATCACACCAAGAAGAGTTTTGAGAGTTACGGCCTGCTCGGCTTCGACGACGTGCTGGATTCCTACAACACGCAGGAAGGAAGCCAATGGGACGGGCTCGGCCACGTCGGCAATCTGCGCGCGCAGGCATACTACAACGGCGTCAAGAACGACGAGATCAAGGGCTCGGACAAACTCGGGATTCATAACTGGGCGGACCGTTTCGTCGGACGCGGCGTGCTGATCGACGCGTTTCGCTACCGCGCGGACAAGGGACGCCCGGTCAATCCGCTGAGCGACGAGAAGTATAGCCTCGACGATTTGAAGGAAGCGCTCAAGGCGCAGAAGACGGAACTCAAGCCGGGCTCGATCCTGCTGGTGCGGACCGGCTGGATGCAGGCGTATCTGACCTCCACGGCGGCCGCGAAGACCGCGATGGCGCCGATGGACAAGCTGAAGGCGTGCGGCGTCGATGACAGCCGCGAGATGGTGGCGTGGATGTGGGACAGTCGCGTCGCCGCGATCGGCACCGACTGCCCTGCGGTCGAGCCGTGGCCGTGGAATTTCAAGGACGACGGCGCGCTGCATTATCGGACGCTGTCGCTGCTCGGGCTGCCGCTCGGCGAGCAGTTCGTGCTGGACAAGCTGGCCGACGACTGCGCCGCCGACGGCCGTTGGGAATTCATGATGGTGTCGGTGCCGCTGCATCTGCGCGGGGGGATTGCGTCGCCGCCGAATGCGGTGGCTATAAAATAGCCGCCACATTCGGCGGTGCCCGACTCATTTAACCGCTCGCTCCGCTCGCTGTGCGCACGTCGCGGACTCCTTTGCTCGACTGCGCTCCGCTGCGTCTAGTGGCGCGGTGGCTATAAAATAGCCGCCACATTCGGCGGTGCCCGACTCATTTAACCGCTCGCTCCGCTCGCTGTGCGCACGTCGCGGACTCCTTTGCTCGACTGCGCTCCGCTGCGTCTAGTGGCGCGGTG
>Ga0207695_10001896_pt1 | contig 32648 bp, 51 predicted proteins | sample KBSC54metaG_FD_184354 | JGI IMG/M metagenome (GOLD analysis project Ga0207695, IMG submission 184354) | Corn rhizosphere microbial communities from Kellogg Biological Station, Michigan, USA - KBS C5-4 metaG (SPAdes) (version 2) | ecosystem: Host-associated > Plants > Roots > Rhizosphere > Soil... | reverse complement strand
CGGGCGCAAGGGTGGCAACCACGCTGTAGACCCAGGCGACACCAGTGCCCATCGCGATCAGCGTGAACATGTTCAGATTGCGGGTTACGACGGATTGCCACCCCCGAACGAAGAAGGGCCAACCCGCCCAGAGCACAACCGGCGTCGTGAGGATCAGCTGGATCCAGTTGGAGAGCGTTTGATCGATCCAGCGATGACCGCCAATCAGGTGACCACCCATTTCAAGGACCACCACCGGGATGGAAAGCACAAGACCCACCCAGAAGCGGCGGGTCATGTCGACCAGTTCCGGATTAGGTCCGGTCTCCGCGGTCGCGACCTCCGGTTCGAGCGCCATGCCACAGATCGGACAATGGCCCGGTCCGACCTGGCGGATCTGCGGGTGCATGGGGCAGGTGTAGATCGTGCCTTGCGGCAGATTGGCAGGCCGCGCCTGCTGCGCCTTTCCATGGATGTACTTTGCCGGATCGGCGGCGAATTTCGCGCGACAGCGTTCCGAGCAGAAGTAAAAGGCCTTGCCGTTGTGCTCGGCCTTGTGGCGAGCGGTCGAGGGATCGACCTTCATACCGCAGACGGGATCTTTAACGGTCTCGACCGAGTGATGGCGATCAGCGTGACCGGAGTGGCCCGCGCCAGACGGATGCGAGCCGCAGCCGCAACTCATCTCCCCAACCTTCGGGCTGTTCTGGGCGACCATCGACGGCTCCATCTTGCAAAAGATACCCTGGGGGGGTATATACGGATCATGAGGAACGACATCAAGGCTTCCTGCCAAAAACGTCTGAACCGCATCGAGGGCCAGGTTCGCGGGCTCGCGAAAATGGTCGATGAGGACCGGTACTGCATCGATATCGTCACGCAGATCTCGGCGGTCCGGTCTGCGCTCAGGCGGGTGGAAGAAGAAATCCTCAGGGATCACGTGGCCCATTGCGTGGAACACGCGATCCGTAGCGGGGACAGGGCCGACCAGCGCCGTAAAATCGCAGAACTCATGGACGTCGTCAGCCGAGCGGATAAATAGACCGGCGAAGCGAGAGCCGCGATCGGAGCCCAAGTGTGTTGTTCAAGCCGCCCGCTCGATAAGTAGATCACCATGATGCGGTTGGGCCGTGCGGGCGGATGCCAACCAGAACGCCGAGGTGCGGGATTCAAGACGTCCGACGGCGCCGGTCAGTGCTTTATTCAGCAAGGGTTACCAGCCACCATTTTGCCGACCTAATGAAGAAATTGGTGATAGTCGGACTGAACACGGTGCTCGCGGCGACATCGGTGCCGACACGGCCGCACAACGAAAGCCATCATGCATCTTACTCGGCCGGCGAGCCCGTCGATCCTTCGGAGCCATCGCGCACCGTCGAGATCGAGATGCCTACGAACCTCTAAAGGTCGAGTTGAAGCTCGGCGCTGAGCTGCACATTCCTGTTTCCGCCGTCGCTGATTCCGGGTGCACGGATGGGCAAGTTCCGGCTCGGGACAGATTAGCTGCCTAGGGCCGCGAACAAGAAGAACCGGATTTCGTTGAGGATTAAGCGGTCGCCTTGGTCGACGAAAATCGGAGATTTATCGTCTGATACTGACTCTCGTAGGTGCAGACTAGGCACAGGCACAAAATTAGGGGAGTCGGTCAATTCCTTCAGAAAGTCCTTCACTTCGGGGGCACGCTCAAGGTCCTCGTCGGCGACGGAAAATCCGTTGTGTCCGGGAGGGGCACTGTCGAGCTGTCAGCAGGTCATAGGCGCTGATGCGCCGCTAATCCATTCACGCCTGCGCCCATGTGGTCGTAGTAGATTGGAATTAGCTCCGAACGGAGTGTGGATGCCAAGCGAATTTTGTCGGAAGGATAAGTATATTAGATGTACGCGAAACGAGAAATCTTCTTGATCATAACTTCATCCGCTGAAGCATCGACAGGGCTCGGTCTTATTTTTGTGCCCAGCGTTCTATTTTCTGTCTTGCTTGGCGTAGAGAGTTCTACCGTTGATGCGATGGTTGTTGGCCGCATTGCGGGCGCGGCGCTGCTTGCTATCGGAGTTGCGAGCTGGCTGGCGAGAACAGACGACTTCAATCCTTCGCTATTCGGATTGCTCGTCGGGATACTGATTTACAACTTAGCGGTATCAATTCTCCTCGTTTACGTGGGCGTGATCCTAAAGATAGGTGGCGACCTGCTTTGGCCCACGGTTGCATTCCACGCAATTCTTGCGGTCTGGAATGCTCTACTTCTGCGCGGCAACTGAGCTGAATCTCTCAAAAGAGGTCCACAAGGATCGCGTTTTTCCGAGCGCTATTTGTTCGCTCGTTTGCTGTTTGCCGCTGTCGTGTGCGGTTGATCTCTTGTAAGTTCAGTTCACTTCCGAAGCGAACCGAGGCGCGATTGATTGAAAGCGACTTATAAAAGATGTCAGTTTCAGACGTGGTCACGCCAAACCGACATGGTGCGAGCGTGCTGTCTAAGCGCGATCCTGGTTGCACTCGCTTCAATTTGGTCTTCTGATTTTGCTCAAAGTAAAGACCTTGAGGACGATGACGCCTCGACGAGCACGAAGTCCACGCTGCCAAACATATATCTGGACCTACGCACCAATTACGCAGCCGTACCCGCCAACGCGCTGTCGGTCGGGTTCGGTAGTCCTTCGTTATCATCAATGGTCGGGACGTTATCCCCATCATCAAGCCAGGGCGTCGCCATCGACGTTCCACTGACCGTCGATATCGGCGATCGCCTCTCGGTATATGGCGGATTCAGCGCGAGCGCTTCGCAAGGCGGCGCGTCCGACTGGTCAACGCTCGCCGTCTCAAGCTGGAACGCAGGATTTCAGGTGGATGTTCACCAGCAGAATGGCGGAACGATCCCGACGATTACGCTTCAATCGACACTGACAAGGTCGGTGCCGGATTCTCCGCTTGCCACGACGAGCCTCAACGCTATTGTCGAGGTCGGCTATGCGTTGAACAGCGATGAAACGAGGGGATTTCTCGCCGGCATCCAACATACCCGAATTGCCGTGGATTCGCCGCTGGCGACGGTTAAGCCTGCCTCGATCGGTTATGTCGGGGCCTACTATCAATGGGAGAACAATTGGAAGATTACCGGCCGAGTCGGCATACAATCCTTCGGCGGGGCCCAGCTTCTAAACCTGACGCCAATCCCATCCTTCACTCAACCAATCGTTCGGCTGGATCTGGATCGGCTCGATGATAACGACAATCGCCTGTTTGGCCTAACCGCACAGATCGTTTGGGTACCAAGGCCGTCATACCAGCTCACAATCAGAACGCCGCTTTATGCCTTCAGGAATTGAAGCAATCGCCTCTCCGAGACGCAGCGTACCAATCGGTTCTAGGGATCATTTCGTCAATCCTTGAACGTCGGCTCGGTACACCCGCCGCATACCCAGGGAAATGTCCAGTCGGCGGTGCGTCGGGCGCTGTCAGGAAGATATCGGCTCCATACCGAAGTCCTGATCGGGCTGATTGACCGCCAGACCACGTCGAAGGTTCCGGAAGTGTCGAGAACGCCGATCATGGCTGGCTTGGATAGATGATGATCGTTGTTCATCGCAACTTCGAAACCGCTCGGCGCCCTTACGCGCTGGCCATACATGGCTTGCCGAACTGCACTGACGTCGGTCGCCCCCGCCTGGCTGACGGCCTGCGTCCACATCCTAAAACCGACAAAGGTCGCTTCCATAGGATCGTTTGTGGCCTGATCCCGTTGTTCGTTGAAATCCGCCCACATCTTGGTGAATACATCGTTTTCTGCCGACTTGACGGATTGGAAATAGCTGCGGGCCGCCATGTACCCGATGAGCTTTCCGATGTCGACGCCGCGCAACTCGCGTTCGCTGAGGGCAAGCGCCATGAATGGCATTTTCCCGGGATCAATCTGCTGCCTGATCAACTCGGCATACAAATGTGCGTTCGATTCGCCGATGATGGTTGAGATCACCGCGGTCTTTTTTCCCGTGCCGGCAAAGGATTTCATCCTTTCGACTATCACCTGAAAGTCTGATTGCTCCGGAGACGCATAGATCGTCGTAATGTCCTCCAAAGAGACGCCCTCGGCGGCAAGATAGGCGCTCAGGATCTCGTTCGTCTTGCGCGGATAAGGATAGTCGGTCCCGAGCAGAACCCATCGGCGAGCGGCTCCGCCTTCCTTGCTCATCAAATACCGGACGGCCGGAATGGCCTGCTGGTTCGGATCGGCGCCCAGGTAAAAGATGTTGCGTGAGCTTTCCTCGCCCTCGTATTGAAGGGGATAAAAGAGTAGCCCATTCGATTGTTCAAAAACCGGGAGAACCGATTTTCGGCAGGCGGAGGTTCCGCACCCGAACACGACCGCGACTTTCTCCTGCGTTAGCAAATATCTCGCTTTTTCTGCGAATGCGTCCCAATTAGACGCGGGGTCGACAATAACCGGCTCGAGCCTCTTTCCTAGCAGTCCTCCTTTCTTGTTCTGGTCCGCAATCAGCATGAGCACTGTATCTTTAAGGACAGACTCGCTGATCGCCATGCTGCCTGACAGGGAGTGAAGGATGCCGACCTTGATTGTGTCCTCGGCGGCGTGAATGGTTGAAGAAACGACGCTAAAACAGAGCGTAAGGACTGCCGACAATATACAGCGAGAGAGCAGCGTCTGCTTCATGTCGACGTTCCGATGAGTTCAAATATTCTGGTTTCTTTAGTCATCCCTTTGGCAACGACGGCATTGAGAGCCCTGAATTTGAAGAGATCCTCAACCCGCCGGTACACATCCTCACTGACCAGGATCGTTGTCCCATTTTCCTTGTTCAGGCCCTCAAGACGCGCTGCAAGATTCACGGTATTGCCGAGAGCGGTATAGTTCATGCGCTCGGTCGACCCCACATTTCCGACGATCGCCTCACCGACATGAATGCCGAATCTTGTGATGAACGGCTTTAGTCCGTCGGCCTCGAACTCGGTGTTAAGACGCTCATTGGCAGCCTTGGCCGCAAGGACAGCCCGGCACGCGCGCGTCACGTGGTCCGGCTGCGGGTGAGGGGCATTCCAAAAAACCATCACCGCGTCGCCGATGAACTTGTCGACGGTCCCGCCCTCAGCGAGGAATGCTTCCGCAAGCACTGCGAAGTACCGCGACGTTTGGCGCATCAGCACGTCGGGATCAGCCGATTCCGCAATCGTGGTGAAGCCTTGGACATCGGTGAACACAAGAGTGAGGTCTCGCTTAGCGCCACCAAGCCTGGTCGAGATCGAATTATCAATCAACCCGCGGACAATCTCCTTGGGAACGAAGTGAGCGAACGACCATATGGCCCTTTGAGCCAGATTCATCGTACCGCCCAGATCATGGATTTCCCTGATGTAGGACGTGACCGGTACGAGTTTAGGTTCAGCTAGTGTCTGCAACTGCCGCGCTTGCGCGGTGATTCGTTGGAGGGACCGGGACATCCGGCTGCCGAACATCCAGACGATTGGAATGAAGGCCGTGCCAACCAGGACTGCGAGAACAAGTCCATTATACTGGACCCTGCGGACGTTTTGGACGAAATCATCCTGAGCTGCCAGTAGCATTATGCTGCCACTGTAACGCTCGCCGAGTGCGAACTTCGTTACCCTGAAGAGATAACCTTGTCCTGTCTCATTCTGAATGCTTCCTTCGATATGGTCCTGGTTGTATGATCTCTGCAGGACCGAGGCTGCCATCCCCGAATTGATCTCGTCGATGCTGGGCAAGGATGAGCGGGCGGGGTGCGTCATTGCGCTCGCCACCAAGCTTGCAAATTCGGGATGGGCGATGATTGATCCCGCCTGGTCGAAGATTATGACCGCGCCATGCTGTCCCGGTCGCTGAGCCTGCACAAACTCACTGAACGTATCGAGCTTGAGATCGGCAGCGAGCACGCCCAGCACCTTGCCGCGCAACGGCGCGCTGACGGTGATCACGGGGGCGCCTATGCTGAAGGACAGATAGGGCTCGGAAACATCCGGCCGGTCCACCTGCATCGTCGCCCAGTACCACGAGCGTTTACGAGCGTCATAACCGTAATTCCAAAGATTTATTTCACCGATCTCGTTGCCTTGCCTATCCTGGAAGATCCGCCGTAAAGGCAAGTCGCCCCCCGCAGTGGGGCGAATGAGACTGATCGCGATATCGGCATTCGCAGGCGCACGCAGGCGCTCGCGTTGCTCCTCAGTGAGGCCGCTGATGCGCCGGACTTGCAGCCAAGCGCCGTTCTCGAAACCGGCATAAATGCTGTCCATCTGCGGTAACTCTTGCAGCGCAGCCTTGAATAGCGGGATGGCGCGGCCGATCTCGCTTCTTTCGTTCGAGTCGGCGACGCTTGAACTGGTAGCCACCACATGGACCAGCGATGAAATCGTGGCAAGCTCACCCTGAAGACGTCCGAGCACTTTGGTGCTGGTGGCGTCCATGTACGCGGATGCAGCTTCACGGGTGGCAAAACGCAGGGATCGCAGCTGAACGGCGATCAGCAGCAGAGTCAGCGCTACAATAAATGCCATTACCGTAAACGTGATGGAAGTACGGAACGTAAGCATCTGTATTCCGTCTCGATCCTTCGACCTAGTCGTCGATCTTTCCAATAGCGTCCAGTAAGAGCTGAGGCGCAAACGGCTTTCGTAAATAAGCGATGCAGCCCACCTCCGCGGCCTCCTTGCGCGTCGCTTCATCGTCGATTGCCGTCATGAAAATAACCGGGCACTTCGATCCTGCCGCGGCGAGCCGCCGTTGTAGCTCAATGCCCGACATGCCCCCGAGATGGATATCAAGAAGCAAGCACGCCGACGCCCGCAAGTCGCTGTCTTCCAAGAAGTCCTCGGCCGAAGTGAAAGTCCGGGTAGTGAAGCCGTGAACCGTCAACAAGCGCGTCACGCTTTTCAGAAAACTGGAATTGTCATCGATGATTATGACGACCGTCTGCCGTTTCTCCATTTTCCATCGTCCAGCCCGGCGCGGTCCATCGTTCCCTATCGCTCCGGACGATAGAGTTAGCCGTTAACGACTCCAGCGATATTGTCCCTAAGGGCAATAAGGCACTAAATGAACGAGGAGGCGAGTGGATGGCAGCGTAAATTTAGTCGGTAAGCATACCAAGGCGCTCTGCTATCGATACGGCTTGGGCCAAGGATTTTACGCCCAACTTGTCCATACCCGCCTGGCGGTGTGCCTTGACGGTACGTATCGTCGTCCCAAGATCGTGGGCAATCTGCTTGTTGAGCCTGCCTCTCACCACCATTGCAAAAACCTCTGCCTCACGGGGGGTAAGGCTTGTCACGAGGGTACGCATAGCTCGGAGGCGGTCACGGTGCTGACGTCGTTCGAGGTTACGGATCAACGCGCGTTCGACGCATTCAATCAGGGCTTGCTTGGTTACGGGCTTGGCAAGAAAATCCTCGGCCCCGGACCTCATGGCTTGAACGCTCGCCTTGATATCCCCGTGGGCCGTCAGGAAGATTATGGGCAGGGTGTTATCGGATAGTCCTAGGCGCTCCTGCAATTCGAACCCGCCTACACCGGCCATTTGTAAGTCGAGCAGAATGCAACCTGCGTCATCGATTGGAAGGTTTTCGAGGAAAGCACTACCAGACTCGTAGATGGCGGTTTGATAACCCAACGCCGCCAGCAACCGCCGCATCGACGTGCGAAACGACCCGTCATCGTCAATAATGTGAATGACCGGTGATGGGGAGGTCATGCGGTCGACTTTGCCTGTGGCAGCACGAAACGAAAGGCTGCGCCGCCATTTTCGCGATTTTCTGCCCAAATGCGTCCGCCGTACATTTCGACGATGGTCCGAGCAATCGAAAGACCAAGTCCGGTGCCGAACTTTTTGGTAGTAATGAAAGAATCGAAGATCTCCTTGAGCTTGCTCTCGGGGATGCCCGTTCCTGTGTCCAAGACCGCGATTTCGACCCTGGCGTCGTCTAGCCGGGATGTTTGAAAGGCCAGCCTTTTGTTGGACGCCGTGTCCTGCATGGCGTCCAATCCGTTAAGAGCCAGGTTGAGCAGAACTTGTTGAAGATGCACACGATCGCCGCGGACGGAAAACGGCTGCAGTGCTTGATCGGACTCGAGCGCTATACCTCGCTTTGCCGCTTCCGGCTCAATGATGTGAATCACGTCTTCGATTGCACGTTTGATGTTAACATCGCTTGGGGTGGCCTCGTCTGCGAGCAGAAACCCCCGCAAATGACCGATGATCTCACCGGCACGTTCGTCGTCGGTCCGGATATCGGCCAATATCTGTCTGATCTGGTCGATATCGGGTGGGGATCGCGAAAGCAGCAATTCGGCAGCACCCGTGTTGTTCAGAATGGCTCCGAGGGGTTGGTTCAATTCATGTGCGATTGAACTGGATATGGCGCTAACCGTCAGCGAACGGTTCATCTTTGCAAGTTCGAGAAGCCGATTGCGAGAGGCGGCTTCGGCGAGGCGGCGGCGGATACGTTCGAACAGCAGGGCGCAAATCATCACGGCTTGAAAGACGATGGCGGAAGCAACCCCTATTACGGTCCAGCGGTGTTGACTCCAGAAGCTGAGTTCACGAAAAATAACCTGGCTGCCAGGGATTAGGTTCGCTTCCTTGACGCGCCAGCGCTGCAATTCACGCCAGTCGAAGCGGGGAGACGCATATCCGATTATCGTCGTCGGGATGCTTGATGCAACCTCTCCGGAGGAAAGAATGCGCGTAGCGGTATCGGCAGTTCGACGGCTGATGTCATCAATAGATAGCATGGGGCCGCCTACTAGACCTTCGCCGAAATGGCTATCATCATAGCTAAAAATGGGGGCGTTACTGGCCTCTCGGAATCTAGAGAATATTCCGCCATCTATCAGAGGTACGCCGTTGATGTCGACACTGAGCGCACCGAAAAAAAGTGCCGATCTGGGAGGTAGTGTGGATGCCGTTTTCAACATTTCTTCGAACGAAAGGTCGTTGAAAAAGCTGAAAGTCACGCGGCCGCTAAGCGGCTTTACCGCTTTTATGACTTCCTCCTTCCAAAATCTTTCGAGGGGGGAAGCGCCGAGAATGACGGCTATATGATCGGTAGCCGGCAGCACATCGAGGATATTCTGCATGGCCGTAAGTAGATTGATATCGGTCAGAACAGCAGTCTCATTCGAGTTGGGCGAGCGGCTATAACGCCGCGGTTCGGTTGCCGTGACCAGCAACGGGATATTGATGAATAAACGCTGTCGTTGTTGCTGCACAAAGCGCGCGGCCAATGGGGCAACCGTGATCACCAGATCGGGAGGGTGTTTACTGAAGAGCGCGGCCAAATAGTCGGCGAAGGGGCTATCGTCGACCGTGTCCGGAAGTCGGGCGCTTTCCAGCGTCGCTTCGACAAGATCTATTTCGTGCGGCATTTTCTTGAAAAGTTCGGCCCGTATGTGCTTGGAATACTCGCTCCATGGAGGGGCGTCTAAACCGAAGGAATGAAGTAGCAATACTCGCTTGGGTGAAGCCAAAGCGACATCACTTCCTCCAGCGTAGAACAGTAAAATTAGGGCGAATCGCCCAACCATTTTGCGAAGATGCGACCGCTCGATTGACTGCATTATGGGGCACCGATCGACGAGTATCGGCAACCGCGACTCGATGCAAATTGCCCAGCGATGTCAGGTCCATACTGAATCCAGTAGGAACCGGTTGTACTCGTCCCAGCAATCCAACTCCAGCAATTATTGCAAAGCGGGAAGTCTACGCAAAACCGCCCGGCCAAATTCTCTCACTCTGTGAAGAATCTGTCGTGAACGCCGCCGCCTGACACAACCATTGTACTCAGGGCCAATGGCTGGGCGTCTTGCTGCTTGATAGCAGTTAGGGTTCGAACCAACAAAAGGAGAATGCGATGAGCTTGTTGCGGGATCAATCATGCAGCAAATTGATCGGCCGCATGGCCAAATGGCCGTTTTTGTTCGGAGCGGTGCTGACGATTGGAGTGTCTGTCGGCTCGCCTGCTGCCGCGGAAAGTGGCGACGCCGAAAAGTTGCTCAGGGCGATGACCAATTATGTCACCGGCCAAAAGAACCTCGCTGTGGCCTTCGACTCCGATATCGAGGTGATTACAAACAATTTGCAGAAAATTCAGTTCACAAGCTCCGGGCAGGTGCAGCTGAGCCGTCCTGACAAGCTTCGCGTCGTCCGGACCGGTGGTTACCGCGATGTCGAGATCGTGTTCGACGGTAAGGTGCTGACTGTAAACAACAAAGATGACAAGGATTACGCGCAAATCGAGGCACCCGGCAGTGCGGAGGATTTAATCGATGTGCTGCGCGAACGGCACGGGGTCATAGCGCCGGGTGCTGACCTGCTGCTTGCCAACGCGTTCGATGTCATGATGGCGGACGCGGTTGAGGGCAATATCATCGGTAAGGGCGTCATTGACGGTGTGGAATGCGACCACCTTGCGTTCCGCAACGTCGAAACTGATTGGCAAATCTGGATCGAAGCAGGCGCTAGGCCCATCCCGCGCAAATACGTGATCACCAGCAAGAGCATCGCCGGCGCGCCGCAATACACTCTTCGCATCAAGGAGTGGAAGACCGACCTGCCGGCCGACGCGTTCGCATTCAAGCCAGATCCGTCCTTCAAGAAGATCGCGCTCGGCGATCTCGCCGATATCGACGAAGTCCCGCAGGGCTCGACCAAGACAGGAGAAAAGAAATGATCCGGATGTCAACGAGCTTGGTCCGTCTCGCCTTGGCGACCATCTTAGGCGGCGGCGCCCTTTTTTGGGAAGGTCAGCGGCCCCATGACGGACAGTCATGGCTGATATCGTCGGCCGAAGCCAGGATCGGCCGCCCTCTGACGCCGATGAGTTATGCCGGCGTTGCGCGGCGGACCACCCGCCGGGTCGTGGCGGCCGGCGCCGTGACTGCAGGTGCAGTCGTTGTTGCAGCACCTGTGGTGGTCGCGCCTGCATGTTCGCAGGTCGTTGATGTCTACGGACGGATTGTCACGGTCTGCAGATAATATCCGGCATTTGGCTCAACGGGAAACATTCGAACTTTTCCCAACAGGAGGCAAAAATGAAGTTATGGTTTTCGTTGTCAGCGCTGCTGATCGCCGGGTTCGTGGTCGCAAGCAGTGAACCTGCCAGCGCCGTGGTCTACTGCCAATACATTAGCTATCCGGCCGGTTGCATCGTGAGACCCGGCGTCCGGCTGGTGGCGCGACCGGTCGCGCGCGTGGTAACCCCCGGACGACCGATGAACCGTGGTGGCCCGGTCAATCGAGTTGGCGTGCGCTGAAACGATCCAGGGCGGGTCGACGTCAGCCTTAGGTCTGACGTCGAGCGAATGAAACTCTCCTCAGCCTGTTGGTGGAGAGCGCGAGCTGAAGGCCGGATCCAGGGACAAAAATTCAATGATCATAAAGAAACTAGTTTTGTGTTGCGCGGGTATGGTTGTCGCAGGACAGGCCTTTGCGCAAGTCGAACTCAAGACATACGCGGACCGCGACGGTTATCTCGATGTTCAAAAGCTGACCTGCGCTCAATTGGCGAGCACATTTCAGGAAGACGCGGACTATTTAGCCGCCTGGTATAGCGGCTGGTACAATGGTCTTGCCAAGAAACACGTCATGCAGGTCGCCCGTGCTAAATCGCTGCAACACGAGGTCATCGTTCATTGCAAGGCCAATCCGGGCAAAAAGGTCATCGAGGCAATCGATGTCGTTTTCAAAGACTACAGGTCCGACCAGGGCATCCAGATGAAGAAGTGATCAACGGCGGTGGTTGGTTTTGTGCCGCGACGTTCGATAGCGTTGGGCTGACGCTATTCACACCGGGGAAGAACATGACGCAGACGATATTCGAACATGGCACTGCTCGCCGGGTCATGTACGCCGGAGTTGGCGTCGTTATGCTTATGTTAGGCACGCTGTCTGAGCCTGCCTGTGCCGACGAAGGAGGCGTATCATATTGGCTTCCCGGGCGCTTTAGCAGCCTCTCGGCCACCCCCCAGGTGCCCGGCTGGTCAATGGCGGAGGTTTACTACCACACTACCATCGGCGGTTCTGGCGCCGTTGCGGCGGCAAGAGAGATCGAGATTGGCAAGATCCCGGCATCAGCTAACGTCAGTTTGAATGCCAGGCTAAATGCCCAAGCTGATCTTGTGCTCCTAAATCCCACTTACACGTTTGCAACTCCGGTGCTGGGTGGCCAATTGGCCATTGGGGTAACCAGCTTGTTCGGGCGGGCGAGCGCAAGCATTGACGGGACGCTGACGTCGGCCATCGGCCCGCTGGTCACGACCCGCACGGGCTCCGTCGCCGATTCAATCACTTCCTTCGGCGACCTTTATCCGCAGGCAACGCTCAAATGGAACGCCGGCGTGCATAATTTCATGACCTACGTGACCGGCGACATTCCCGTTGGCGCCTACGAATCCGCCCGGCTGGCCAATCTCGGCATCGGCCACGGGGCCATCGACGGCGGAGGCGGTTACACCTACTTCAATCCAGCAACGGGACAGGAATTTTCGGCAGTCGCTGGATTTACTTACAATTTCAAGAACCAGGATACGAATTATCAGAACGGCATCGATTTTCACATCGATTGGGGTGCTTCGCAGTTTTTGTCGAAGCAGGTGTTTGTCGGTCTGGTTGGATATGGATACCAGCAACTCACGGATGACTTCGGCGCGCACCCGATCCTGGGTGGTTTCCGGTCGCGTGTGCTTGGAATCGGGCCGCAGATCGGATTCCTGTTTCCGGTCGGCGATATGCAGGGTTATCTGAACCTGAAGGGCTACGGCGAATTCGACGCCGCCAATCGGGCATCGGGATGGAACACCTGGCTGACATTTTCCATCTCGCCAACGGCGCCCGCCAGCACCAGCGCCAGCGCGCCAACACGTCGAATCGCGACGAAATGATGCGATCAAAAGAATCGGCTTTCCGAGCGTACGTTAACAGACGAATACGGACGCACTGGAATAGATTTAGGAAGGTTAGACTGACTGTCGAATTAGATTTTTCTTTGTGGCTTCGAAGCGGTTTTGAGAAAGCCTAATAGAGCTGCGACTCATATCCGCTGCCCAAAGTTTACTTAGAGTCCTCACCTAAAATCACAGGGGCCGATAATGATCAGATTGCCTTGCATTTCCGCGGCCGCGCTGGCCAGTGCTTTTGCCGCGTGCATGTTTGCCACCCCTGTCGCCGCGGAAGATGCGGCCACAGACATCGGCACATTCGACAAGGAAACCGCCGATAAGGCGTTTCCTGCCAAGCCGCCCTATTCGCCATATGCGGGGCGCAATTTCCCGACAAGGCCGTATTTCGGCGACACCCACACCCATACCTCATACTCGATGGATGCGGGTGCGTTTGGCGCGCGACTCGGCCCGAAGGACGCCTATCGCTTTGCTAAGGGCGAGGAAGTCATCTCCTCCAGCGGGCAACCCGCCAAACTTTCGCGACCGCTGGATTTCATGGTAGTAGCGGATCATTCGGATGGCATGGGCTTTTTTCCGCAACTGATCGGCGGCGACCCCGGCCTGCTGGCGACTCCGCAAGGTCGTAAGTGGTACGACGAGATCGCTTCGGGAAAGGGTGCGCAGGCCGCGCTCGATATCATCACGAGCTTTGGCAAAGGGCAGATGCCGAAGGGCTTCCCGACGCCCGGGACGTCGGCCTATCGCAGTGCCTGGCGCGAAACGATCAAGGCCGCGGAAGAAGCCAATGAACCTGGACGCTTCACTGCCTTCATTGGCTATGAATGGACCTCGAATGCGGGGGGCAACAATCTTCACCGCAATATCATTTGGCGTGACAATGGAGCAAAGGCGGGCCTAGTCGAGCCGTTCACTACATTGCCGCCGCTCGGCAGCCCAAATCCTCGCGATCTCTGGAAATGGATGGCAATGGTAGAGGAAAAAACCGGCGCCGAAATTCTCGCGCTGGCGCACAACGGCAACCTCAGCAACGGCCGGATGTTTCCAATCATCGAATCGTTCAATGGCAAGCGGATTGATCGCGAATACGCCGAGAACCGAACCCGCTGGGAACCGCTCTACGAAGCGACGCAAATGAAGGGCGACGGGGAGACCCATCCATTTTTGTCGCCCAACGATGAGTTCGCAAATTACGAGCGCTGGGACAAGGGCAACCTCGACCTGACCGAAGTGAAAAAGCCGGAAATGCTCGAGTTCGAATATGTCCGCTCGGCGCTCAAGAACGGTCTCAAGATGGAAGCCGAACTCGGCGTCAATCCCTATAAGTTCGGCCTAGTCGGCAGCACCGATACGCATACTGGGCTCGCCGCGGTGGAAGAGGACAATTTCTTCGGCAAGACATCCTCTTCCGAACCGAGTGCCGGTCGCGCGACGCATCCCTTCGTCAAGACCGACAAGGCCGTCATCATGGGTTGGGAAACGACAGCGGCCGGCTACGCCGCCGTGTGGGCGTCGGATAATACGCGCGAGGCAATCTTCGACGCCATGAAGCGGCGTGAGACCTATGCCACCACCGGTCCGAGGATGGTTGTCCGCTTCTTCGGTGGATGGGATTTCGAAGCCGCCGACGCCAATAACCGCATGCCGGCCCGGGTCGGCTACACCAAGGGCGTGCCGATGGGTGGGGACCTGAATAGCGCGCCGAACGGAAAGTCACCGTCGTTTCTTGTTGCCGCCTTAAAGGATCCGATTGGCGCCAATCTGGACCGTATCCAGATCATCAAGGGGTGGCTCGGAAAAGACGGCCAGACCCAGGAACGGGTATACGATGTAGCGGTTTCCGGCGGTCGCACGATCGATGCCGACGGGCGCAGCAAGACGTCCGTCGGAAGCACCGTCGATGTTGCAAATGCGACCTGGACCAACACGATCGGCGCTGGAGAGATGATCACGGTCTGGAAGGATCCGGAGTTCGATCCGAAGTTGCGCGCCTTCTACTATGTGCGCGTGATCGAGATTCCGACGCCGCGATGGACGGCTTATGATGCGAAATATTTCGCCATCAAGATGCCTGCTGAAGTCAGGATGACAACCACCGAGCGGGCCTATACCTCGCCGATCTGGTATACGCCTTGATTGTCCGGCTAGCACGGGAGCCACTCCTGCAGTTTCTGGCGCTCGGTGCCGCGCTTTTTGCGCTCTACGGACTTGTCGGCAAACGGGGCTCGGCACCGAGCAACAAGATCGTGGTTTCGGCCACACAAGTCGCCAATCTCGGCAACGCGTTTGTGCGAACGTGGCGGCGGTCGCCGAACGAGCAGGAACTGCAGAGCCTGATCGAGGACTATATCCGGGACGAGGTATTTTACCGCGAGGGCAGGGCGGCCGGTCTCGACCGCGACGACGTTATTGTTCGACGCCGCGTGCGTCAGAAGATGGAATTTCTCGCGGACGAAACATCCGTACCCGAACCCAGTGACGCGCAACTGGCGGGATATCTCGCGTCCAATCCGGAGCGGTTCAGAATCGAGGAACAGGTTACCTTCCATCAGGTATTCCTCAGCGCTTCGCGGCGCACGAACAGCATCGAGAGCGATAGCAGGCAGATTGCGACCATTCTGGCTCGGGCCGATGAAGATGTGGACGCGACCATGCTCGGCGATCCTTTCCTGCTCGGCGAACAGTTCCGGGACATTTCACCGAGCAAAGTAACGAGTTTATTTGGTGAAAGCTTCGCCAAACAGCTATCCGCCGTGAAACAGGGCAAATGGCAGGGTCCGCTTTCGTCGGATTTCGGGCGACATTTCGTCTTCATCAGCGAACGAATTTCCGGAAAACTGCCATCGCTCGACGATGTCCGGCCTGCCGTCCGACGAGAGTGGGCAAACGCGCGCCGTCTGGAAGCGGGAGAGAAGCTTTATGCCTCGCTTCGAGAACGCTACGAAATCGTAGTGGAGGCTCCTCCGGCCAGGGCGGCGTCAGCAGAAATCAACCGATGACACGTTTGAGCTCATTCTTTGCTCTTCTTACATTGCTGCTGGCGCAGCCCGCGGTTTCGGATGAACTTCGCCCGGGCTATCTCGAGATGCGCCAGACCGGTCCCTTCGCTTACAATTTGCTTTTCAAGATTCCCGCGCGTGGCGAAGACCTACGGCTCGCGGTCTACGTCAGCCTTCCCGACGGCACTCAGGATGTCGAGCCGCCGCATGCGTTATTCATCGACGGCGCCTATGTTGAGCGTCGCAGCATTCGGAGGGATGGAGGGCTAAGCGGCAAGGCGGTATCTATTGAGGGCCTGTCGGCCACGTCAACGGACATCCTTGTCCGGATCGAAAGCCTTGAAGGCGCAATTCAAACAGAACGGCTTTCCCCAACGAAGACATCTTTCGTGATCCAAGCCGTACCTGGATCGGGAGAGGTGGCTGCGACATATCTGCGTCTAGGCGTCGAACACATTCTTTTTGGCTTCGATCACCTGCTATTCGTACTGGCGCTGTTGATCCTTGTTCGTGATTGGCGCCGCATAATGGTGACGGTAACTGCGTTTACCTTGGCACACAGTCTCACGCTTGCGGCTGCAACACTGGGTCTCGTGAGCGTACCCGGTCCGCCGATTGAGGCAGCGATTGCACTGAGCATCGTGTTGGTGGCTGTCGAGATCATTAATGACCGGCACGGAACTCCATCGTTTTGCGCTCGGTGGCCATGGCTCGTGGCCTTTTGCTTCGGCCTGCTTCATGGTTTCGGCTTTGCCGGTGCTTTGGCAGAGGTCGGATTGCCGCATCACGCCATTCCGATCGCGCTCTTGTTCTTCAATTTGGGCGTGGAAATTGGACAACTCGCCTTTGTAGGGGCAGTGCTAACTGCGGGTTGGATGTTTCACTCCGCTGCGACCTTTCGGTTCGAGCCCACCCGAGTCCAGCGGATTGCAAAGGGGCTCGACGTGTTTGCAACCTACGTGATCGGCTCAATCGCCGCTTATTGGCTGATCGAAAGGACTTCAGCTTTTTTTGTGTGAAGCAAAGAAGTCTGGCGTCGCGTCGACGTGGAGAGTGTTCTGGTGATCTCCCTTGCCGTGGTGTTCGAAACTGACACCAAGGAATTGACGAATCTCGGTGAAAGCGGCTGATGGGCAGCGGGAGTGTAATCCGTCAACCACTGAGGAATTCCGCTCCCGTACGGCGACGTCGGCGCAAAGGCCACCGCCTATATCTGCGCGACCAGTTCTTGCTGGGTCATGTACGTCAAAGCCTTCATCTCGGCCTCGTGGACATTTGCCGTTGGGCTCTTCGCATCGTTTGTTTGGTTCAACCTCTCAGGCATGATGGAGATTCACATGCAGGTACACGTGGAAATTCTGGGACTGCTCACGGCGCTGCGGGGAGCCCTAAACGGCCAGCCGTCCAAGTAGTCGATTTGAAGTGACGCACATGCCTCGGTTCGAAAGACCGTGAGTGGGGCGAAAGCCCTATCCCCGGAGCGTCAGCGAGTGACACTTCGGCTGCGGAGCCGAAGCCGGCGTAGCGCTCTTTGCCCGTCGTCGGCGACGTGTACCTAAAGACCCACGAGCGATTGCCGTTCTTATCGACGTCCAATCGCAGGCCACCACCATCGCTGAGCTTGTCGCCAGGCTTTGCATTTTTCACCGCAAGTGCCGTCAAATTTCCCACCACTAATCCCCCCGAAGTGTCCGCCTAAACCCACGTCCCTTTCCACGTCGGCGACGTAGATTCGGATTGACACGCGAAGACATTAAACGACGCTAAACTAGAATTTTGCGTTACGTCACAATGTCTTAGGTGTCAGATATGGACGTGTGTAGACACTAGGAGACTAGCAGGTGGCGGAAGGGGTGGGATTCGAACCCACGGTACCCTTGCAGGCACGCCGGTTTTCAAGACCGGTGCCTTAAACCACTCGGCCACCCTTCCGTCTTTGCAATATCAGTCGCTTAGCCCGGCTCCTCCCCGAACGCAATGGGAACGGGATCGGGTCCTGGGGCCAACTTGGGGACAAAGGGTCCGAGAACGCGGCCTACTCGTTCTCATCACGTTCGCAGGAAGCCCGCCGTCAACGAACTGATCGTCTGCGCCAGCTTTTTGTCGGCTTCCTGTGTCCGCTTCCGCTTAGCGTAGTTCCGCAGCAGGATGGCCGGGTCGTCACCGATGCGCTGCGCAACGGTATGGACGGGAATGCCGGCATCGAGCAGGGCGGTGGTGTGGATGCCGCGCAGATCATGGAAACGGGTGCTGCCGAACCCGAGCAGGCCTGCGCGTCGGGCAAATTCTTTGCTGAAATTGCGCGGATTGCGGGGCACGGTGAGGTCAAAGTCTTCGCCTCGCTCCGGCGCCGCTGGGAACATCAGTGCCCCAGACGGCAGACGGATCAATCCGAGATCAACATCCACTCCATCGGGTATGCCCGCGTGAAGTCGCAGGTGCCTTTCTCGGGCGCCGAGGAGCATGGCCATAGTGGCATCATCCAGATCGACCGTCCGCCACCCCCGTTTTGTCTTGGGCCGCTTGCGCCGAATCTTGAATTCTTTCGTCTGTTCCAGCGCCCATTCGATCCGCAGTTCCTTTTTCTCGACGTCCAGGTCAGACCAGCGAAGAGCCAGCAATTCGTTACGGCGAGCGCCAGTCGCGGCAGCGAGTGCAACAACCAGATAGAGATTTGACGACCTGAACCCGTCAACCAGTTTTGCCAGATCGGTTTCGCTCAACCCCGCGCCGATGTCGCCGTCATCATCAATGCCATTCTCATCAGAGCTGTCCGGGTTCGGAATCTGTTCTACCCGGACCATCGGATTGATGGCGATCAGGCCCTTCCGTGCGGCCGTCGCAAGTAGCGCGCCGAAAACGACGTGGACGTGATGCTGCGTCCTCGGTGCAATCTCTGCTGCGCTGGCCATGTCGGAATAGAGCTTGTCGATCTCAGATGCCTTGATCTGTTGCAGCGGCCGGTCGCCGAGGACCGGCTTGACGTGAGTCCGCAGCAACTGCGAGTACCGCTCAAGTGTCCTTTGGCTGACCTTCATCCGCCGCCGCCCCGGCGCGCCCAGTTCCAGCCATTGATCGATCCATTGTCCAACTGTGAGCTTAATCGGTTCAACACCTTCGCCAGTGTCGACGCCGCGAACGAGAGCGCGCAACTCTGCCCGGGCTTTTTTCAGCGTTGTGCCGACCCTCATCGTCTTGGATTGCTTCTTGCCATTGAGGCGATAACGCAGGCGGAAAACGCCGTCGCGCTGTTCAATGCTGCCTTCACCATGTCCGCGCTTATTTGCCATCATCGCCCTCACGTTGTTTGGTGTGGATTGCGAGATCGGGTCTGCCGAGTATTTGAAAGACGCGATTGAACTCATCGATGACGCCGTCCAGGTGAGCCAGGACAGATTTGTTCGTTTCCTCTCCGACTCTCGTTGCCGTCAATTCGATGACACTGGTCATGAGTTCGTTGGAGAAAGACTGTTGCAGTCGCAATATCGCCTCCTGATTTAACGACCGTTCGTTTTTATGCGCGGCGTTTTCAATCAATTGGTGCAGACCTCGCGGAATGCGCAATTTCAATTCAGCAGGTTTGCGAGGCTTACGCGCCATTGTCGCTCCGATTCCGGGAAAACTCGATGACCTTTAACAAAAGTGGGGTGGGGAAACAATGGGTCTTGACTAGCCCCAAAACATCCCCATAATTGCGGAGCGACCGTGAAAAGTCGTGCTTTGCCAGTAACTTGTTAAGCAGAGCTGACGGTTTTCTAACCTAACGGAGATACGGTGTCGGATGCAGAATCTTGTAAAACACTAGATGTTCCAACGGCCGGACGACTCTATTTCGGTCTGTCGCAGAATGGCAGCTACCTCGCCGCCCAGCGCGGGGAAATTCCGACGATCAGAATCGGCGGGAGGCTGAGGGTGCCGATCATGGCGTTGGAGAGGATGCTCGAAAACGCGGATAAGACCGATAGGAAAAAGGGCACCCCATGAAAAACCCCACGTCGCGGCCAACACCGCGCGGGGGTTTTTCGGTTTTGGACAGTGGCACTGTCAATAAACGCACTGTACCAAGCCGCACCGCGCCCGCGCAAGTCGCGTCCGTTCTCTCAGCGACATCCAGTTCATTCACGACCGGTATTGATTGCGGCTGCATCTGGCGCGGCCCGCGCGATCGGTCCCGCGCGATCCAGGCTACGATCCGCGAATATCACGGTCATCACTTCCTCGACCTGCGCGGCCTTCAGATGAATGAAGCCGGACGCATGGTTCCAAACGGCCAGCGCTTGACCGTTTCCGCCAAGCAAATCGGCAAGTTTTCGGCACTTGTCGGCGCAGCATTTCGCAAGGCGGAACGGCTTGGCCTGACCCCGGGAACATCATCATGATGGTCACAGCCGAGAACAGCGGCATCGCGCCATGGGGCCGGGCGGCGAGGCCAAGCGACCCAATGAGCAACACCTCGCCGCAACTTACTTACTTTGATGATTGCGGGCAGTTTGCGCAAAAGCATTGGGTGATCAAAGGCGTCATTGCATTAGGTGAGACGTCAGGGTGGATCGCACCTCCAGGACACGGCAAATCAGCGCTGCTGACGGACATCGCCGTCCATTGTGCCGCCGGCATCGACTGGAGGGGACATAAGTCAAAGAAACCTTGTGGCGTTGTTATCTTGGCGCTGGAGCGTGCCGATCTGTGTAAGCGACGGCTTCACGCATATCGGGTCAGGAACGGGCTCGCTGACCTGCCAATCGCGGTCCATGGCGGAATTGTCGACCTCTTCAATCAGACCTGTGTCGATAAAATCATCGATATTGTTCGGGAGGCGGATTCTCGTTTCTGCTGCAAGACAGGACTGGTGATCATCGATACTTTCAATAAAGGCATCGCCGCCGGGGGCGGCGATGAGGACAAGGCGCGCGACCAAAACCGGGTCGCTGCCAATCTGCGCAGGGTGCAAGAAGTGCTCGGCATCCACCTTGCGCTGGTTGGCCACACCGGCAAGAATGAAACCCGTGGTGCCCGTGGAAGCAATGCCTATCTCGGGGATGTCGACATGATGATCCAAATCAGCGGCGATATCATCAAGACGGCAGAGATTACCAAGTGCAACGATCAAGAAGAATGTGTCCTGACAAAATTCAGCCTTGCGGAGGTCACTCTTGGTTTCGGAGATGATGGACCTATCTCGACCGCCATCGTCGCCGCTGATCTTGTCGATGATGTGCCGGTGCGAAAAGGGCGGGACCCGAGACTTCCTCACGTTCAAGAAATCTTGCTGACCGCCCTCCGCGAGTCGAAAGGCGGCCTGTCGGTGACCGAATGGAATAACGCGGCCCGCGAAGCAGGAGTCGGCACCCTTCGGCGGGCGGACCTCACCGAAGCGCGCAATGCCCTTGTGACGAAGAAATTAATCCGAGAGCGCGGTGGTCTGTGGATGATCACTGCCTCTTCTTACTGATATTCGGATGTGTTCGAGGTTCGCCCCTTATAGAGGGGGCGAACCGAACCGAACATCGAACATCGGAATAACCGAACACGAACCGAACACGAACCGAACATCGAACATAATCGAACATCATTGCCAAACGGCCGATCAGCGATAAGTTGGCGACATGAGCGACGTTGAAGTTACAGCGCCTCAACAGCGCATTATCGGCAAACCGTTCAGGCCCGGGCAATCTGGGAATCCTGCGGGACGACCGAAAGGAGCGCGTTCGCGCCTCTCTGAGGACTTCCTGCGCGAGATGGCCGATGATTTTGCTGTCAATGGCCGCGCTGCCATCGAGGCGGTCCGCAAGCAGAGGCCTGATGTTTACGTCAGGGTGATCGCCGATCTTTTGCCGCGCGAGGCCAAGCTTGATGTCAGCGGGACGATCGATGTCAGCGCCCAGGACTTCCTGCTTTCCTTCCGCGCCGCTGTCGCGGCTGCTGGCACTATGGAAATCCCGAAAGCCCCCATGAGGCTGATCAATGCCAAAAGTCACTCCTGAGTATCGCCAGAGCGTCCGCGAGGCGATTGAGATGCTTCGGGCCGCCGAGGATGATCTCGGCATCATCACGGGCGACAACCTACCGGCGGTCGAAACGGTAGCCGAGGTCTTAGCGCTGGTGGACCATGCCGCTCGCAAATACGACATCGATCCGGTCGTCATGGCCGAGGCCGTCCTTCGGTTCGCGGGCTATCGTCACAAGAGCGGGCTGCGGGAAGCAGCGGCAACGCTACATGCGGTTGGCTATGCCGAGCTGGCGAGCATGCTCCTGCGACTGGCAAGGAGCGGATCGGAGCCGTTGACGTGGAAGCAGCGGATGGCGATCAAAAACCAAGAATTGATAAGCCGACCTCGGGACATCGTCCCGTCAAGTAGCTGACCGGATGTTCAAACCGGTGGCGCCCCTCCTGCTGCGTTCTTCTAAGTGTTTGATAAGCCGTTGAATGTGAGGCTTGGAATGGGCTTTGGATATTACACGAATGAATAATGGGGACACTTTCGGGGACAATAAGAGCCATACGCGCGTCACGCGATCTGGATATGATTTGCATCACGCCGCACGATCCCGCGCACAACAGCGCAGCGCAAGGGCTTAGCGCCATCGGCCTGCGCTGGCATGGGATGGGGAGGGGAGCCGTACTGTCCCCCCGGGGGCCTGAGTTCCCGGCCCGCCGTCGAGATAATTCTAATCCGATCTCTCGCCAACCGATTCCATATACAGAAATTTTCACGGGACCCTTTTATGGTTCCCTTACATTTCAGGATGGGACCCGTTCATGGAGAGGCTTTCCTCGCTCACAATCACCAACGTGCTCTTGGTCCTCATCCTGGTCGTTCTGTGCATGATCTATGACCGGCTTCCCCGGACGTGATCGAAGCGTCCTTAATACGCCGCCGATGTACATCGAGAGCGATTTCCTGCACCGGGGTCCCATCCAGATATGCGCCCAGATCAACAGCGGTGGCCGCCCAGTGGCCTCAACGGAATTTCCGGTGCCCGGGTGTCGGTTGATCAGGCAGACGCGCATCAGCGGGCTTCTAATCGAAAAGCGTCAGGAGCAAGCAGTGAGCCTTACAAAGGTTCACCGACAATGCCGGTGTAGTGATGTTTGACCGAGGCTGTGTACACCGAAATGCGGCGCGGCTCTCGACAAGGTCATGAGATGAGATTTAGCCTTTGGCTCAGGTTGATCGAACCGGTTTCTTGCACCACGCCCGGAGTACGAGAAACGAGAGCGAGTGACGAGCGCCCCGTGAGGCCAGTGTCCGGTGCCAGAGTCCGGGTTGCCGGTGAAAGCAAGCATCAAGCTACATGATCCCCGTCTGGGGCATGGCATGGCATGGATAAGCTCTTCGGAGCAGGAAGGCCGTCAGCAATGGCGGTCTCTTTTTTCCGAAATGCGGACGCTGACAAGGCTATGGTAAAGGATCCAGCAACCAACCGAGGCCTCACCTGTGTCGATGGCATATTTCGAACCACTACAAGTTAGCGAAAGCCGGTGGGCCGTTCGGGTGCAAACGCCCGCAGGTGAACAATTTTACATAGAAGAAGCTTTCAAGACAGAGGCCGAGGCGAATGCTTGGATTAACAGTGACAAGCGGTACCGATGGTTAGTCGAACGGGGCTGGGGACACTGGTACGGCAAATAAAATATCGCTTTACGTCGGCGAACCCGGCCAAACCCGATTGTCGAAGAATCGCTCAGACTATTGCAAGCTGGTAACCCCCGGAGAACCTATGCCCCCTCGGATAACCTTTAACCTGAACAAGTCGGGCCAGTTGGAAATATGGTTGGGATATGCACCTTGGTTGGATTTGCAGGCGCTCTCTTCCTCCGCTCAAGAATCGAATAGCCGGCTTCCGCTTCGGGTCAAAAGCGGTCCAGACGGCCCCGCAACGTGATTTCCGGTCTACCCCGATCAACGGACATCGTTGGACCGCCAAGGTCAGGCTAGTGCCAGAAGCGATCAGGGCGCGCCTCGGTGGGGTACAACACGATCTCGCTTGCGCCGGACGCGGCCAAGGCGATCAAGAACTCGGATGCGTCTTCCTGGATTGCCTGTGTACTCGTCTACAGCGCGGTGACCTTTATGGTCTTCAACCGTAACCACGAACAGCCGGCCGCGCGCGTCAATTGAGTAACGCCCGATGAGCTCTCGGAATATGGCGACTGATGCGTGATGTTTTTCGCATAAATCTGGCAACGCCTTTCCATAAAGTGAAACAGCACGCGCCAGAGAAGGCGAACCGATACCTTCGATAATTTCACCCGACAGAAAATCGACCACAATGCAACCAGTTGGGCTTCGGTGCGCCTCACCAAAGACGTCCATTTCATAGACCCCTACAAGCAATCCGACGCTCGCGAGGGAGTCCGCGATATTGTGACCAATCGATCTCAGTTCGTCGAATTTCATGTTGCATCAATAAACAAAAATGCAGGCGTCCGCCATTGCCACTGCAGAGGCCGGAGTCCGTTCTGGGTCAAAGCCCTCCCGGCTGCCCCGACCGGCGTGGCCATGTCCGAAGAGTGCCAAAAGCAGACTTGATACGCGTAGGCCGCTAATTCATCTCAGGCTCATCTAGCCGCCACGGCACCGCCTCCGCATGAAATTCGAGTTGCACGACCTGCTCACCGACGAGGCTCGATAGCCTCGGAGCTGTGGCTGGACATATCCACGCGTGAAAACTCGGTCCGAAATTAACGGGCGAACTGTCGCCCCCTCCGTCGAGAGCACCAATGAAATGATACCATCCCCCATAATCATGGAGGCCCGGAGCGATCCGGGCGTTGTGATACACCTCTGCGTCCTTGTTAGGATCGATCCCTAGTTGGCCAAGCAAAGCGATGAACTCAGGCGGAAAGCAATGTGCTCGTGCAGCTCTAAAATTCCTGCAGCCCGCACAATCGCACCTATCCGCTCCGCCACGTTCGGTTCGGCCGTATGCAAGGACGGTCGCATCACGGTCGGCACGATATTTCCATTTGTCGAAGTCAGGCACAATCAGCTCAGGTGAGCAGTTTGCGACCAACTGCCGCCGCCGCCGTGATAAGTTTCGCACGAGAGCCGAAATTCTTCGCCACATCCGCTGCAATTGAAATGGGATTGGATGAAGTCCGGTCGTGGCGAGCCTTGCGTCAACATCGAAAGCGGGGTCGACGCGCCTGCGGTTTCGACAATCGTACCGTCGTCGAGATTATCCTTTACGACACGAATGACCTTTTGAAGCTCGCCGGGAGTTCGGATCGCCACTCGTTGACATAGGTCTTGGCACCGGGTGCAGGTCATTTCCAGAGAATAGACTGAGGCGCTGAATGTCTGCAACGGGTCAAAAGGCGACCTGACCGCTCTGAAACGCCACTTCCGGTCTCCCCCGACAAACGGACATCGTCAGGTCGGGCCCGGCAAGCGACCTATGACCCCAATGTTCTGGAACTCGCGTCTGGTTGTTCAGGGCACCAATCCTCCGCCGTTAAGATGGGGACCTTGACCAAGCGTCGAGGACCGCCGCCGTGCATCTCTGCTTGCGGGTAACTCAGCTCCCAGAACTCCCCGGTGGCATGGTGCCGATACAGGCTGGTCCAGCCATCGCCGGATCGGCGGACGCGGAGGGATTGTGCCAGCAAATCGTCAATGGTTTTCGCGTCGCCTTCTGCACACATGTTTCCATCGCGGGAAACCCAAATGTCTTGAAGCTCAGTCATCAATTTACTTAAGGTTGTGACGTTTGGTTGATATCACGTATAGTTAATTTGAAAACTTGCGGGACCAACAATGACTTTCCGGAGTCTTGAGAAACGACGGGTGCGGGCCGCCTTTGGCAAATATCTGGACGAAAAGACATTGGAGAAATTGTTGTCCGAGCTTTCGGAGTGGGATTGGTTCATTTTGTGGCTCCCGAGATGGGCCAAGCCGATCTTCCGGCGCAGACTCACCGGGCAGGAGTTTACCGCGTCGGTCGCCGAATTCGAGAAGGCCGTCTTGGCCCGGGCGCGCCGACGATGCGCCCCGGGCCAAATTAGCCGGTCGTCGGCGCGCCCGTTGGCGACATCATCGGCGCGATCCACGTCAGCCGATCCCTGATTGCATGGCGACGATGGTCACCCGCGCGCCCGCCGAGCTGGGTACATTCAGCGTTGCCCGATAGCCCGCGATCGGCCCCATGCTGGAGCCCACGGTCACGAATTGGTTGCTTGATCCGGCGAGAAGCAGGAAAGGCGTCGGCGCGCTGCTGATCGGCGAGGGGTAGGTCGCGCTCGGGTCCTCGTAACAAACCTCAATCGACCAGGACGATCCGCCCGTCGATAGCGCCGCGAAAGCGATCTGCTGGGGGGTGCAATGCCAACCGGCGACCTTCCATGGGGTGGAGCCTGAAGACAGTAACGTTAAGTATATCGGCTGCATCTATCAGTATCCAAAACATTTAGATAGGTATTGTACCGGACTTATCCGGTGGATATACTAGATTGTACCGCTGATCAAGAAGCACTGAAGAAACACTTATCTTCGATATACCTACAAATAACTAGGAAGTTCTTATCTGGAGCGAAGTAAAATGCCTTACGATAGTCGCACTCAAGACGCCGCGCAGGAAATCAAACTGGCTCAGGCGGCAGTCGAGAAAGCTGATCAGGCTTATCGTAAAGGCGGTGGAGTCGATGCCTTGAACGCTGCAAACCGGCGGCTCGCCGACGCACATCAGGACCTCTACGTCGTCAATAGCGGCACGCTTCCCACGCGGTAAGTCGTCGGCATGTTGATGGGCGCACGTCGGATGTTGCCGGTTTAACGGCGGGATGAAAGCAGGGAAAACATAATGGCAAGGCCCCGCAAATTTGAGTGTTACGTCGAGTTCTGGACGCTGCCCGAACACGTCGAGGCAATTGATGCCCTCGCGGCGAATGGATTGCTCTCGAAATCCGATCTGTGTCGCATGGCTCTCGACAGTTTCCTGAGACAGCAGGGCGCGCTTGCCCCGCGCCGGATTGCATCCAATCAACACCAGGCGGCATAGGGAGAGGTCATCATCATCATGGCGTTCAAGTACGACGACATCATGCGAGCCCAGGCTCAGAACATAGATAACCAGCAGGCGCTCGCGGCGGCTGATTTGGAGGCGGCACGGCTGACCGATGACGAGGCCGGCGTCCACGGCGCTGCAGAGCGCATTCTTCAACTCGATCTGATGCGCAACGCCCTCAATGTTCGCGCCCAGCAGTATCTGACGGCGCAGGCTGCGCAGCCGCAAGGCAATCGATGGGGCTTGAGTTCCGAAGAGGTCGAGGTGGCCAAGGCCTCGCATGGCTCTGGCACGCCCGAGCAGCGTATCGAAGAATACGCGCGCAATAAGCAGCGATACCAGCACATGCGGGCCACCGGCCAGTACCGCGACGACCAGGGCACGGTCCGGAGGTAGCGATGGTCCTTACGTTCCGGTCATCGACGCCAGAAGAGCGCGTCATCATTGAGCGCAATGCCAATGGCGACAGGCGCGTCGCTCGCGCCGTGCAGGCATCTCACAATCCGAAGATGTGGAATCTCAGTCTCGAACATCCGTCCGGCAAACGGATCAACGGGAAATTCCATGGCGACGGCAATACCGTCAATCTGGCGCTGACCCAGATGCTGATGGACTCCGAGAACGACTACAAGGAAGAGGCGGCACGCGGCCATCGACCCGCGTATCGAATTGATCACAATGTTCGTGTGGGCGATAGCGGAGAGAACATCTTTGGGCCGATCAGATCATGGGGAGAGCGATGAGAAAAAATCTGCATCAGGAACGGATCAGCGGTTACGTCGAGGCAAAGGGGCCGGCCGGCGAGGCTCGGTATCAGAAGAACCTCGATTACTGGGCTGATCGCGCCACCAAGAATTCCGAGGTCGCCCCTCGCCCCTCGCGCGTCCGATGGCCCGATGAAGCTACCCAACACCGGCAAGCGCGTGGATGTGCGCGACACGACGATGTCGCCGAAGGCCTCGCGAAATGTCGACGCGCGTATGGCAGGCAAGGATGATCTGAACCACGAAGAGAGCGGATCATCCTACATGCGCGGCATTCGCCGGAATGCATGACCGTGGCGACCCGCCGAAAATATAAGAGCCCGCCGCGATACCGCGATGGCGGTGCTGTCCCGGTATCGGTTGAAAGCGCAGCCAAACCGGATGACGATGTCAATGGCGTCCCCGGTACGGACGCCTCGCCCCCGATGGAGGATGACAATCCCGTCATGGCGGCCGTGCAGGCGACCATACGCGCCGAAGGTTTGCATCGGGAAGCGATCCGGGTTCGGCGAGAGCTGGAACAGCAGGGGGCCTCTGAGCGCCCCCAGCAACTCCACCAGGACGCGGCGTCCATCGAACAGCAGATCAGCGCCATGCCGGTACCGGACAAAGCCAAGGAATGGTTACGCGGCCATCCCGAGCTGATCACCGATCCCGCCCAGAACAATCGGCTGGGCGCGGTTCACCGCTATCTCACGGACGCGAAGGGCGTTGCGGAATTCAGCCCGGCCTATTTCGAAGCGCTGGACACCGAACTCGGCTTTAAGAAAGCGCCGCCGGCAACGACGTCGGAAACAACCACTCAACCGCAGCAACGAAGGAGCATGCCCGTGACTGCACCTGTATCACGCGACGTTCCGACGACGTCAGGTGAATTCCGCATGCAGAATGGCGTCACACTCAGCCCAGAAGAGCGGCAAGTGTCTCATCTGAGTTATCGGGATGTGCCGCCGGCCGAGGCCGAACGGATTTATGCCATTCAGAAGTTGAAGCTGCAGCGCGAACGTGCCGCCGGCCGGTACCCGGAACGGGAGCGGGGTTAATCCCATGCGCCGCCGCCGCAGCCCACACCTCGACCACACCTTGATCATGCCGCCGAGCAGCATCTGTCCCGATCAGGCCGATGATTTCGATCCAGAGGTTTTTGAATTCTTTGAAACCGAAATGCTCAATTTCAAGCAAGGCCGCGAGCGCCTGACCGCTCGGGGATTGTTCGGGGCCGCTCGGGAGAGATTCGGCGACCGCCGGGTCATCGGCATTTACTATTCGGTTCACTGACATGCCCATTCCGACCGAATACGATGCCCGGCTTGGCGAAATTGATGATCTGGCCGCTGCCGTGATGATCAAGCTGCGAACACTTCAACGGGCGGGCGCTCATGGCAAGCCGGAAACCGTGAAGGAGCCTCTGCGTCAGTATGTCGAGGCGGTTTGTTCCTTGGCTGGGATTGAAGAATGAGACCTGTAGCCCCTTCTGAACGATATTATCGGCCGCGCGGACCTGCGACGGTTAAGGACCGGCTCGAACGCTTTGCGGAATTGAACCGAGACGTAACGGCGGCCGGTGGATGGATCACATCGCTACCAGGCGCGGTCGAAATCGTGGTGGAATGTTTGCCGGGTTCGTCGCTGCCCGACACGCTGAGAGCGGCCGGTCACGATCTCCGGGAAGCAGGCGAGGGCGAGCGCATCCTTCCGCTCGCCCTCGTACAGCGGTTTGCGATGCGGGCCGATGGCGAGCTGGAGCTGCTGACTGAGGGGTCGACGCGGCCGGTAGCTCAGACGCAGGCGCATGCGGGAATAGCGAGGGTAGAGCTTTTTAGCTTTATTTTGCGGCCCTAAACCCGACCGTTGCGAGGCGCAAAAACCGTCAGCTCGCTCGCGGTAAAGGTCCGGCGCTCTCGCCGTGTTTCGATGACAACTTTGCTGATCGGATTTGCCGTGCCCCGGCTACGCTCTTCCAATCGCTTTGCATACGTATATGGATCGGATTCGAGTCCCACGCTGTGCACCTCGATTGGCGCGCCTTGTGCATTGAACGTGTGCACCCTGTCTGGGACAGGCACCTGAGCACGTAGAGTGATCATGATATTATTGCACCACTCCGCCCAAAGGTCACTCACGATAAATTCGACGACGTGGAACGGGAGCGCGACCTTATCGACGATGTACGCAATGTCGATCTTCTCCGCCTTCAGATGAGGGATGAACAGGTCTCGCAGAGGCATCGGGAAGAGCACGAGTAAGGAGTAGAGGATGCCAATTCTGTCGGACCGCGCATGATCGCCGTCCGTTTTCCAATCAGCCGCCGGTAGCGCCATCTGCGTGATCAGCGCGTCCACTTCCTCGGGCGTATTTACTCGGTCGATTCTGAGGTCAAGAATGTGCAAGAGTTCTTTAGCTTGCACCAAGCGTTTTTCTTCAATGGAAAGAGACTTGGCCGTGTAGATATCGGCGACTTTGTGGGTCCAACCTTGGACCTGATATTCCCAGTGGACGATCGTGCCCTGCAGAACGTCGCTGTCGATATCAGCGTCGAAAAAGTAAATCTCGTCCATTATTCCGCACGCGCGCAAATAGTCGACGATATCGTCGACTTCGACGGGAAGTACCGTGCGGGTTGAAAACGTGTCGATGAGCTTCAAAAGGTTCACGACGAGCGCTCCGATACGAAAAGAGCCCGGGAAATGCCCGGGCTCTTACACAAGCGATTCGGTGACCGGCAGTATTACATTTCAGACAGAAGTTTGTGAACGTTTGTCGGGCTTTTCCCACTTTTGACAGCGCCCGAAGGTTCTAGTCCGGCGTCGTGCTGGGCCATAATCGAACAAATCGCGCCCCGGAATGCTTCCGGCGCGATAATAGGCGCGGTTCCGCGCATGAACTTGATGTTGACTAGCCTCCGGTCCTGCCTTGAGAAAAGGCAGTCCTGAAGGACGTCTTTCTCTAGTGTTGACATGGACTTGGCCCTCTATACTTGCCGCCTGCAACTGACTTCCGATAGTGCCGGGCGGCTGCGACATCTTCCGGTTTGAACGGTATCTATACTCTAAAGTAGAGCCATCAATACGACAGACCACCTTTAGGCATGGTTAACGCCGCTTTAATCCTGCGGCACGTTCCCGCAGGATTATATGGCTGGCCCAAGGCGTCAACCGATTTCGTCAGAATCGGGGAATTTCCCGATCATCTGGACCGTACTGTGCTTTCCTTGTCAATGCGGTACGATCACGTACGTTCCCTTTCTGGGGTAGTGGTGAACGGAGGACGCCGCAAATGGGCAAAAAAAGGCGCATTTCGAGGTTTACTCGCCATCGGTGCCCATCAGCCTCTGCTTTTCCCCCTATATGGGCTCTCTTTCCGATGGCCGCGCTGCAATCGCACGCCGTCCAGCCCTAACAGGACGTTCTTCGCAAAACCACAACCGCAGTCCTCGCTGAGATTACATTTCACGCCGCAGCCTGTCTTCCTTGTCCGCACCCCGCGCCACGATACTGAGCGCATCATCCGGCAATGGCCGCTGCAGCGCCTTCCGCCTCATCCCACGGCGTGCGCATCCATACATTGCGCTCCTCGTCCGTGGTACGATCACGGGTATCACCTCAAATCTTGTCCCAATTGATGCCGTCACCGAGTATTTTCTCGGCTTTGTCGATAGCTTCGTCGACTGTTCCGAAAACGCCACTTCCACTGCCTGCGCCCGCGCCTGGAATGAGATACTCTGGGAAATAGAAACAGCCTTCCGCGTCGGTCGGAGGATAGCAGGGGTCTGTTTCTTCATCAGTCACTTCGGGGCCATCAAAGTAGTTTTGTCTGATGATCCAGACATCAGATTTTGTCGTTCCGCCATACAACCAGCTACCGTGTCTCAAGACCTGCCTTATCTTCTCAGTCATGGCATTCCCCAGCGCATCGTTGTCAGTTCGGTGCCCTTATCGGTATTGCGGATCACCGGAGCCGGATAATCCGGGAAGACGCCGGGCATTGGCGGCAGATTGCCGACGTATCGGTTCACGACGCGGAACAGCGCGGCGATGGCGGCTTGGTTTGTCGTGATGCTGTAGAGGTTGCACATCCGGTGATTAACTTGCGGGTTCGGCTTCCTTCTCGCGTACCACGCTTCGGAATAGAAGAAAGCTCAGCACGGCGGAGGCCAACGAAATTACGAGTGATATCGGTATGTATCGATCACCGGGCAGATCGCTCACATCAAGAAAGTCCGGGTCCCAACAACTCGTCGGGCGAGGGAAAATTTTCAGTGTTGTGCTAACAGGCGCGTTGGCTCCGAGCTTAACCCTGGGAACATCGCAATGGACTATCGTTCCATCACTTTGTTTTCGGTCGAATACAAGCCTTGCATAATACTGCGTGTACGCCTGAGATTTATTGAGATGTCCTTCGGTCCATACGTTGGCTATCGTGGCGTTGGCAGGCGTTTCCAATGACAACCGCTGCTTTGTCACAAAGATGAACGCGGCGAAAATGAGAGCTAATGCGGATGCTGCGGCCGTGTACGAGCCAAGAGACAATTTTTCATCTCGCGTCAGCGCTCTCATCGGATAAATCTCCCGCATGCTGATTTGTTACGGGCGCGGTTGATCACGCCATCAACTACCGCTTCATGGGCAACCGTGTTGACGGCGGATCGCCTGCCAATCTCTTGTTCTGTCTCCGACCGACCCGCCTTCTATTTTGCCCATCTCCGGAATGATCGTCCATCAATCCCTTTGTTGAAATTGATGACCTCGGTCCAGTCGAGCCGGGTATCGACATAGCCGACGGTCCCGCATTTCGTGCATTTGAGATGGGCTGAAATGTCCTGCCAATCCCAATTCGGCAGATCAGAGCGGTTCACGACGCCGAAGAGGGCGGCGATGGCGGCCTGGTTCGTGGTGATCGAATAGAGATTGCACATGTGTTGGCCTTTACGCGGTCAGACCCAAACTATCCGCTCCATCGTCAGAAAATAGAGCGCCA
>Ga0207695_10001894_pt1 | contig 32659 bp, 31 predicted proteins | sample KBSC54metaG_FD_184354 | JGI IMG/M metagenome (GOLD analysis project Ga0207695, IMG submission 184354) | Corn rhizosphere microbial communities from Kellogg Biological Station, Michigan, USA - KBS C5-4 metaG (SPAdes) (version 2) | ecosystem: Host-associated > Plants > Roots > Rhizosphere > Soil... | reverse complement strand
TGCAGAGTCAGAAAATCCAGGCACTCCGGTTCCTATCGATCTCATAACGACCTCTGCCTCAGGATTCGATCCGCACATTACTCCCGCAGCCGCTGAGTTTCAGTTGGCCCGCATCGCCCGTGTTCGCGGAATCGGAATGGAGCAGCTTCGAGCACTTGTGGCGAAGCACACGGAAGGAAGGCAATTCGGAATGCTAGGAGAGCCTAGAATCAACGTCCTGGAACTCAATCTCGATCTCGACCGGCGCTCCCCCTTCGCAGGAGCATCGCCCCATATTACGCAATGAACAGGCAAAGGCTCGTTTCAGCGCTCACTGATCTTCTCACGACAACCGCTCAGCCGAGTTCAATCAAGATCAATAGAGCTGATCGGTGGGCTCCGCCGCGGCACATAGAGCCGCTACTTGTTCGACGGTTCCTGACGCGCAACCGGGATTAACTTGTTCCTTGCCGCCTTACAGTTCCAGTTTGGCCTCCCGCTTTCACGGCGCAAAACGGGTCCAAATCCCGCCGGGGACGCCAACCTGCTCAATCGCAGCATCATTTCGATTCCGAATTTTTAACTCTAGGCGGTTTCTTCTACGCGGAATAAATCGCACAGCGCATCTTTTAACTCTTCGCGGACGTAGGAGTCCTGGATGTGAGGAAGCGCCTGGATCGCTGCGGCGAGGATGCGGCTGAATTCACTGGCAGTGAGCAGCTGAGAATTGATTTCAGGAGAAAACAGATCCGGATTGCGCATTGGAAATCGCAACACTTTTTGCGCGCTCATGAGTTTCACCCACCACCTGCAGACTCTACTTCTGACGTTCTCGATATAGAACTATACCACCTTTCGCATTTTATTCGTATATGAAATTGTGGTACTTTCTCGCGGCAAACTCAGCCTGGATCAATGCGTATTAAGTCCAACGAAAACCGCAAGTTCATGGCGCTACACTGAGCACGATGACCCGGTCGACTTCACTCTTTCCTGCTCGAGGAACTTTCAGCACCACGCCATCATTGGTTTGCCTGAACTCAACTGGTGATTCGTTCCCGAATTCCTGGGCGCTCTTAATTGTTTTTTCAATTGGAGGCAGAGCCAGCAGCGGCGCTTTCCACTGAAGAACATGGACATAGATCTTTTCCGGCTTTTGAGTGGTCACGCCCCAATCGCCAGGCGCAATCGGTCCACCGCGGGTTCCGTAAATCGTCTCTCCATAGCGAGACATCCATTCGCCAACCGTGTGCAGCCGGGTTACGAATTCGTCTTCTATTTCGCCATTCGGCATGGGGCCGATATTCAGTAGCAGGTTGGAATTATTCCCGGCCGCCCGAACCAGCATCTCTTCGACCTCTTCGGGACTTTTGAACTTGTGGTCGCCGATATTGAAACCCCACGAGTCGTTCAGCGTGTTGCTGCTCTCAAGTGGAAGCTCGTCGCTGACATATTTCGTGTTGAATCCGGCAGTGTTGCGGCCGGGAAGGTCGCGCTCGAATGTCTGAACGTCTTCGCCGGGCTTGGGTGTCTGGTGGTGGTTCGGAATAATTAGCGCGGCGGGCTGCAATTGATGGATCAGCGAGTAAGTCTTCTGCAGGTGCCAATCGGCATCGGGCTTGTCCCACATTCCATCAAACCAGATACCGCCAATGGGGCCATAATTCGTGAGCAACTCGCGCAGTTGCCCGTCCATATAATTATCGAGATATGTGTTCCAATCGCCGTGATCAGGGCGGCCGTTGTCCCATGCCGTCTGACCGCGCGGATAATAATCCGGATTGTGCCAATCGAGCTGCGAATAATAAAAGAAGAGCTTAATTCCCTGGCGGTGGCATTCGTCAGCCAGCATCTTGAGCGGATCTTTCTTGTAAGGCGTCCGCTGAACAATGTTCCAGTCCGAAACTTTCGAATCAAACATCGCGAAACCATCATGATGTCGTGAAGTGATGGTGATGTACTTCATGCCGGCGCTCTTGGCGAGCGCAACCCAGGTCTTTGCGTCAAACTTCTCGGGATCGAAAAATTTGGGCAGACGTTCATATTCGTTGAGCTTGAGCTTGCGGTCATGTAGAACCCACTCGCCGTCACCCAGCACGCTATATACGCCCCAGTGAATGAACATGCCAAACTTCATGTCCTCGAAATCCTGGCGCGCTTTCAGGTTTTCAGGTGACGGTTGATCGCTGGGCTGAGCATCGGCTGGCTGGGCTGCTCGCACCGTTATCGCTACGGAAACTTGGAAAAGCAGAAAGACGAGCAGCGGGATAATTTTGCGCAGTAATTTGAACTTTGTAGAAAAACTCTCATGCCTATCTCTGGTTGCGCTCATGCCATTCACCTTTAATCGAAATGTGCAGGAAATTTCTGTCGGGACTTTGCATTCCGGCTTCCCCGACAGTTTTGTTGTCGTCAGGCGCAAAGTCAAATGGCAGCAGAAATTTTCTAATGCAATTCCGCCGGAAGGTCACCTGCATGGCCTTCATTTCGGGGAAGCGGTGATGAATGGTGGGAGTGAGTGTGTGGGGCAGGGCCGGGCATTATGATCTCACCTCCGCGGCAGTCACATAAGGGATTTAGCGCACAGCGAGCAAGCGCATCGGTCGTAACTCGGCCCTATCCCTATCCTTATTGCATACGACTCGCAGAATTATCGGCTGACGTGCGCGTCGGCAATGGGCGATATCCGTTACGCGTCCGGATGTGATATTTCTTTTCATTCAACAGCTTTACGGTAATAGACCGCCAGCCGCGATTCTGATTAGCCCGCGGGTAATAGCTCAGTGAATACAAATGGTTCAGATCGTCGCGAATGGACGCGAATGCCTGCTTTTGTTCGTGCCAATTCTTAGCGAAATATGCCTTACCTCCCGTAGCCGCAGTCATTCTCTCGAAAACCGCGGTCGACACGGGTTCCAGTTGCGCCTCGCGTGTGCTGACCATGTAAATGACCACGCCGGTCGATTGCGCCAGCTCGGCAACATCTTCCGGCGGGACCACGCTCGCGTTATCTGGCCCATTGGAGAAAACCACAATAACTTTTCTTCCGGTGTACTGGGCGGCATCTTTTACAGTCAAAAGCAAACAGTTGTAGAGAGCCGCATCGTCTCCAGCGACTGTGGTGCGAACCGCCCGCTGGATGTCAGCTCGGTTTGCCGTCAAGGATGCTGAGCGCGTAAGGTCGCGGCTGTACGAATAGAAGGAAACTCGGTTCACGTTCTCTAACGAGCGCACAAAATCAGCAATCGCATCCTGCGCGAAGACAAAACCTCTATACATGTAATTGCTGGTGTCAAAAAGAACGAACACATTAGAGCCGGCCAGAGTCGAATTCAACGAACCGAGGGTACCGTTTTGGGGAAGATCATTGGAAGAATCGGCAGGTAAATTTGCTGGGGGATCTTTGGCTCCAGCGGTGTTTGACGCAAAGTCGTCGACCTTACGTGCGGGGTTGTCGCCTTCTCCGAAGGTTGCGATCTTTTGCCGAACTCCATCTTCGTTGATCTCGAAACTTTCCGGGCGAAGGCCGGTAACATAATTTCCCTTGTTGTCGGTGACCGCAACATTCAGCTGCACCATGTTGACAGTCACGCGAAATTCCGGCTGGGGCGCTTGTGCTGAAGACGTATTCGGACGAACCGCGAGAACGAGTAGCGAGATTAAACTAACCGAGAGAAAGAACCTCTTTGCCATCATGAACCCCTTAATCACGTAATGGTCAGCGTCGTACTGTCATTCCTATTACTGAGTCTGAAACTGCCTTGCCGTAGTAGTCATCTCTGGCAGCACGGCGATCTTTCCTTTGCGGAATTCTTCGCCCGCCTCGCGCATGGCGCGAAGCAAAGCCAGCCAATCTTCAAACTCCGTAGCGAAAATCTTCTCTACCATGCGATGGGTCAATTCCGGAGCCATGAGGTTTAACATCTCGGGCTCATAACCTGCTTCGTCGGCCAATCGGGCCCAGTAAAGATTGTTCGAATCCCAGGACTCAGCCATTAGGCGGCTGGAATACCCTGAAAAAGCGGGAAACGGCTTCACATTCAGCAACTCCGGCGTATAAGTTTGCGCCAGCGTGCGGTGTGGCACGCCGAAATCTCTCGACAGTCGTTGCCAATTCACCTCAGAGGGATACTGTCGCGTCAGGCGATCAAGTTCTTGACCGGATGGCCCCCATACACGTTCATCGGCCGGGAACCTCCGCCGGAACTCAACCGTAAGATAAAAAGTATCCGCCGGAGTTATCTGCGAGAGGGCTTCCTGGGGATGACTTTGACCTAAAGACTGATCGAGCCAGGCTATTCTTTCTGGGGACATGCGCTCAGAAAGAATAGCCAGCACCTTACTACGCAAGGCATCGTTGGGAGCCGAAGCGATTATCAGTTCCTCGCCTGCACGTTGAAAAAGCGCGACGGCATGGAGTTCGTTCCGGCTGACATGCCACCATCGCGACATCACGGAATTGCTTAGCAGGTCGGGCACGACCTCTTTCCAGATCAGGGCCTGAACATTCTCCGGTGATATAAAGTCTTGCTCGGCATCCGACAACACATACGCCAAATCTGCGAGAGAACCCACGAGGTGTGCGCCGCCGCCGGCGGGGGAGCCTTCTCCAAATAATTCCGGCGCGCGCCACAGCCCCTCGATACCGGTCACGCTGTCGCCGGAAAAATCATGCGAGCGGACGAACAACGGATTAATCCTGAGAAGCTGCGCTCCCGGTGGCTCGTAATAGGCGTAATTCAGACCAACCAATGTATCGCGGAGAAATGGCGCAAGCTGACCCCGTGCCTCTTCCAGCTTTGCGCGGGGAACCTGAGATTTCAGGACTTTAGTCAGATCGGTCTGCATCTGCAACTCGGTGTGACGATTGTTGTAAATTCCCGCCGCCCATTCCGTTCTTTCGGACGAAGTGAAAATAGGTCGGGGCATTTCGAATTCACGCAGCTCGCCCGCCAGAGGAAGCAACGTGCTTCCCTGCACTTCCCCCGTCTCTACACGCTTCAAGCCTTCATCCAGTGCCAGCAGAGTATCCAGGGGAACCAATCTTTGCCCATCCATTACGGAATGGATTCGCTTCGCGATCTCCGCGTGCACGCGCTGGCTGACGCCCGGGCCCTCCGGACCTGCCAGTAAATCAACAACCTGGTCCTGGGAGGCAGATGGACTTGCATTCGCACCTTGCAGTACGGCAGCCAGTGACTTGCGCCCAGCCTCAAACAACTGGGCCTGGGTCGTGAATTTTTCGAACGGCTTAATGGTGGCTTGCCATGTTTGGTTGAACTTCGCGCGCGGAATCTGACCTTGACGAGCAAGAATCTGCCAGAGACCAATATCGGCTTGGAATGTTCCCATCGCATTACCGCGCAAGGTGTGATTGCCAATCTCATTAATCGCGTCAGCGGCCGTAACAAAACCAGTGATGGAAGCATCGTCCAGTTCCGGGAATTCGCAGAAAGCCAGATACTGCTCGCTGTACTCATCAAATCTTTTAGCTAATACGCGGAGAGTGTCGGCGGTTAGTTGGCGTCCGGGTGGCCGGGTGAAATCCAATTCACTGAATAAGAGATACATCTGCACCGGACCACCGCTGGTATCAAGGCGAGACAATATGAACAAAGTTTCCAGCAGATCCTGAGGTCGGGACAAGCTGGCAGAGTGCCTGCTGGATTCGCGCATCAGTTTGTGATCGGACTTCTGATTGAGAATTTGCTTCCACAGGTCAAGGTTCCCCGGCACCATCGGGTCGCCGTTGCCGTCCCACTGCAGGCGAGTTAAAAGGAGCAACAAGCCGGGCGCCAGGCGAAATGCAGGTCTGGCGGCATCGGAAGAGGAGTTCGTCGTCCGAAATGCGGCATAGTAGATTTTGAGGCCGTGGCCTTGTGAGAATCGCTGTTGCCGCTCCGGACTGATGCGGGCGAATGAATCGAAATAGACTGCCAGCCAGCCGTTGTCCTTAGCTAATAACCGGGTGACGAAATCACCGGGCGAGCGCGGACTAGCGCCGACTAGATCTTTCCAATCACCTTCAGCTGCAGAACCGCCCGGAACCTCGACTCTTCCCGAACGAATACAAATTTGGCTGCCGTAGAAATCCAAGTCCGCAGCCAACGGCAAAAGCTTTTTCAGTCCAACCGACTGCTGCAGCGTATCGCGAGTTTCTGGATCGATTCGCGATAGGGCCCAGTAGAGCCGCGCCAAGGCGGGATGGTACAAAAACAATTCAACAAGATCATACGAGCGCCGCTTGTTTGCCTTAACCGCGCCCCTCCAATCTGCTTCCTTGAACAGCAACGGAACTCGCGAGCTCGCATACGGGTAACTGAAAGGCTCACCATGCCGCAATGCTTCTTCCAGGGCTGGCAGTGGGAAGCCGGAATCGACAGTGAGAAATGCTCGTTCGGCCTCTGCGGTTGTCACAGACGCGGTGCTCTGGCCACATTCCCCGCGTAGGCGGTAGCCAAGAATACGGAGAAGAGGAGCCGCATCGGCACAACCCGAAATGTGAATAACCTCACTCGGTCCTGCAAGCTCGGCGAGCTCTTTGGCCTGGTTCACGTAGCGGCCCAGCAGGATTAAAAATTCCGTCGGCGTACCATTGTCCTGCCATCCCACATAACCCTGCACGTACACGTTGCGAGTCAGCAGCGGCAAAACCTGTGCCGGCATAACTTTCTGACTAACGCCGGCCATACGCTCGAATGAACGCAGCGGGCCTGGAATGATCACCTCGGGCCCCGCGTGAAGGTCGTTCGAATCAACCGCGGCGCGCGCCTCCTGTCGATCTGAGGAAATGCCATTGTCAGTTAGGGGTTGGGCGACAGCGGGCAAGCGAAAGAACGGCAGCAGAAAAATTGCCAAGAGAATGGCAAGACGAAGAGAAAACTGCATGACTGGTCTCCTCTCCAATTGCTAGCGACGGAAAGACTATCGGCTCGCGTATTGGAGCGTCCTTACTTCCATTTTTGGTACTAAATTATCCCCCCGATCGCCGGTTCCGATCGGCGAGTTACGAACTGCTCGGTACGTCTGACCTCAAACTGGACATGAATCATACCGCTAAAATACCGTCACCGTTATGTAAATTTTCGACAGCTTTGATGCGTGGCACCACGCAACAGAGTTGCTCGCCAGAGATGGTTTGATATGAGATTGACCTTCAGTCCGATCCGCCCTGCTTCAACTCTGATATAAGCCTCCTGCTCTGGTCGGACGACGTGCAAGCGCTTAAATCAACTTGTCTGGCGTAATCGGAAGTTCACGGACCCGCTTGCCAGTGGCATGGAAGATGGAGCAAGGCTCACCCTTGCGGGGCGCCGATTTCAGGAAAATCTTCCCGTCCTTGAAATCTGCATCTTCGGGTCGTCCTCCGTGGATGGGAGAACGAGAGTTGCTGATTGCCATTTCTAGAAGCTTTTGGCGGACCTGAATCGCCGCCTGCTGCACTGCGGGACCCACGCTGGCCGTGCTCATGGATCCCGCCGACATTGGCGCTTCCGGATAATTCGTGTCCCCTACCCTGGCAATCGATCAGACTCGGAGATATGCCGAGTAGATCCGCCACAACCTGTGTCATGACGGCGTACATACCCGTTCCGATTTCCTGGCTTACGGCCGCAACCAGGACTCTGCTATCCGGCTGCAGTCGGACCAAAGCTCCGGAGGGCAAGTTCTTGCCGGGATAAGTTTCAGTCGCCATGCCCCAGCCGATGAGTTGCGAGCCATCGCGCAGGGATCGAAGCTCCTGATTTCGCCTCGATCACGCTTAGCAAAATTCTACATCGGGGGCGGCATGTCTCAGAGGAAAGTTGGCCTAAATCAGCGATGCTTGATGAATGTGCCGTCTTGCAGTTCATCAATCGCTTGCCGAAGCTCATTCTGTGTGTTCATGACGATCGGACCATACCAGGCCACCGGCTCTTCAATCGGTTTGCCCGAAACCAGCAGGAACCGAATTCCCTCCGGCCCTGCCTGGACTACGATCTCATCACCGCGGTCGAACAGCACCAGCGAGTGATTGGTTGCGTCGTACTCTGGCGGGGCTTCCGGCTTCGCAACTTGCTCGGTCAACACTGCGCGCGGATTGGATGCGTCGCGGAAGGTGCCCGAACCGGCAAACACATAGGCAAAAGCATTACGCGTGGTCTCGACCTTCAGCCGCTTCTTCTGTCCTGGCGGAACCGAAATATCGATGTAATTCGGATCGGCGGCGACCCCTTCCACCGGTCCACGCTTTCCCCAGAACTCGCCACAGACGACACGCACTCGGGTGCCATCGTCGTCGGTGATTTCCGGAATCGCGCTCGCCGGAATGTCCTGGTAGCGCGGGTCCGTCATCTTCAGCGACGAAGGCAGGTTTGCCCACAGTTGAAAGCCGTGCATGCGGCCCTGCTGGTCGCCCTTGGGCATTTCCTGGTGCAGGATGCCGCTGCCAGCTGTCATCCATTGCACGTCGCCCGCGGTCATTTTGCCTTTGTTGCCCAGGCTGTCTCCGTGTTCGACGGAGCCAGCCAAGACATAGGTGATGGTTTCGATCCCCCGATGTGGATGCCAGGGAAATCCCGCAAGATAATCCTGCGGATTCTCGTTGCGGAAATCATCCAGCAACAGAAATGGATCGAATTCTTTGGTCTTGCCGAAACCAAAGGCGCGCTGGAGCTTTACGCCAGCGCCCTCGATGGTCGGCTTGGGTTGAATAATTTGCTTTACTGGCCGAAGAGACATTCCTTCCTCCTTCTGGGCCGCGCACATGTGTTCGATGTATGCATGCAGCCAACGATTCAAGCCTTCACGAATTGAACATCAAGCGTGATAGTGACTTCATCCCCGACGAGAATGCCGCCCGTCTCGAGCGCAGCGTTCCAGGTGAGGCCATAGTCTTTACGGTTGATTTTGGTGGAAGCCGAAAGTCCTAGCCGCGTGTTTCCCCAGGGATCTTTCGCGGGCGGAGTCGGCCCTTCAATTGTGAAGTCCACATTTCGCGTCACACCGCGGATGGTGAGGTCGCCAGACACCGATAACTCTCCGTCGCCAATTCTTTTTACCCGAGTGGATTTGAACGAAAGAGCCGGGTGCTGCTCAACATGGAAGAAATCAGCGCTCTTCAAATGGGCGTCCCGCTGGTCGTCGCGGGTGTTTAGCGAGGCGGCGTCAATCGAAGCTTCGACCTTAGACTTAGTCACATCCTGCTCGTCAAATTGCAGGACACCAGTGACCTTGGCGAATTGCCCTTTCACGTTTGAAATCATCATGTGTCTAACCTTGAACTCGGCCACTGAATGGGCGGCGTCCAGGTTCCAGGTGCTTACCGCAGTTTGCGGGATAGTCAGTGTACTCATAATGGTTCTCCTTTCGGTGCAGTTCATTAGATGCGTTACTACGATATTCGTTGCAACACATATATTGGCAAAAAAATTTAACCTATAGAGCCGCGTGAATCGCGCAACAATTCAGCCAGGGCTCTCAACCGTTCCCTGCCGAGGTGACCAAGTTGCTCGCGATGGGCTTCCTGGACCGGTTCATCCAACCGGGCGAGTAGCTTGAGGCCCTCCGGGCTAATACGGGTCAGTACCATGCGGCGGTCCTTGGTTTCCCGACAGCGCGAAATCAGTCCGCGTTTCTCCAGTCGATCCAGCAGACGCGTAATGTCTGGATCGCGCGTGATCATGCGACTGCCAATCTCTCCGCATGGCAGTCCTTCCGGCGCGCCACGAAGAATCCGCAGCACGTTGTACTGGTTGGACGACAGGTCCTCGTTCTTAAGAACGTGAGCCAGCCGCCGCGAAAGCACGTCCGAGGTACGCAGTAGGTCTAGAAACACAGCTTCTTCCAGGCACGGAACGGGCCGCGTCTTACTTCCTGTTTGTGGCTTCGATGTCATTGTCAGTTTAATATTACTCGTTATAACGACTATTGTCAAGGCGCAGATATTGTTGGAGCTTTCTCGCAACTACGGCCCATTATTCGTTCCCTTCTCCGCGCTCCTGGCTATCGACACCAACAGGATTTGCCGAAAGTGCACCTGGATCCCGACAATCTCTATTTATCGCCACGTTATAATCAATTCAGCTCGAATTGAGGAGTATTCATGCCGCTGCAAAAAACCGACAAGATCTGGCACAAGGGAAAGCTCATCCGCTGGGAAGACGCGACCATTCACGTGATGTCGCACGTTATTCATTACGGTTCCTCGGTGTTCGAGGGGGTGCGATGCTACGCTCCGCCTTCGGGCCCAGCGATCTTCCGCGCCCAGGAACACATCCAGCGACTGCTTGATTCCGCCAAGATTTACCGTATGGAAGTCGGATTTGGGCTGGAGGAACTGGTTGCTGCCATGAGCGACCTCGTGCGCACCAACGGCGTTTGGCCATGCTACATTCGCCCAATCATCTTCCGTGGATACGGCGATGCGGGCGTGACCCCAATTAATTGTCCAGTTGAAGTCTATATTGTGAACTATCCGTGGGGTAAGTACTTGACGCAGGATGATTCGGGCGTTGACGTATGCGTTTCCTCGTGGACGCGAATCGCGCCCAATACCTTGCCCGCTCTGGCCAAGTCGGGCGCCAATTATATGAACTCGCAGCTGATCCGCATGGAAGCCACTACCAACGGGTACATTGAAGGCATCGCCCTCGACACCAATGGTTATGTCAGTGAAGGATCGGGCGAAAATGTATTCATCGTTCGCAACGGCGTGCTGCAAACGGCCCCGCTGGGAAATTCGGTGCTGCCCGGCATCACGCGTGACTCAATACTTAAATTGGCACGCGACCTGGCAATTCCGGTATCCGAGGCCCCTATTCCGCGCGAAATGTTGTATATCGCCGATGAAGCTTTCTTCACCGGGACGGCCGCCGAAGTTACCCCGATTCGCTCGGTCGATCGCGTAACCGTCGGCAAAGGAAATGTCGGTCCGATCACGAGGGTTTTGCAGCGTGAATTTTTTGGCATTGTGCACGGTACCCAACCCGACCGCTTCAACTGGTTCACTCCCGTCCAGGTAGGAAGCAAGCAGCCGGTAGGAGTTTGAGACTGCTCATTTTTGTCAGGCGCGACGTTGTGTAGTTAGATGATCGCCAGTATCTATTACATTGGGATTGGTTAGTTAAGGACACTCCAGCTGCATAAAGCGGTCCTCCTGAAAAGCTGAAACAGCGCAGGATCAGGCTGGATTATGGCTTTATCGGCCAAGTTGACCCATTCATCTAGGGCCCCTAAAATCAGAATGCCGCCTGATTTTCGCCTTGGTGCCCCCTCGTTCAACGGCAGGACAGCAGATTCTGGATCTGCTTATCGGGGTTCGAATCCCTGGGGGGCAACCAAAAAAAGGGATTGGAAACTTTTCGTTCGTCGGCGACAGATAAAGCCTAGCGGGACGGTAAGCGACCCGGTGGGCGGCCTGGACGGAGTTGCAAAATCTTATGCGAATCGGCACCAAACTCGATCAATGGAAGCTGTGAGGATCGTGAACCCTTGACTTGCGGATAAGGTAGCAAGGCGACACGCGCAACGAAACGACCACCTCGGTTGTCAGGAGCCTCGAAAAGTACTTTTTGCAAGGGATCCATGTCGACGCGGAGGCGATTTGCATTTCGCTGGGTTAACCGTTCGATTCGATTTACGGCACGATCTACCACGCGTGCAAGTTCGTCAGCATCTTCGCTGGTCCTGCCCTCTCGCAAACGGAATTGCGCTTCCTCGGCGGTAAGCCAGGTCGGAGTTCGGTTTAGCTCTTGTGGCGTTCCCAGCCGCAGCACCTCGCAGAGGTAAGCATCAATGGTGACCTCACCAGCTTGCGAGGAGCGACGCTTGCGGAGAATATATCGAGTAAAGGACGCTCGCTCAATGCGGCCCTGGACTCCGCCTTCTTCGAACGCCTCCAGGGCCGCGGATTGCGCGCGGGTCAATCCTCCTACCGCCCCGCCTTTGGGAAATGTCCACTTTCCTTTGCGCGTCCTGACCAGCAGAAATTCAATCTTGAGTCTGCGTACCCGATAGCAAACTGCCGCCACCTGCTCACGCTCCTGCGACGGCCCGAGAACCTGGGTCAAGGGAACCGGATGCGAACGTTTACGCACCAACTGCAGCTTGGGGACACTCACAAAGTCAGAGTGCACGAAGGAAATCGTTCTGCCTAGAGCACAACTTGATTCTTGAACGACGCCTCAGCGCTAAAGATCACAGCGGCATCCTTCTTCATACTTGCCGCGTGTGTAATACCGGAGCAATATTTTCTATCCGCTTCCAGTCCATCGCGAGGAGCTTTTTTGGACAATCTATCGTGCCTTCGTTGCAATCGAGAAATTGAATCGGGGCAGAAATCTGTCGCCATCTACGTGTTCGCGCAAACCGTAGGCATCCGACCGCGCCAGAAATCCGCAGCGCGACGAATTTGCTTTTGCCCGCAGTGCTCGGTTTCTCTGGCAATGGGACCTGGACCGGAGGGCGCACTCAATCTTGCGGCGTGGGACATGATTCGCGAAATTGTCAGCTCTGATCCGGCCCTCACCGCGGCGGCGTGGGAGTCTTTACGAGCGATTGATGGGATCGTCCCGGCAAACGGCAGCAACGGGAATGCTCGGCAAGCGGTTGGAAGTTATCTGGAGTTTTGATCTCTATAGATTGCTTCCACCTTCGTTGCAAATTCCGCATTTCAAGAACAGTTAACCTGCAGGTGTGATATGGCTACGGCAGCAATACTAAAAAAAGAGGACCGAGTTGGACTCGCATACTGGATGGAAGAAGTGTTGGAGCAGTGCGCGAAAGCAGAACACGATTTCAGCTCGGATCCGGTTCATGATCTGCGTACCGCACTGCGCCGTTGCCTCTCTCTAGCGGATGGCATCAGAACTTTCGACCGCGAGCCTGCATGGAAGAAGATGAGACACGCGGCCAAAGAACTCTTCGGTAGCCTTGGGCAGCTGCGAGACACACACGTAATGATTGAGTGGGCGGCAAAGCTGTCGCCAGAAGGCGACCCAACCGGCAAGAACATCAGGGATTTTCTAGCTGCTCGGGAGCAAGAATCGCAAACAGGAGCCGCCGGCGTTCTGCAGAATTTCGATCGCCGGCAATGGAAAAATTGGACCAGCAAGTTGCCGGGCAGGGCGACGCGAATTCCTCCTGGCAGCGCTGTATTGGCTCACCTGGCACTCGAACGCTGGCACGAGGCTCACGCACTTCATCTTCGGGCGTCGCGTAACCGAACCAATGTCGCCTTCCACGACCTTCGCATTGCGATAAAGCGATTGCGTTACATAATTGAAAACTTCCTACCTGACCTGCATCAGTTCTGGAACGGCGATCTCAAGGAGATCCAGGACATTCTTGGAGAAATTCACGATCTTGATGTCCTTTGGCAGACCGCCATTCAAATCAAAGCTTTCCCCGATCTCGCGGCGCGAGCGCAATGGCGAACTCGCCTGATACAAGAACGCCAGCAACGACTGGATCTGTATCGCGCCAAGATGATTGGGAAAAATTCACTTTGGAGGGTCTGGCGAGAGCGTCTGCCGAACCAGGGCGAGTGCAGAACTCTGGGGCTCGATCGATTAAGAATCTGGGCTGCATTTCTCGATCCACAGATGTCACACTCGAGCCACGTGGCGAAGTTGTCATTGCAGATATATGACGGCATGCCTATTAATGGAGTCCTTCGCGGCCGCGACCATGATTCCTGCCGTTGGATACTTCGCGCGGCCGCATTGATGCACGCCACTGGACGCAGCAAAACAAATTCTGGATACCATAAAGCTTCAGCACGGCTGATAAGGAAATTAGATCCGCCATTAGGGTGGACATCGGGCGAACTGCGGGTTGCAGCTCTCGTAGTCCGCTATCATCGCGGGGCACTACCCGTGGGAACTCAGAAAGGGTTCGCGGCTCTGTCGCCCTCAAAGCAGCGCCTGGTCCAATTCTTGGGAGGTATTCTGCGGCTTGCATGCGCCTGCGACTGGGAACACAACAGCCAAATAGCGGCCCTGCAAGTCGAATCTTTGGACCCCGTCATTACCGTCCGAGCCAAGGGGTACTTCGAATCGACGCCACTGGCGGAACACATCGCGGCGGCACGGCACTTGCTTGAGCTCACCTGCCGCAGGCCTGTCTTTGTCGTGGCGCCGGAACAGATGGCAGCAGAAGAGAAGGCCCGTATCCAGATTCAGGCCGCTTAAGTAAGGGATCAAGCGAACTAAGCTTCACGTTCGACGCATTTTTTCCATAAGCTGTAACAGGCGGACATAATGGTTAGGCCCCAATCCCGCAAAACCAAGGCGCCGACGAACCAGCCAAAAGCAGCCCCCGACAACGAAAATGAACTCACCCAGCTGGCATTACGCGCATGTTTGACTGCCAGCGATGCCGCGTTCAACACCAAAGAGTTCCTGGGCAATTCCTCGCGCTTGGCACTGCTAGCGGTACGGGACTGCGAAAAAGAACTCGATCGCATTGAACAGCAGATTGATGAGCAGCTTCCCTCCGCCATTAGCGACGTCGGTGAATTAGAAGCTCGCGAACTGCTAGCGTGTTTGAGGTTCAGCACCGACCTCGAACGGATCGGCGACTTGCTGTGGGGAGTGGCGCAGCGGTCGCACAATCTCGAAAACCGCCTACCGAAGTTGGACCTGCAGCAGCTGATCCAAATGCTGGATGTGCTCACAAATATGTTGCAGAAGGTCCGCGAGGGTTTCGTTGATCGTAGCCTTGAGCCTGCAGGTTGTGTGCTCCGCGCAGACCGGGAAATCGACCAAAGGTATAAATCTCTCTTCCGCAGGCACGTTCATCGAGAAAGCAACAAAAATATCGGGCCCGGAGCGGATGCGATCCTGATGGCGCAAGCCTTGGAGCGCGCTGGTGACCATGCCACCAACCTCGCCGAAGAACTGTTCCGCTTGATTGGAGGCCGGAGCTTGCGCCACACCACGAAAAGGCAGCTGCGAGACTAACGGATCGCGAAAGCTACCTACGATGCTCGCTTCTGCTGGACGAGATGCAGTCGCGTTCGATGCTTTTCCTTCATTTGTTCTGAAGAAACAACTTTGCGGCCAAGGTCTGCTAGTCGAACAAGCTCGTGTTGGATCGCCTGCAACCTGTCGCTCCTCTGTCCGTGAGCGACCTGATCGTCGGAGCCATGGCCGCCGTCACGCCGAAACTGCTCATTCAACTTCTGAATGTCAGCAATCTCTTCCCGGAGATGTCCAATTTTTTCTCGAAGAACCAAGAGATGATCCATGCCATCAGAATAACTTATCTGGACACTTTCCGGGGGCCATTGCGGTTTTCAGAGTCTGAATTGCCCCGATCCCAAACGCGCTGGAGCCTATCGCAGCCCGCGAGATCTGTCATCTTTGAGCGCACTGAAGAATAGCGAGCCGGCCACAAGCGATCCGAACTAGACGACTGACTACCCCTAGCTATCGCCGTAAACGGGGATAGCTGCGCCATGGATAACGCGGGCGTCGTCGCCGCACAAGAATAGAATCACCCGTGCGATGTCCTCCGGCTTGGGCCATTGGGCAAAGTCCGCACCCGGCATGACTTTCCGGTTGGCTGGCGTGTCGATGATGCTGGGCAGAATGGAATTCACACGCACGCCACTCCCCTTCAGGTCTGCGGCCAGCGAATTCATCATCGCCATGGCGGCGGCCTTGGATGCGGCATAGGCAGCAGCCCCGGCGGCATGATCGAGCGCAGCCTTCGAGGCGACATTCACAATGGCGCCGCTTCGCTGTTTGATCATGAACGGCACGACTGCGCGACACAAGACATAGCCCGAAATCAGATTCAGCTTAAGCTGCTGATTGAAAACATCGGGATCCATCTCCCAGAGCTTCACTCCGCCGGCGTAAGTGCCGACGGCGTTGACCAGAAAATCCAGGCGACTATTTTCTTTGGCGATGGTGGAAATGAATTTTTGCACCGCCGCTTCGTCGGTAACATCGACGTCAGATCCAACCAGATTGGACGCACCCGCACCGGCTGTCTTTTTCAATTCATCGAATTCCTGCTTGTTTCGATAGGTGGCGATTACCTTGGCACCTGCCGCAAGAAAGGCCTGACTCACCGCACGTCCCAATCCGCCAGTGCCACCAGCTATTAGCGCGACTCTATCTTTGAATGTCATTTTCGCTTCTCGGCTTTCGACATCAAAGCATAGTCACTGCCATTCGCAGTTCGCAACTGGCAGTCAATCCTAAGCCGCAGAGGTGTCCATCGGCACGGCCTCTGCTTTTTCCAGATATCGGGTTGCGATGGTGCGGCTGTACTCTACCTCCTCATCGGAGAGATAGTGAATTGGCGCTGCGGAATTGATGCGTTGCACGACTTGCGCCAGCCCGCTCATCATTGCGCGCTGGGAAGAAGTCATGGCTTTCTTGACGATTACACCTCGTCCTTCAATCATCAGAAACGGCCGCGCGCCGTACAGACTCCCACATTGGTCAATCGAAAACGGCCACGGCACTGCCTGGAACATTTCACGCGAAGTCGAGTTTGAGAAGATCGATTGGCAGGGAAAAAGAATTCCTCCCGAAAGAATGGCTTGAGACACAAGGTCCATCGCGAGAGCATGTATGCCGTCGTCTTCGGGTAATGCCCATGATGACCCTTCGGTGATCCCGTCAAGGGCGTGGTAGTCAGGGAGAATTGCGGTTCGTGGACGAAGTGCTAATCGCCGCTCAACCTGCGAGAGCAAGTGCGTCACGTGTTCGCAACTATCCCCGGCGATTACCAAACCGTGATTGCCCAGGACCAAGACATTCGCATTGACGGACGCTGACAGTGCGCGTTCGATTTCCTGCGCCAAGGGAAGGCCCGAAGGCACGTAGGGAACCCACTGCCAGCAAAGGCCGTCAAGCTGGCGCTGCAGTTGTTGCCGGGCATCCTGGCGCACTGCCCAAGCAATGGTGTTCACGGAATGAACATGCAGCACCACGGGATGGGGCAGGACCGCGTGCATAGCGGTTTCAATGGAAGCACACGCATAAACTTCAGCGGGATCAACTTGCTGGCTGATGTGTCGCTTGACCTCGCGTAAATCTAAGGGAACGAGGATATCTTCATGTTTCGCATCCGCCAACCATCGGCCCGAGGCTTTGATCCAAAGAACATCATCAAGTTTGATAGACGTGTTGCCTGTACTTGCTTGCGTAAGTAAGGGGTCCCCACCGATTCGCGCCGAAAGGTCCTTCAACTGCACCAACTCACCCCTGTGCCGATTTGTAAACTCGCCACTCATGCCAGTTCCCCCTCCATTTGTCGGTCTTCCGCGCAGCGTAAACTTCACTGGCGCAGTTGAACCCTCATTAAGATTGAGTGTGGGGAAAATTCAAGCCGGCGACGCCTGAATAACATAACGGTAAAATCTCCCTCTTACCTTAGAGTAGCCTTCCCTTAGGGATAAGAAAGCACCGGTAGTACCCACACCAAATTAAAGCTGTTAGGAGATGCGTAGGGGCGGAGATGTATCTGCGGCTTGTCCGGTTAGAACGATCCAATCACGAGGAAGACTCGGCTCGGAAGCCGATATGAAGGCGATCCGAGTTGCATGAAGATGAGCAGAAAAACAGAACCAACCACAGTTCAAGCGTTGTTCAGAGGCGCTGCCACCGAAGTCACACAAGCGGGAGACGACCTTGACGGTGTGAGTATTTACTGCAGGAGGGTCAGGTATGCTGTCGACCGAGGCGACCGCCAAGACGGCCCCTAAAATCCACAGAAGATAAGGATGGGGTTTCATGCTCGACACTGACAACAATGATAACGGATTCCCGGCGTTCTCCATTCATAAATTCGCCAAAAGCGACTTTTCGTGAGGCTCCCAGAATGACTAGTACACGCGGCGTTGACGCGTGCGGGTGGGTGATCGGTCGCATTATCCGGGTGACAGTGTCGCAACCAGCAACTTGGTTTTATCGGAGACGATGCCGTCAACTCCGCTATTCGACAGGCGGATCATCGATGCCTTTTTGTTGATGGTCCAGCCGAATGCTTTCTTTCCGGCAACATGCAAGTCGAAGATCAATGCAGGAGTAATCAGCCGCTCATGCACGATCACGTAATCAACCGGCAGTTCCGGCCAAGCACTCAACTGCATACGGGTCTCGCAAATGATGCCTAGCGGAACTGACCGGCTTCTCCTTCTAAGATCGACCAGAACGCCGGGAAGAAACGAGGAGACGACGTAGCCACGTTGGGGCGGGAATTTAGAGATTGATTCGAGCACATAAGGCTCAAGGCCCGGAACTTTGAGCTCGATGTCGAGGAATGCGCGGCTGGCATATCGAGCGAGAACATCTTCGAGAAGCGGTAAAGCCGATAGACGTTTGCAGGCAGCCCGGGCAATTGTGATTCCCGCAAATCTGTCCCCGTGGCAGATGACGGGACAGCTGTCAGCGGTGAGCCGCACGTCGAATTCGAACCCATCACAGCCGTGCTGAAGGGCCAAGTCGAAGGCCGCGAGCGTATTTTCTCGAACGGAAAACGAGCGCGAACGCAGGCCACGGTGTCCGAGAAGAAGGGGACGCGATGCCATGGCTCGCTATTTTACGTTACCTTCAGACAGGAGGACGTTCGTGGAGACTCGGTCACCGAGGCCGCGGAGATGCACCGATCTCCACAAAAAATTTGCTTTTACGATCAGAATCCGAGTTGCAGCCTGGCGGCTTCTGACATGCGGCTCATGTCCCAAGGGGGATCGAAGACCACTTCTACATTCACCGCTTTCACTGAAGGCAACTTTGAAATCCTGTTCTCCACGTCGCCCTTGAGCACGTTCCCCATACCGCATCCCGGTGCGGTCATCGACATTTGAATGTCGATCTTTTTGCCTTGATCATCGACGGGCGTGATCTTGCACGAATAAATCAGCCCGAGATCGACGATATTGACTGGGATCTCCGGGTCATAAACCGTCTTCAGGATGTCCCACACCATCTGCTCATTGAACTCACGAGTATCCTGCGGAGCGGGAGCTTTTTCCGCGCGAGGCTGCTGGCCGATGGCGTCCGCGTCTTTGCCATCGATTCGGTACATCTGGCCGTAGTCGGTCCAAACCGTATAGCTGTCGCCGCGCGACTGCATGATCCTCACTGGCGTGCCTTCCGCCAGCGTGCTCACGGTGCCGCTGGGAATCTCGATGACTTCGCAAGTGCGGCTTAGATTGGCGTGGCTGCCGGAACTCATTGCATTACTCCGTGGAAATTTTTTCTTGCTTGCCTTCGAGCGCGGCTTGCAACGTGTGCCACGCGAGGGTTGCGCATTTTACGCGAACCGGAAATTCGGAGACGCCTGAAAACACTGCCAGCTTGCCGAGATCGTCTCGGTCACCATTGACTTCGCCCGTAGTGACCAGTTTGTGAAAGGTGTCGAATAATTCTTTCGCTTCGGCCTTGCTCTTCCCTTTTACCGCCTGGGTCATCATGGATGCGGAAGCCTTCGAGATGGCGCAGCCCGAGCCTTGGAACCCGATGTCCTGAATGGAATCGCCGTCGATGTTCACGTAAACCGTGAAATGGTCTCCGCACAGCGGATTGAACCCTTCAGCCTTCTGAGCAGAGTCAGTGATCGCGTGAAAATTGCGCGGCGCTTTGCTGTGCTCCAGAATCACTTCCTGATACAGATCGCGAAGTTCAGGCATCAGGCAAAGACCTCTTGGACTTTCATAATTCCATTCACCAGCGCGTCCACTTCCTCTTTAGTGTTGTAAAAAGCAAATGAGGCGCGCGCGGTGGCCGGGATCCCGAAACGATCCATGATCGGCTGCGCACAGTGATGGCCGGTGCGAATGGCGATACCTTCCCGATCGAGAATTGTCCCCACATCGTGAGGATGAACATTCTCGATAACAAACGAAATCACGCCGGCACGTTCTTTTGCAGTGCCGATGAGGCGCACGCCTGAAAACGCCGAAAGCTTCTCGGTAGCGTAAATCAGCAACTCGTGTTCATATTTCGCGATTTTGTCGATCCCGATTGCATTCAGATAATCAATCGCCGCGCCCAGACCGAGCGCACCTGCAACGTCCGGTGTACCAGCTTCAAACTTGAACGGGAGCTTGTTGTATGTCGTTTTCTCGAAGGTGACTGAGCTGATCATATCGCCGCCGCCCTGATATGGCGGCATAGCCTCTAGCAACTCTGCCTTGCCATACAGAACGCCAATGCCCATCGGGCCAAACATCTTGTGGCTAGAGAGTGTATAGAAGTCGCAGTCGAGGGCCTGCATATCGACCTTCATGTGCGGAACGGCCTGAGCGCCATCGACCAGCACTGGAATGTTTTTCTTGTGGGCCAGTTCAATGATCTGCGCCAGCGGATTCACCGTTCCCAGCGCGTTTGAAACGTGGGCGACAGCGACCATCTTGGTTCGAGGACCTAGAAGTTTTGCGAATTCGTCGAGAATGAGCTCGCCCGCATCGTTAATTGGCGCAATGCGCAGCTTGGCGCCTTTTTCTTCGCAAAGAATTTGCCACGGCACGATGTTGGAGTGGTGCTCCATCGCGGAAATCAGCACCTCGTCACCACTGGCGACGTTGACTCGCCCGTACGTTTGAGCCACCAGGTTGATGGCTTCGGTCGTCCCGCGAACAAAAATGAGTTCTTTTACATCGGCCGCATTGATAAAGCCGCGCACCGCCTGCCGCGCGCGATCGTGCTTCGACGTGGCGAGTTCAGAAAGAAAGTGCACACCGCGATGGATGTTGGCATTTTCCTGTTCGTAATAGCGCGTGATGGCGTCGATAACGGCTCGCGGCTTCTGCGAGGTAGCGGCGTTATCAAGATAGACCAGTTTTTTTCCGCGAACATCGCGCGCCAGGATAGGAAAATCACGTCGGATTTTTTCCACATCAAATAGAGCGCTGTTCGAGCGCGTGTGGCCGCTAGACCCGGTCGACGGAATTTTTGCAGCAGTTGTCACCCGACCTCCTCCAAATTTCTGCCCAGGTCTTCACTCCGCGCGACCGTCGAAAGCGGTTTCACCGAATTCGCGATCTGCAAAAGATGAGCATGGATCAACTTCTCGACGTGATCGCGCCCGACGCTGGCGGCCATGCGGTCGAGACACTCATTCGCAAAAGCCAAAAGCAGCAGCTTCCGCGCGGAGATCTCATCGATTCCTCGGGAACGCAGATAGAACAACGCGTTCTCTTCCATCTGGCCAATGGTCGCGCCATGGGTGCATTTCACGTCGTCGGCGTAGATTTCGAGTTGCGGCTTGGTGTCAATGCGACAGTCGTCTGAGAGCAGCAGATTGCGGTTGGTCTGCTTGGCGTCGGTCTTCTGCGCGTCTTTATGAACGATGATGCGTCCGTGAAAAACGCCATGCGCGTGATCGTCTAGAATGCCGTTGTAAAACTGACGGCTGGCGCAGTGCGGGCTGGCATGCTCAACCAACATGTAATTGTCGAGATGCTGGTGGCCGTTGCCGATGAACAACCCGTTGATCAAGCACTCGCCGCCCTCGCCGGCCAGCACTGGGTGTACGTTATTTCGCACCAGGCCTCCGCCGAGAAGAACAGAATGCGACGAAACATTCGCGCTTCTTCCCTGCTGAATTCGCAAGGTAGAAATATTGAACGCCTGGCGGTGCTCGCGCTCCACCATGTAATGAGAAACTACGGCACTTTCACCGGCAATAAGTTCGGTGGCCGTATTGCTGAATGCAACAGTCTCGCCAATTGAAACGTAGTCTTCGACAATCGTGGCCTGGGCTTCATTCTCAATCACGATCAAGTTTCGCGGATGCGACATCAGCGGTTTATCACTCGCAGTCGAAATGAATAGCAGATAAATAGGATCGGTGAGAACGACGCCCCGGCGCACGTGGACGTAACCGCCGTCTTCGCCAAACGCTGTGTTCAGCGCAGAAAAAGCGTCGCGACGAATATCAAGGTAGCGACCCAGGTGCGATTCTACGGAACTGGAGTTCGCGCTGATTTCCTCAGCCAGGCTGCTTACGCTAACGCCCGCAGGCAGTTGGCCGATGGCTGAAAGCTCTCGCGAAAACTTGCCGTTGACAAATACCAAGTGGCAGCCAAGGTCGGCAATGCCGAATTGCTTTAATTCCTGCTTCGTCACCGTGGCGTCGCGCGACAATTCAAATGAAATCTTCGCAATCGGCGAGACGTTGGTAAACCGCCAGTCTTCGTCGTGAGTGGTAGGAAGTCCAACTTCACAGAAACGCGCAAAGGCGCTTTCACGCAAATTTTGCAGCCAAGGCAAGTCGCGTCCAGCAGCGCGCTTCTGGAATTCAGTGAAGCTCTCCAGATATGTTCCGAGTTGTTCGGTTGCAGCTATCACGTTTTATTGATTCCTTTATGCCGGAACTGCATAGCCAGTTTCTTCAAGTTCCAGCGCCAATTCAGGGCCGCCGGACCGCACAATGCGGCCATTCACCAGCACATGAACGAAATCCGGGACAATGTAGTTGAGCAAGCGCTGGTAGTGCGTAACCACGATCATCGCCCGCTCGGGGCTTCGCAATGTGTTTACGCCTTTTGCAACAATCCGAAGCGCATCAATATCGAGGCCCGAATCGGTCTCGTCGAGAACCGCTAATTTGGGTTCCAGCAGGGCCATTTGCAGGATTTCGTTCCGCTTTTTCTCGCCTCCGGAAAAACCTTCATTTACCGAGCGATTCAGCAGCTTCTCGTCCATTTCGAGCAGCTTCAATTTTTCTTTGAACAGCGGAAGAAAATCCATCGCATCCATTTCATCGAGTCCGTGATATTTGCGGATGGCATTCAGCGCCGAGCGCATGAAGTATGCGTTGCCGATGCCGGGAATTTCGACAGGATACTGAAATGCTAGAAAGACTCCTTCGCAAGCGGCATCTTCAGCTTTCATTTCCAACAGGTCTTTCCCGTTATAAATAATCTGACCTTCGGTGACATCGTACGCCTCGCGCCGCGCCAATACCTGAGCCAGCGTGCTCTTCCCCGAGCCGTTCGGTCCCATGATGGAATGTACTTCGCCTGCGTTTACGGTCAACTCGATCCCTTTGAGGATCTCGTGGTTATCGACCTTGACGTGAAGATTCTTGATTTCCAGTAAGCTCATTCAGTTTCCTCTAATGTTCTGGTGGAGCGACGGGCGTCTCGCCCGTCAATATCGGGTCTGCGGGCGAGGCGCCCGCAGCTCCACAAAATTTCGCTATCCGACGCTGCCTTCCAAACTGACGCTCAGCAGTTTCTGCGCTTCCACCGCGAACTCCATCGGCAATTCACGAAACACGCGCTTGCAGAATCCGTTCACGATCATTGACACGGCGTCTTCCGCTTTCAACCCGCGCTGGCGGAGATAAAACATCTGGTCTTCGCCGATCTTTGAGGTCGAAGCTTCATGCTCCATGCGCGCGCTTGAGTTCCTTACCTCGATATACGGGAAGGTGTGGGCGCCGCACTTGTCGCCGATCAGCAGCGAGTCACACTGCGTGTAATTTCGCGCTCCCTGCGCGCCCTTCAATATCTTTACCTGGCCACGGTACGTGTTCTGCCCATGTCCGGCGGAGATACCCTTCGAAACAATCGTGCTGCGGGTGTTCTCGCCGATGTGAATCATTTTGGTACCGGTATCGGCCTGCTGATAATTGTTGGTCAGCGCAACCGAGTAGAACTCACCCACTGAGTTATCACCTTGCAAAATGCAGCTGGGATACTTCCAGGTGATCGCGGACCCGGTTTCAACCTGCGTCCACGAGATCTTCGAATTCACGCCGGCGCACTTGCCGCGCTTGGTTACAAAGTTATAGATCCCGCCCTTGCCCTGCTTATCCCCTGGATACCAGTTCTGTACCGTCGAGTACTTGATCTGCGCGTTATCCAACGCAACTAGTTCAACCACTGCTGCGTGCAACTGATTCTCGTCGCGAATCGGCGCCGTACAACCTTCGAGGTAACTGACCGAAGCGCCTTCGTCGGCAACGATCAAGGTGCGCTCAAACTGGCCAGTTTCAGCCGCATTGATGCGGAAGTATGTCGAAAGCTCCATCGGACAACGAACGCCCTTCGGCACATAAACAAACGATCCGTCACTGAAGACCGCAGCATTGAGCGCGGCGAAAAAATTGTCAGTATATGGAACCACCGACCCCAAATATTTCTTCACCAGCTCGGGATGATTGCGCACGGCCTCAGAGAATGAGCAGAAAATTATTCCAAGTTCGGCGAGTTTGCCTTTAAACGTGGTCGCGACCGAAACGCTGTCAAACACCGCATCCACTGCGACCCCGGCCAGCATCTTCTGCTCCTGCAGCGGGATACCGAGCTTTTCATAGGTGCGCAAAATCTCGGGATCCAGCTGATCCAGACTTTCCAGCTTCACCTTCTGCTTAGGTGCCGAGTAGTAAACGATGTTCTGGTAATCGATCGCGGGATAATGCACGTTCGCCCACTTGGGTTCGGCCTCAGCCTTCTCGAGCGCAGCCCAGTGGCGATACGCCTTCAGCCGCCACTCCAGCATGAACTCAGGCTCCTGCTTCTTGGTCGAGATGAGGCGAATGACGTCTTCGCTCAGACCCTTGGGTATCCGCTCTTCTTCAATATCGGTGATGAAGCCCCACTTATATTCCTGCTGGGCTAGATCTCGAATTGTGTCAAGGTTCGTGCTCATTGAGTGCTCCCAGAAATTCGGCTGATGCCGGGGACAAGTTTTCCCCGTTCATCTCTAATGGCGATTAATTGCAGTGGATGAATCAGGTCAGCAAGGGTGAGTCTTTCAAGTGCCCCACGCACTACCTGGCTGATCATTCTCTGATTCATTTTGATGGGACACGACGGCTCGAGGTCGCATATTCCGGTGACGTCGGTCGTGCACTCGGTTAAGCCAATGGGTCCCTCGAGCGCCGAGATTATCTCCGCGACCGAAATGTCTTGCGCCGGACGGGCGAGACTGTAACCGCCTCTATGACCGCGATGCGACACCAGGAACCCGTTCTGCAAAAGGACTTTCAAAAGCTTGCTGACGGTTGGCAAAGGCAGCTTGGATTGCGCGGCTAATCCGCGAGCGGTGTGCAGGCCCTGCTCGCCGCCCTTGGCGACGTAGCTCATCAGAACCAGCCCATAGTCGGTTAATTTGCCAAGCCTGATCATTGTCTGTAAAACCCCGGAAACAAAGCTCTACTCTGGATATAGGACCAATTCAGTACAGTTTGATTATAGAGACATGCCAGGCTCCCTGCAAGCCCGGACAGGGCAAAATCTCCGCTGGTAAATAAGCCTGCTGCAAAATTCAGCACAGCAGCTCTCTATATGCACGGAACCGCTTTCGTCGAATGTGCGGCGATAATCCCTTATCACTCAACCACTTCCAGGAAACGATGTACGACGAAGCCTTTTGGCATGGTGGGTGCATCTTTACAAATGGGAACATGCGTTCGGTGCGCACCAAGCCGCACGGCAAGATACGCCAACGGTGGTTCCCTGTGAGGAAGAGCCTTCGTAAGACTTACCTGCCAATTGTTGCCTTCACCGCTTCCGTTCTTTGCGGAACCGCATATCCCGCCACAGCGACCCAGCCAGTCACGGCCGGGGCTGCTCCCAACTCTGCCATTGTGATCGGCTTTGTCGGAGGGTTCGTCCACCATGACGACACTCGTCACGCGGAAGTGCAGCTGGCGGACAAACTACGCACCGGGTACTCTGGCCGCGCACACGTGAGTATCTTCGAAAATCACCGTCGCGATGACGCCTACAACGCGGTCATGAAGTGGCTCGACAGCGATGGCAATGGCGGAATTTCCGATTCTGAGAAGCGGCAGGCCCGCATCATTCTTTATGGCCATAGTTGGGGCGCGTCGGCGGTGGTTGCGTTGGCACGACAACTACAAAAGGAACGCATCCCTGTTCTGCTCACCATCCAGGTTGATAGCATCACCAAACCCGGGCAAGACGATCGCATTATTCCTCCCAACGTAGCCAGGGCGGTCAATTTTTATCAGGCCGGCGGAATGTTCCATGGCCTTCCGGAGATCGTTCCCGCGGATCCTCTGCGGACCCAAATCCTCGGCGACTTTCGCTTCGATTACAAGAAACAGCCAGAGCCCTGCTCGACCTATCCCTGGTTCGCGCGTCACTTTCTAAAGGGACACACCGCGATCGAATGCGATCCTAATGTGTGGTCGCGGATAGAAACTCTGATCGGTGAATATCTAGGTCCGGTTCAAAATCAGATTCAAGCACCGGCGTCTAACCACTAGCTAGAGCTGTAGAGATGTAATTAATTACGTCGCTACGCTGGGTATGCCCGTGCAGCCCTGGACGTCCACGCCCGCGCTGGGCGGACGTGGACGTCCGCCCCTACATGGTTTGTCATTTAGCCGTCAGTCCCTCCGTGCCTCTTATCACTTGCGTTTTGCAAGTTAGATTTGTTAGTGTGTCGGGCTATGCCGCGGAAGCCGAAGTCAAAGCGTCGCTCCGGCTGCCCAGTGAGTGTCTCGCTGGAGATGATTGGAGATCGTTGGTCGCTGCTGATCATTCGCGATCTCATGGTCCGCGGATATCGAACTTTTAAAGAGTTTGAGGATTCCGGAGAAGGCGTGGCCACGAACATTCTTTCGGACCGCCTCCGAAAGTTGAAATCCACAGGAATTATCGCGACCGAGGTGGACGCAACCGACCAGCGAAGGTTAAATTACCGACTTACGAAAAAAGGTATCGACCTCGCTCCGGTGCTGCTGGAGTTGCTGATCTGGGGAGCGCGGCACGAAACAACAGAAGCATCATGCGCTGTAATTGAGAAAATGACTGAGCACCGCCAGGCCTTGCTGGGTGAGGTCCGGCGGCGCTGGGAACATAATGATCCCCGTCCACTGCAAGTCAACGGGCGCTGGATTTGGCCCTGAGTTCACATCGATTTTGATCTCATCAAGAGGAGCAAGCAATGAGCAAGGTACGAGTCTTAGTCGGCACGCGCAAAGGCGCATTCATTCTTAGTTCAGATGGCAAGCGAGAAAAATGGGACGTGAGCGGGCCGCACTTCGCGGGCTGGGAGATGTATCACCTGAAAGGATCGCCCGCCGACCCAAATCGTATTTATGCTTCGCAAACCAGCGGCTGGTTTGGGCAAATCATTCAGCGTTCTGATGATGGCGGCAAGACCTGGCTTCAGCCGGGAACGCCTCCGGGACAAAAGCCCGAGCCCGGCCCGCCGAAAACCGCCAGCAATAAATTTGCCTATGACACATCGGCTGAAACCGGCAAGCCGCTCACCACGCATCAGTGGTATGACGGGACGCAGCATCCATGGGAGTTCAAGCGGGTGTGGCATCTCGAGCCGTCGCTCTCGGATCCGAATACGGTATACGCCGGGGTAGAAGATGCGGCGTTGTTTCGCTCGACCGATGGCGGCGAAAACTGGAAGGAACTGTCCGGCCTGCGCGGCCACGGCACCGGACCCAAATGGCAACCGGGCGCAGGTGGCATGTGTCTACATACCATCGTGATCGATCCCAGCAATCCGAAGCGCATGTGGATTGCGATTTCGGCGGCAGGGGCGTTCCGCACTGACGATGGCGGCAAAAACTGGAAGCCGATCAACAAAGGCCTGCGCTCGCAGTACATTCCTGATCCCAACGCCGAAATTGGCCACTGTGTGCATCACATCGCCATGAACCCGAAGCGACCGGGCGTGCTTTTCATGCAGAAGCACTGGGACGTCATGCGTAGCGACAACGCTGGGGACGAGTGGAAGGAGGTCAGCGGCAATCTGCCGACCGATTTTGGCTTTGCCATCGACATTCACTCACACGAGCCGGAGACGATTTACGTTGTGCCCATCAAGAGCGACTCCGAACACTTCGTGCACGATGGCAAGCTACGCGTCTTCCGAAGCAAGACCGGAGGCAACGAATGGGAGCCACTCACCAAAGGTCTGCCGCAAAAGGATTGCTACGTAAATGTACTGCGCGATGCCATGGCGGTCGATACTCTCGACAAGTGCGGAATTTACTTCGGTACCAGCGGCGGCCAGGTGTATTGCTCGGCCGATGCGGGAGATAGCTGGAATCCGATTGTGCGTGATCTACCGGCGGTGCTGAGTGTGGAGGTGCAGACGCTGGGGTGAGTGAGGCACTATATAATCGCGCGCATGACGAAGGCCCGATATAACTGGAAGGAAAATAACGTTCTTGCGCGCTGCCCCGATTGTGCCGCAATCACGAGTTTCGATGACAAAGGCTTCAGCAATACGAAAATGGGGATTTCAATTGCCGATCGATGGACCACGTTTGAAGGTAAAACTTACTCGCGCATTCTGTGGCACGCTGTTCGATGCAGCGTCTGTAGCAGAGGAGCTATCGCTAAGATACTTGATAACGACAACAGTCAGGCGGCTGTACTAGCAGATTTTATTCCAACGGCCGTTGAGAACGCCGCCATCCCACCTTCTGTTCCTGCGGATATCCAGAAGGAGTTTCGCGAAGCTGAGCTAGATGCCGCTAACGGCGCATACAGAAGTGGATCCGCACTCTTGCGCTCAGTCCTTGAAAAGACCTTAAAAAGGAATGGCTACGACGAGATCGAGTATCGAGACGAAAAGGGTGTCATTAAGAAGAGCAGTTCGTTACTGCGCCGCGTAGATGCCGCTTCTGAGGACGGGATATTAACGGAAACCCGCAAGAAAAGGGCACATGAGAACATTCGTGTCCTGGCAACGACATTCTTCACGACGAGTGGCGTGAAGTTATGCCAGAAGAGTTTGACGAGGCGCGTAAGTATACCCAGCGCATTCTTGAAGATTTCTATGACGATCGCGTTACCGTTGAGGCTCGGCTGAAAGGTAAAGGCCGCCTTCAAAACTGAATTTCGGAATCATCAGCGTTAGGCGTGGAACCGCAAATGGTGAATAAAATGCACCCTTTCAGATTAGTACTTCCTCGCCCTTGGCGGGATTAGCGACACATCCACGGGTTCGAACTCGAACTTCGGTTCGTCGGCGTCGGGAGCGAAATAGGCTTTCGTAGTCTTCAGCCAATTCTTATCATCGCGCTCCGGGAAATCGGGCTTGTAGTGAGCACCGCGTGATTCATCGCGCATGCGGGCGCCTTGGGCGATGACGCGCGATAACTGGAGCATATTGTAAAGCTGGCGTGTGAAGACGAACGAGGTGTTGGCCCACATCGAGCGGTCGCTCAGGTTCACGTTTCGGAAGCGCTCAATGAGTTCAACCAGCTTGGCATCGGTCTGCTGCAAGTTTTTGTTGTAGCGGATGACGGTGCAGTCTTTAGTCATCAGCTCGCCGAGTTCGCGCCATAGCCGGAAAGGGTTCTCATTAGCCTTACCGTTGGGCTGCATCAGTCCGGCATTGATTTCTTCCTGGCGTTTGCGTTCCGAGTCGAAGTGGCCACTGCTCGTCGGTGCCTTCTGATTGCGCGCATAGCGCACGGCGTTGGGGCCAGCGGTAAATCCGCCGAATATGCACGAGACCAGCGAATTCGCCCCCAGACGATTCGCGCCATGGTATTGGTACTCGCATTCGCCAGCCGCGAAAATTCCCGGAATATTGGTTGACTGGTTGAAATCCACCCACAACCCGCCCATGGTGTAGTGCATGCCGGGAAAAATTTTCATCGGCCTGGTGCGAGGATCGTCGCCAACAAACTTTTCATAAATTTCCAGAATGCCTTCGAGTTTGCGGTCGAGCGTGGCGCGGTCGATGTGCGTGAGGTCGAGATAAACCATCGGCTTGCCGTCGATCCCGAGGTTGTGCTCATAAACCACCTTAAAGATCGCGCGGGTGGCGACATCACGCGGCACCAGATTGCCATATTTCGGATACCACTCTTCTAGAAAATACCAGCGATCTTTTTCTGGAATTGAGTTCGGATCTCGCTTGTCGCCAAGAGTTTTCGGAACCCAGACGCGTCCACCCTCGCCGCGCGCCGACTCTGACATCAGACGCAGCTTGTCTTCGCCGGGAATTGATGTGGGGTGCACCTGAATAAATTCACCGTTGGCGTAATAACAGCCTTGCTGGTAAAGCGCCGACTGGGCCGATCCCGTACATACGACGGAGTTCGTGCTCTTGCCGAAAATCGCGCCAATGCCGCCGGTTGCCATGATGACCGCGTCAGCCGGAAAGGTTCGCACTTCCATGGAACGCAGATCCATGGCGCAAATTCCGCGGCAGGTTCGCTGCGAGTCGAGAACAGCCGAAAGAAATTCCCAGGATTCGTATTTCTTGACTTTACCCTCGGATTCATACCGCCGGACCTGCTCATCGAGCGCGTAAAGAAGCTGCTGGCCGGTGGTCGCCCCCGCAAAAGCGGTACGGTGATGCAGCGTTCCTCCGAAGCGGCGAAAATCGAGCAGCCCTTCAGCGGTGCGATTGAACGGCACGCCCATGCGATCAAGCAGGTCGATGATCGAAGGCGCGGCCTCGCACATGGCCTTGACCGGCGGCTGGTTGGTAAGAAAATCGCCGCCGTAAACGGTGTCGTCGAAGTGCTGCCAGGTGGAATCGCCCTCGCCCTTCAGGTTTTTTGCGGCGTTAATTCCCCCTTGCGCGCAAACGGAGTGCGAACGCTTGACCGGCACAATGGAGAAAAGATCAACTTCGCCGCCCATTTCCGCAATCTTGATTACGGCGGCAAGGCCTGCGAGGCCTCCTCCTACAACGATGATTTTTGGATTCGGCATTCGTTAATGCTCAGTCAGATTTAAATTTTGAACCACGAAGGACACCAAGGTTCACGAAGGAAATCAGCGCATCGTGAACGAGTCCATTTCATTTCCCGTCGGCCTAAAGGGCTGCTGCCGCACGGACAAGAATGAGTACATAGTTACTGCGCCCACTGCCACAAACGCGATTCCGATAAATAGGCAAACGTATCCCCAGCGCCTTTGTGCAATCGGACCTTGCGTGATTCCCCACTTCGCCGCAAAAAGCCACAGTCCATAGGCAAAGTGACAGGAAGCACAGATAATTCCAACCGCATAAAACGCTATGGCCCACGGATGTCCGAACAGCTCGTTCTGAACTTTTCCAAACGCCGAGCCGGGATAGGTGAGCAAATGTACACCGCTGAAACGCAGGTGCCAGGTGTGCCAGACCATGTAGAAGAAAGCGATGGCGCCGGTCCAGCGCTGCGCGGAGTACATCCAGTTCCCTGCCCATGGATAGGCCACAGCATTGCTCTCGCCGCGATACCAAATATAGAAACCGTAGAGTGAGTGATAAAGAATCGGCAGCCAGATGCCGAACAACTCCAGTCCCACAACAAAGGGAAAGCTGCTTAAAAATTCAACTTGTTTGCTGTATGCGCCTGGACCCTTGGTGGCAAAGGCGTTTGAGAAAAAATGTTCAACCAGGAATAAGCCAATGGGAATGATGCCAGTGAGCGAGTGTAGTCGCCGTAGAAAAAACGAATGTCCTTGCCCCGCTCGCAACGGAGCCACCCCACCCTTAACTGTTGTGCTAGTTGTACTCGGAGCTGATACCAAGCGGTCCCTTGATCGTTAAACGAAGATGGTCGAACCTTTTATTATGTTGGCGAGAAACGGACCAAGTCAAGGAAGGCAGTTCTCTAGACTGCCGCGCGCTTGGAGGAAAAATGCGTTCTCATTCCGTGAGGCGGATGATTGCGTACTTCTCCGACGGAACCGGCCCGAATGCATAAGGCAATATCGACCAGTACGAATGATAGAAGCCCGCGCCGATCTCAGGATAAATTGTGCTCGCGTAGCTGTTCATGGGCAACTCAATATTTTCTCGTGAGCCACGGAACTGGGATGTAACGTCTTCTGGCCAGACTTTCGAATACGGTATCGCGAGAAAATCGCCTGCCTTAGTTTGCGGATGCGACCAATCATAGGGACGAGCGCCCAGCGATTGCATGTAATACTGAAAACCCGAATGTCCCAAAAACCACACGTTATCATTGCCAGCGGTTTTCTGGTTGACGAGAGACGCTGCGGTTCGCGCGGAGTTTGCTGATTCGGTGTCGGCACGAGCCAACCAGAGCGACACGACCGCGCATGCCAACAATCCGATAGCGATTGATGTTTTGAATTTCCGCGTCGGATTTTCGTACTGCCTTTCGATCCGGCGCGCCAGCAAAATTCCGATTGCAGGCACCATTGGTAAAATGCTTCTCGCATTGACCGTCCAGTTCACATAGGCGGTAAACCAGAACGTGCCCACTACCCATAGCAGCAGCAGCAATGAGTCGGCGTTTCGCTCCCGTCGATAGTCCGCAATTGCCAAAGCCAAAGTCGAAATTCCGCCGGCGACGAAAAGAATGAGCTGGATGCTAATGATCATCCAATGTTCATTGCGTGCCGCGAATGCTTGGGGACTGCCGGCGGTGAGTCCGAGGCGCATGAGGCCTCGCATAACAAAAATCGCTGCCACCCCACTCGCGAGAATTACTGCGGCGATTTGCTTTCTCGACCAGACTACCGGCACCAATAACAGGGCTGGCAAGAGACTGCCGCCCATGTAGCTGAGCGTGATCACGGTCCGTGCCCCTTTGCTGGCGTGGGTCCACAAACGATGATTTCGCGAAAACTGTGCGGCCGTGGCCAGCAACCCGTGGCCATAGATTTTGGCAGTTACAAATTCGTATCCAATCAGAACAACAACTGGAAATATCAAATACCACACCCACGAACCCAAACGCCGTCGCCGGGCGAGCGTGTAAGTAAAAAGCAAAGGCACAAGAGCAGCGCTGAAATACTTTGTCAGTGTGC
>Ga0207695_10001893_pt1 | contig 32666 bp, 30 predicted proteins | sample KBSC54metaG_FD_184354 | JGI IMG/M metagenome (GOLD analysis project Ga0207695, IMG submission 184354) | Corn rhizosphere microbial communities from Kellogg Biological Station, Michigan, USA - KBS C5-4 metaG (SPAdes) (version 2) | ecosystem: Host-associated > Plants > Roots > Rhizosphere > Soil... | reverse complement strand
ACCGCTACTGCGCACGCTGGCCGAATCCTTCCGCGATTGGGGCCGTGACTGCTGGTGCCAGCCCGGCTGCGACAATACCTGCGGCAAGCGCTTCGACTGGCAGCTCGGCGAACTCCCCTGCGGTTACGATCACAAGTACACGTACTCGCACATCGGTTACAACCTGAAGCTCACCGACATGCAGGCCGCCGTCGGCGTCGCGCAATTGCAAAAGCTCGACGGCTTCCTGGCTGCGCGCCGGCAGAATTTCGCCCGCCTGCGCGAAGGCCTCCGCCCGCTGGAAGAATTCTTCATCCTGCCCGAAGCCACCGAAGGCGCCGACCCGGCATGGTTCGGATTCCCCATCGCCGTGCGCCCGGGCGCGCCCTTCTCGCGCAATCAGGTGACCGGCTTCCTCGAACAGCGCAAGATCGCTACCCGCCTGCTCTTCGGCGGCAACCTCACGCGCCAGCCCGCGTATCAGGGGCAGAACTTCCGCACCATCGGGAATTTGAAGAACACCGATTTCGTCATGGACCGAGTCTTCTGGATCGGTCTCTATCCGGGTATCACGCCGGCGATGTTGGACTACACCGTCGAGACTTTTCACTCCCTGTGCGCCATGCCGCTGCTATGCCCAACCCTTTAGCCGCCGATCTCGACCACGTGCTCGCGCATACGCCCGAAGTGTGGGATGCGTTGCGCGGCGCCCGCCTGTTCATCACCGGAGGCACGGGTTTCTTCGGCTGCTGGCTGCTGGAATCGTTCGCATGGGCCTGCGACCGGATGCAGCTCGACGCGACTGCGACGGTACTGACGCGGTCGCCCGAGGCATTCCGCGCGAAGGCTCCGCACCTGGCCGATCATCGCGCCATTCGCCTGCATCGCGGCGATGTGCGGTCGTTCGAATATCCAGCCGGCAAGTTCACTCATATCATTCACGCTGCCAGCGATGCGACTCCATCGCTTTGCCGCGAGCGTCCCCTGCTGGTGATGGACACGATTGTCGATGGCGCCCGCCGCACTCTGGACTTTGCGGTTACCGCCGGCGCGAAGCGGTTCTTGCTGGCCAGCTCCGGCGCGGTCTACGGATCGCAGCCGCCCGATGTGATGCGCGTAGCAGAAGGTTGGGCCGGTGCGCCCGCCACCACCGTTGTACCTTCCGTTTACGCCGAATCCAAACGCATGGCGGAGCTGCTCTGCACGCTTTACGCCCAAACTCACGGGCTGGATTGCCTGATCGCCCGCTGTTTCGCTTTCGTAGGTCCGCATCTGCCGCTGGACGCGCACTTCGCGATCGGCAACTTCATTCACGATTGCGTGAACGGCCGTCCGGTGCAGGTAAACGGCGACGGTACGCCGTATCGATCCTATCTTTATGCGGCCGACCTGGCCGTCTGGCTTTGGACCATTCTGGTCAAAGGCCACAATCTCAAACCTTACAACGTCGGCTCTGAAGTGGAAGTCACGATCGCCGAGACTGCCGAAGCAGTGGCGGCGGCGCTCGGCTCGCCGCATCCAGTCTGCATTGCCGGTAAGGCCGTAGCAGGCGCGCAGGCGCAGCGCTACGTGCCGTCCACCGCTCGCGCACGCAACGAATTACAGCTCCGGGAGTGGGTCCCCTTGCAGGAATCCATCCGGCGCACCGCGGCCTCGATTTCGGTCCCGGCCCCCAAAGGAGAATTGGCATGAAAGATCTATCCCGCCGTCCGTTATTCATCTTCGAGATGGCGAACAATCATTCCGGCAGCGTGGAGCACGGGCTGCGAATCGTGAAGGCCATGCAGGAAGCCTCGCGCGATTTCCCCTTCAGCTTTGCGGTGAAGCTGCAGTATCGCGATATCGACACGTTCATCCATCCCGACTACAAGAACCGCACCGATCTCAAGTTCGTGAAGCGCTTCTCGGAAACCCGGCTCTCCTGGGATGACTACAAGCGCATCAAGGACGCCATCGTAGACGCGGGCATGCTGGCCATCTGCACTCCGTGGGACGAGATTTCCGTGGGCAAGATCGAAGAGCACGGCTACGACTTCATCAAGGTCCCGAGCTGTTACCTGAACGACTGGCCGCTGCTGGAACGGGTGGCCGAATCGAGCCTGCCCATCATCGGCTCTATTGCCGGTATGGCGCTGCAGGAGGTGGACAAGGTGGTGAGTTTCTTCCACCACCGCAACCGGCCCTTCTCGCTGATGCACTGCGTAGGCGAGTATCCCACCCGCGACGAGAATCTGCAGCTTAACCAAATCGAGCTGATGAAGCGCCGGTATCCGGATGTGGAAATCGGCTATTCGACGCACGAACGGCCCGACAACTACGACGGTGTGAAGATTGCCATCGGCTTCGGCGCGACCATGTTCGAAAAGCACGTGGGGGTGGAGACCGATACGATCAAGCTGAATGCCTACTCGGCCAATCCGGAGCAAGTGCGGTTGTGGCTGAGCTCGGCTGCGAGCGCGCTGGCGATGTGCGGAGTCAAGGACCGCCGCTACCCCTTCACAGAACTGGAAACCAAGACTCTGCGCGACTTGCAGCGCGGCGTCTTCGTGAACCGGCCCATCCATGTGGGAGAAAAGCTGCGCGACTCCGACCTGTTCTACGCGATTCCCAACAGCCCCGGCCAGATCGTCGCGAATGATCTTTCGAAATACGCGAACTTCTACGCGCTCAAGCCGCTGGAAGCGGGGCAAGCGGCGAAGTTCGACGAGATGCGGTCGTGCAACAGCCGCGACCAGGTGTATCGCATCATCGGCGACGTGAAGAAGATGCTGAAGCGCAGTAAGGTGATCGTGCCCGGCCAGTTGGAGCTGGAGATTTCACACCACTATGGCCTCGACAGCTTCGCGAAGTTCGGTTCCACCATCGTGACCGTGGTGAATCGCGAATACTGCAAGCGCGTGATCGTGCTGCTGCCCGGACAGACTCATCCCGAGCAGTGGCATCAACAGAAGGACGAGACGTATCACATCCTGCATGGCGAAATCACGCTGACGCTGGATGGCGTCGAATCGGTGAAGAAGGCCAATGACGTGGTGGTGATCCCGCGCGGAGTGCGGCACGGCTTCGTGACTCAGACCGGCACCGTCATCGAAGAGGTCTCCTCCTGCTACGTGCAGAGTGACTCGTTCTATACCGATTCGACCATCGAGCAAAATCCCAATCGCAAGACTTACGTCGCCTACTGGATGCAATGATGCGCACCATCGTGTGGGACATCGACGACGTGCTGAACGACCTGATGCATGCCTGGTTTACGTCGGTCTGGAAACCGGCGAATCCCGGCTCGCATCTGGAATATCGCGATATCGCGGAGAATCCGCCGTACCAGAGCCTGGGCATCGGCGAGTCCGAGTATCTGGCTTCACTCGACGCGTTTCGGCTGTCGGCGGCGTCGCGAGATATGGCGCCGAACCCCGCGATTGTCGAATGGCTGCGCGAGCACGGCTCGGCCTTCCGCCATGTCGCGTTGACTGCCCGCCCGCTCGATACCGCACCCCCCGCGGCCGAGTGGCTGTTCCGGCATTTCGGCGATTATTTCCGGTGCTTCGGCGTGGTGCCGTGCCGTTCTATTGCCGGAACGCCGCAATACGACCGCGACAAATCGGACTTCCTGAGATGGCTGGGCGGCGCGGATTACTTCGTGGACGACAGCCCGGCGAACGTGGCGGCGGCGCGTGCTTTGGGAGTGAACGGCGTCATCTATCCGCAACCCTGGAACGGGGCGAGTCACAGCGTGGGGGACGTGCTGGAGAGCCTTACTGAATCGGTGGTGCTGAGTTGAAAAAACTTTCGGATTACGTGATTGAATTCGTCGCTTCGACTGGTGTGAGGCAGATCTTTATGCTCACGGGCGGCGGCTGCATGCACCTGGTGGACTCGGTTGGCAGCAATCCCGATTTGGAATACGTCTGCTGCCTGCACGAGCAGGCCTGCGCATTTGCCGCCGAACACTATGCCGAATACACGGGCGGCTTGGGCGTGGCGCTGGTCACGACGGGGCCGGGCGGAACGAACACCGTTACCGGAGTGGCGGCGGCCTGGCTGGAATCGGCGAGCTGCCTGTTCATCTCGGGGCAGGCGAAACGCGCCGACCTGATCGGCGATACGGGTGTCCGCTCGATGGGACAGCAGGAAGTCGACATCGTGTCGGTGGTCAAGCCGATCACCAAGTACGCGGTGACGGTGCTGGATCCGCAAGCGATCCGGTATGAGTTGGAGAAGGCGGTGCACCTGGCGACGACGGGCAGGCGCGGACCGGTGTGGATCGACATACCGCTGGATGTGCAGGCCGCCATGATCGATGAGACATCTCTGGAGGGATTCGTCCCGGAGACGGACGCGCCGTTGAACCTGAGGGAGCAGGTCGCCCAGGCGATCGAGCTCATCAACCAGTCGCAGCGGCCCGTGCTGTTCATCGGCAACGGCGCGCACGCGGCGGCTCCGGGCGGCGGGTTGCGCCGGATGATCGACCTGCTGAAGGTCCCGGTGCTGGTGACGTGGAAAATCGCCGACTTTCTGCCCGAAGACGATCTATACTATGCCGGGCGGCCGGGCGCGATCGGGCAGCGGGGAGCTAACTTCACCCAGCAAAACGCGGACTGTCTGTTGGTCCTGGGCGCCCGACTCGACCGGCCGCAAACCGCCTTCAGTCATGCCAATTTCGCGCGTTGCGCCAGCAAGATTATTGTGGACGTAGACGCGGCGGAGCTGGCGAAGATCGAGACGGAAATCGATGTGCCGGTCCGCGCGGATGCCGCGGACTTTGTTGCGGAGTTTCTCCGCCAGGCCGGGAGCCTGAAAGCTAAGGACCGGACCTGTTGGGTGAAGCGGGCCAAGGAGTGGAGCGATCGGTATCCAGTGGTGCAGCCCGAATATTGGGATGCCGGGGATGCCGTGAATACGTACGTTCTGATGGATGTGCTGTCCGACGCGCTGACGGAAAACGATCTGCTCGTGCCCGGCAGTTCGGGACCGTGCAGCGACATTTTCATGCAGGCGTTTCGCGTGAAAGCCGGACAGCGCATCGTGAACGCTCCGGGACTGGGCGCGATGGGAACCGGTCTTCCGGGCGCGATTGGTGCGTGCCTGGCGAGCGGCCGGCGGCGCACTATCAACATCAACGGCGATGGCGGATTCCAGTTGAATATTCAGGAGCTGGAGACGGTCCGCCGCCTGAGGCTGCCGATCAAGTTTTTTGTGTTGTGCAATGGCGGGTATGCGTCGATTATGACGACGCAGCGGAACTATTTCCAGCACCGTTATGTGGGCAGCGACCCGTCCAGCCATCTGACGCTGCCGGATATCGAAAAGGTGGCGGCCGCGTACGGTTTACCGGTGGCGCACATTTACAATCACAGCGGACTGCGGGAAGCGGTGGATGGGGTGCTGGCGCACGACGGCCCGATCGTGTGTGCCGTCGATATCCCGGCGGAGCAGCCCACGGCGCCGCGTGTCACGTCGGCGGTGCGGCCCGACGGTGCGATCGTATCGAAGCCCATGGAAGACATGTGGCCGTTCCTGGGTCGGGATGAGTTCGAGGCCAACATGATCGTAGCTCCCCTGGAGGAGGCATGAGAGTGGGGCTGGAGGTTTCCCTCGAGAGCCGGTTAGATGAGTACCTCTCGGAAAGCGCGGAAGCCGCGATACGCCGCGAGCGGTCGGCTTTCGATGAACTGGCTCGGCCTTACGAGCAAGACCTGGTGTTGTTCGGCGCCGGCGGATTCGGCCGCAGGACGCTAGCCGGACTGCGGCGCGCCGGAATCGAACCGCGCGCGTTTTGCGACAACCGTCCCGATTTGTGGGGGCGCGGCGTAGATGGGCTATTGGTGTATTCGCCGCAGGATGCTGCGGCGCGGTACGGCGACAGAGCGGCTTTCGTGGTTACGATCTGGAACGGACAGAGCAAAGACCGAATGGCGCAGCGTGTCCGGCAACTCAGGAGTCTCGGATGCGGTCGCGTGATTCCGGCGGGTTTTCTGTTTTGGAAATTCGCGGAGATCTTCCTGCCGTATTACCCGCTCGACCTTCCGCATAAGCTGCTCGAAAGGAGAGACGAGGCTCGGGCGGCATTCGATTTCTGGGCGGACGATCAGTCGCGAAGGGAATACGTCGGTCAGATCGCGTTCCGGCTGCACCTCGATTACGATTCGCTCGGTTGGCCTTCTGATGCTGCAGAATATTTTCCGTCCAGCCTATTCAAATTGACCAAAGACGAGACTCTCATCGACTGCGGTGCGTTTGATGGCGATACGATCCGAAGCTTCTGCGCGGTTCATGGAGCGAAATTCCACCGGGTTATTAGCTTCGAGCCCGATCCTCTGAATTGGGTAAAGCTACAAGACACCCTGGCCGCACTACCCGAGGAGATCCGCACGAAGGTTGTTGCTTATCCCTACGCGGCTGGTGACTGCACATGCACCGTTTACTTCAACTCGACGGGGACAGATCTTTCGACTATGGGATCGGGCGATGTTGCCGTTCCGTGTGTGAAATTCGATGAGATCCTCGCCGACGAAACCCCATCTCTCATGAAGTTCGATATTGAGGGCGCGGAGTTGTTCGCGCTGGAGGGCGGGCGCGAAACGATCCGGCGGCACCACCCGATTCTGGCCGTCAGCGCGTACCATCAGCAGAGTCATCTCTGGGAAGTGCCGTCCGCTATCCGAGGAATCACTCCCAACTACCAATACCTTTTGCGACCCCAGGCGACCGAAGGTTGGGACTTGGTCTGCTATGCCGTACCTTCCGGTCGTCTCCGCAGCGGAGGAATCTCGTGAAGTCGATCAGTATCATGACGCCCTGCTACAACGAGGAAGCGAACGTGCAGGAACTTTACCGGCGTGTGCGCAGCGTGATGAGTTCCTTGGGGCAGTACCGCTACGAGCACATCTTTATCGACAATGCATCGACCGACCGGACGGTCGCCATTCTGAGGCGGCTCGCGGCGGCGGACCCGAACGTCAAGGTTATTTTGAACGCGCGGAACTTCGGGCACATTTGCTCGCCTATGCACGCCCTTCTGCAGGCGCGAGGCGATGCCGTGATCAGCATTGTGGCGGACCTTCAGGACCCGCCGGAGATGATTGCCGATTTCATCCGTGAATGGGAAAGCGGCTATTTCATGGTGCTGGGCATCAAGCGCAGCAGTGAAGAGAATGGCGCCATGTTCTGGGCGCGCAAGCGCTATTACCGCTTAGTGAGCCGCCTCTCATCCATCGAGACATTCGAGAACTTCACCGGATTCGGCCTGTACGACCGCCGGGTTATCGATCAACTTAGGACATTCGAAGATCCATACCCCTACTTTCGCGGCATGATTGCCGAGATCGGCCTCGCGCACAAGAAGTTGTACTACGATCAGCCGGCTCGTAAGCACGGCATCACAAAAAACAACTTTTATTCACTGTACGACATGGGGATGCTCGGCATCATCAACCACTCCAAGGTGCCGCTGCGCCTCGCTACATTCGCGGGGTTTGCCGGAGCGGTCGCGTCATTTTTGGCCGGACTTGGCTACTTCCTGTACAAGCTGATGTTCTGGAACCGGTTTTCGGTGGGTACAGCGCCTCTGGTGATTGGTATTTTCCTACTGGGGTCGATTCAACTCGTGTTTATGGGTTTGCTGGGTGAATACGTTGGCGCCATTCACACGCAGGTGCGGCGCCGCCCATTGGTTGTGGAGTTGGAGCGGGTAAATTTCCAATATGAGCCCGGGCTACCCGCGGTTCTGAGCGGACCGGCTGAGGGAACAATGACAGTGTCGGAGACTGTCCAGCAGATAGTGGCTAACAGGTAGGCATGGTAGTCCGGGCCACACTGCTATCGCGCCGGAAACTCGTGGCGCTGGATGGTGTACGCGGTCTCGCCATTCTGGCGGTAATGCTCCATCACAGCTCCTGGCGGCTGTCCTCGGCCACTTCGGCACAGCAGTTTTTCAACTGGCTGATGTTTCAAGGCTGGGCTGGAGTCGACCTCTTTTTCGTTCTGTCGGGCTTCCTGATCACCGGCATCCTGTTGGATTCCCGGGACGCTGTCAACTATTTCGGCTCGTTCTATGCACGTCGCGCGTTGCGTATTTTTCCGCTGTACTATACCTTTCTACTGGTAGCATTCCTCGGGTTTCCGTTCATTGCCGCCGCCACCTGGCTGCCCGTGCCGGCCGATCGCTGGATTTACGTTACGTATCTGACCAATTGGGAAGTGCTGTGGCAGGGGCCCTGGCGGCATAGCATTCTGGCACACCTGTGGTCGCTGGCCGTCGAGGAGCAGTTCTACTTCTGCTGGCCGCTGCTGGTCTGGCTGGTGCGCCCGCGTGTTCTACTACCCGGCCTGTTGGCGGGCGAAGCCTGTGTGATCGCGGGCCGCTTGTGGTGGGTGCTTGGCCATGGAGCCAGCCAGGCCGTGGTCATGGCGACAGTCACCCGCATGGATGGCCTGTTGCTGGGCGCGGTCTGCGCGATCGTGATCCGGCGGTACCGGTTGCCGCAACGATTTATCCGGTTGATGCCGGTGATCGCCGGGATGGGCATCTCCTCGTACATTCTGGCGGCGATGCAGGCAAAGGACCAGGACCGGCTTATGGAAACGCTGGGCTTCCCGCTACTGGCAGTCTGCTTTTCCCTGGTGGTCTTATACGCGGTGCTCACCGAAGGCGGCACGGGACCCACGCAGTGCCTGCTTACGCGCCGCACGCTGACAAATGTGGGCAAGTACGCCTACGGGCTGTACGTCTACCATGTCCCGCTGTTCTACTTTGGCGATCGCCTGATTGCCCGATTCGCGCCCGCTTCAGTAATCAACGCCGGATGGTTCGGCTACGTATCTTCGGCCATTCTGATCACTTTGTCCTATCAGACAGCCAAACTCACCTATAACGGATTCGAGCGGCATTTCCTGAAACTCAAAGACCGGTTCGAACCCACCTATGAGACTCGTGCCGCTGCCGCTCAGTTCGCAAATCCATAAACCCTTCGCCATAGAGGCCATCTCAGCTATGATCGGGTCGAAGCTTCTAATGTCTCGCGTGCCGTCGCTGCCGCTCACTCTATTCGGCCTGTTGCTGGCGATCTCCCCGGCTGGGGCCGCAGCCGGCAATTGGGTCGCTGCGTGGGCATCGTCGCCGGCCGACCCGGGTTCGCTGGGTTACTCGTTTCAGAGTCCCGGCGGCTTTCGCAACCGCAGCATGCGCAACGTGGTTCGCTGTTCGATCGGCGGGCAAGCCGTTCGACTGCGCCTGAGTAATTCGCTGGGCACGGAAACCGTGGTGTTCGACGAAGTGTATGCCGGGATCCAACTGCGCGGTTCCACGCTGGTCCGAGGATCGAACAAGGCCGTTACGTTCGGCGGTAAACGCCGCATTGCCGTGCCCGCGGGAGCTGTAGCGGTGAGCGATCCGGTGAATCTTGCGATTACTCCGGTGCAGCATCTGGTAGTCAGCCTGTACACGGCCAGCGCGGGAGGAGCGGTCACCTCACACCCGGCGGCTTTCCACGACAACTACATCTCCGCACCAGGCAATTTCGCCGGCAATGATGACGGAGATGGTTTTACGCTGATCGCCCGATCCTGGTTCTTCCTGAGCGCGGTAGACGTGCTGGCCGCGCCGCAAGTAAAGGGCGCCATCGTGGCCTTTGGCGATTCTATTACCGACGGCGACGGGTCGTCACTCAACGGCGACAAGCGCTGGCCCGATGCGCTTTCGCGGCGAATCGCGGCCCGGGGAGGGGCGTTTTCGGTGGTGAACAGCGGTATCGGGGGAAATCGTGTCCTGAGTAATTCCTCCTGCTTCGGAATCAGCACTCTGGCCCGGCTGGAGCGGGACGTTCTCTCGCAGACGGGCATCCGCGCGGTCATTTTTCTGCAGGGCATTAACGACATTATTCACCCCGAGTTGGCGGCGCATAACGACAAGCTCAAGCCGTGCGTGAATTCGCCGCAAGTGAGTCCCGAGGAGTTGATTGCCGCTTACCAGCAGGTGGCCGCCCAGGTGCACGCCAGAGGGATCCGGATCTATGGCGGGACCATCCTGCCATATCAGGGATTCACGGCATGGACGAAAGACGGCGAGGCAAAACGAAAGGCGATCAATAATTGGATCCGGTCGGCGGGAGTGTTTGACGCCGTTATCGACTTTGCGAAGGCTGTAGCCGACCGCTCCAATCCATCCAAACTGGTTCGCGGTTTCGATAGCGGCGACCACCTGCATCTTAACGACGCGGGATATGCAGCGATGGCGAATGCCGCCGATGCCGTTATAGTGAGGGAGTGACTCCTTCCAATGTGGCGGTCTTCGGCCTGGGCTACGTCGGCAGTGTGACTGCGGCGTGCCTCGCGCACCTGGGCCACCGTGTGTTCGGCGTCGATAAAGACGAATTGAAGGTCCACAGCATTCTGGCCGGGCAGGCGCCGTTCTACGAGCCGGGACTGGCCGAGGTCATCCGCGATACTGTTTCGTCGGGCATGCTGACGGCCACGAGCGATGCGCAGTCTGCCTTGGAGCGGTCCGATATCGCATTGATCTGCGTAGGCACGCCATCGACAGGGAACGGCAATCTGGGGCTGGAACAACTGGAGCGCGTCTTTTCGGGTATCGGGCGGCATTTGCCGTCGCGGACGCGCCGCCTGGTGATCGCGGTCCGCAGCACTGTTTTTCCGGGGACGGTCGAGACGCTGGCGGCCCTGCTGCCGGAGTCGCCGCTAGTGTCCTTGGTGTGCAATCCGGAATTCCTGCGCGAGGGCGCGGCGGTGAAGGATTTTATGGAGCCTTCGCTGGTGGTGATCGGCGGCGCCGACCAGGATGCGGTGGAGACGGTCGGGGCGCTGTACGAACCGCTCGGCGCGGAGATCTCGCGCGTGTCGCTGCGCACGGCGGAGATGATCAAGTATTGCTGCAATGCCTTTCACGCGGTGAAAATCGCTTTCGCCAATGAGGTGGGCACGCTGGCGTCGCGCCTGGAGGTGTCGCCGGAAGAAGTGATGGGTACGCTTTGCCGGGATCAGAAGCTGAACACGTCAGCCGCTTATCTGAAGCCGGGCTTCGCGTTCGGCGGGTCGTGCCTGCCGAAGGATCTCCGCGCGCTCAACTACCGGGTCCTGCGGATGGATCTCAAGCTGCCGCTGCTGGAATCGGTGCTGCCGAGCAATCAGCAGCACCTGGAACGGGCGGTCGGCGAGATGACGGATCACCCGGCACGCCGTATGGCGGTGTACGGCCTGAGCTTCAAGGAAGATACCGACGATGTGCGCGAAAGCCCGATCATTTCGGCCGTCGAACACCTGATCGGCAAGGGGAAAGCGGTGCGCATTTTCGACCCGCGCATCGACTTGCAGTCGATCTACGGAAGCAATCGCGGGTATCTGATTACGAACCTGCCGCATATCGGCAGGCTACTGACCAAGGATTTGCCGGGAATGCTCGAATGGGCCGAATGTATTGTGCTGGCGCAGAAGCCATCGCCGGAGGCCGCCTCACAGATCGCGGCGGCGGGTAGACCGGTGATCGACCTGGTGCGCTGCGGCCAACCGGCCTAGATCAGCTCGAGCCGCAATTGACGGCCGACCGCCACAGCGTTCTTTGGAAAAATCGGTTGGCAGGCGAAAGCGCCTGCCCCACTTTGTTTGCAAACCATTGAGCAGTAGAGTGGGCAGACGCGTTCATCGTTCGCTAATATCAGAATATGGCCGCACGACCTCTCACGCTGGTGTCCGAGCAGGAGTATCTCGGCTCGCAGTACGAGCCGGATTGCGAGTTTGAGGACGGCGTCCTGATCGAGAGGCACGTGGGCACGGAGAAGCATAGTTGGATGCAGGCCGCCCTGGCCGCCTACATCTTCCGCAGGCGAAAGGCCTGGGGCGTGAACGTCTACACCGAGCAGCGAGCGCGAGTCCGCCCGGGAAAATACAAACTGCCGGATGTTTGCATCGTGCAGGGGCCGCGCCCGACGACTCCGATTTTCGAGCAGCCGCCCCTGGTGGCCATCGAGATCCTCTCGCCGGAAGACCGGCCGTTGCGGGTCGATCGGACCATCGGGGAGTGGCTGGAGTTTGGGGTCGGGTACGTCTGGATTGTGGACCCGGAAACGCTGGAGAGCATCCTGCATACCGCGCAGGGCCGCGTGCCGGTGTCCGATGCTACGCTGCGCATCCCGGGTACGCCTATCGAGATCCCGCTGCGACAACTCGAAGAGGAGTAGTCCGCGCCTTTTCTTTATCGACTCACGTTCCGTCGCGAGATATACAGTCCCGGTAGCCCGAGCAGCGCCACGATCACATAGCCTGAAACCTGGACCAGCAGAATATAAGCCAGCGCCGCGTCGCGAGTCACGCCGAAGGGCATGAGGATGGTTACGGCGACGAACTGGTAAACGCCGACATAGCCGGGAGTCGAAGGTAGCGCGCTACCGAGTCCCATGCCGGTCAGGAGGAGCAGCGCCACGCTGAATGAAAAGTGGAGGCCGAGGGCGCGGGCTCCGATGATTGCACCGGTCGAATCGGCCACCCAGATGACCAAAGTGAGAAAGACGAAACTGGCAAATCGCCGCCAGTCGTGGAATGCGCGCATGCCTAAGAGGATCTGCTCGGCCAGGCGGAGGAGGGTTTTGCGCAGTCCCGCGGGCATCGGAATGCGCTGCAGGATCGTTTCCACGAGCGTGCCGGTGTGCGGCAGCAGCGTGATCACCACCGCGCCGAGCCCCGCCACGATGGCCATAGTGCGCGAAAGGTCTTCCATCCAGCGAGGCTTGGGGCTGACCGTAAGCAGCACCAGCGATGAGCCCAGCACGAGTGCGATCACGTCCATGAGCCGTTCGCTGAGCGCGGTGGTCAGCACGTACGTTTTGCTCAGCTTCGACCGGCTGCTGATCAGCACGCTGCGCAGCATCTCGCCGGCGCGGGCCGGCAGGAAGTTGTTGCCCAGGTATCCCGCCATGTTGGCCCAAAACACCGTGCCTACGGAGAAATCGGCCTCGGCATTCAGCAGGACCCGCCAACGCAGACCCCGCAGAAAGTACGACCCGCTGGTAATCACCGCGCCCCCCGCCAAATACGGCCAGTTGGCCGTAGCGATGGTGTGCCAGACGGCCTTCCAATCCACCCCGCGCAGCGAGTAGTACAGCAGGACGCCGGAAACCACGAAGGACAAAGCCCACCAGGCGGCGCTGCGCAGGCCCCCGCCCGAATTCATACGCAGTCCGCGGCGTAGGTGGCTTCGGTGTCCATGAAGTAATAGCAGATCATGTGCATGACGATCACGTGACCGTCTTCGATGCGGCCCATATGCTGATGGGCCACCTGGATGTTCAACTGCGCCAGGGGACCGAGTTGGCCGCCATCGCGACCGGTGAGGGCGATGGTGCGGCAGCCGATCGAGTTGGCGTACTCGATGGCGCGCAGCACGTTGGGCGAATTGCCCGAGCCGCTGATGGCGATTACGACATCGCCCGGCTTGGCGAAGTTCTGCAACTGCTGCACGAAGACGCACTCGTAATTCACGTCGTTCGAATAGGCGGTCAGGGTGGGCAGCGAATCCACCAGGGAGAGAATGCGGAAGCGCTTATCGCGCTTGTAGCTGGCGCCCTTCACCAGGTCGGTGGCGAAGTGCGACGCGGTGGACGCGCTGCCTCCGTTGCCGCAAGTGAAAATGGTGCGGTCCTGGTCGCGGGCTTCGGCCAGAATGCTGATGGCCTGGCCAACTTTCTCGAGATCGACGCTGTCGATGGCCGTCAGCAGGTCGGCCTTATATTGTGCGGGAAACCCCATGGATATACCTATTGTAGTTCGCGGGCGGCAACGGATTTCGCGCTGAAGTGGCCGATGGTCTGACGCAGGCCGTCTTCCAGGTCGACGCGGGGCTCCCAGCCAAGGAGCGCACGGGCCTTGTCGATATTCGGCCGCCGCTGTTTGGGATCGTCCTCGGGCAGCGGCTCGAAGACGATTTTCGACTGGCTGCCGGTGAGCGCGAGCAGGTGCTGCGCGAATTCCAGGATGGTCATCTCCCGCGGATTGCCGAGGTTGACGGGGTAGCGTTCGTCGCACTGCATCAGCCGGTAGAGCCCTTCCACCATGTCCGACACGAAGCAGAAACTGCGCGTCTGCGACCCCGTGCCGAAGATCGTGAGCGGTTCGCCGCGCAGGGCCTGATCGACCAGCGCCGGAACCACGCGCCCATCGTCCAGCTTCATGCGCGGACCGTACGTATTGAAGATGCGCGCGATGTTCGTCCGCGCTCCGTGCTGGCGGTGATACGCCATGGTGAGGGCCTCGGTGAAGCGCTTGCTCTCGTCGTAGCAGGAGCGCGGACCCACTGGGTTCACGTGGCCCCAATAGGTTTCGACCTGCGGATGAACTTCCGGGTCGCCGTACGACTCGCTGGTGGAGGTGACGAGATACCGGGCATTCTTTTGCAGGGCCAGTTCGAGCATGTTGCGGCTGCCGATGGAGCCCACGTCGAGGGTCGCGATGGGATGCGCGAGATAGTCCTTGGGACTGGCCGGTGAGGCCATATTGACGACGCAGTCCACGGGGCCGGCGATGGTGAACGGGCGCGTGATGTCCTGTTCGATGAAATCGAAGGACGGGTTTGCGGTCAGGTGGGCCAGGTTTGCGGGCGTGCCGGTGAGAAAGTTATCGAGCGCAGTGACTCGATGGCCTTCGGCCAGCAGGCGATCGCAAAAATGAGAACCGATGAATCCAGCCGCGCCGGATACGATGATGCGCAAACGACCTCCTTCAGAGCAATATTTTAAAGCTTCCCTTTGCGCGCAATGGCGATGATCGACACAGAAGGCCAGGGTATCGCCCGGTCGATTCCGCGCCACAGCCAGACCAGCCGGTCGAAGACCCAAAGCTGAAAGCGGCTGAAATGGCGGCGCTTCAAGAGGCGGCCATTGAACCACCAACCGGGGCGCGTGATGCGATTGAAGTGGAGCACGCGATCGACTTCGAAGCCCACCGCTTCCATTTTCTTGCGCAGCTCGGCCTCGGAATAACGGCGGAAGTGGCCCAGCACTTCGTCGAGCGTGCCGTAGATGGATTGATCCTGCGGCACGAGCACGATGGCGGTCCCGCCCGGCAGCAGGGCGCGATGGATGTTGCGCAGGCCCGTCATATCGTCGTCGATATGCTCCAGCACGTTCAGGCAGATGACGGTATCGGCGGTGGCTTCGAGGGGCGCGAAGTCGGGCGGCGCGGAAAGATCGCAGCGCACCAGCGAGAGGTTGGGCCTGTGCGTAAATCGGACCCGCAGGCGCGCCATGTGCTCCTCGTCGATATCGCTGGCGGTGTACGATTTGCGACGGGCGGCGAGGAACTGCGAGAGGTTGCCGATGCCGGCGCCGATCTCGAGGACGCGGGCGCCGGCGTACGGTTGGATGGTGTCGGCGAGCCAGCGATTGAAGCGGGGCGTTTGCGCCAGGGAATCCAGAATGCGGGCGCCGTGATCCTGGTAAATGTCGCGCCGCAGGCCGTAGTAGAGGATCACGAAAAACGCGGCGACCGCGTCCCACAACCCGATCTTCTTGCCTTCGGCGTACGTGCGGCCGTGGTAGCTGATGGGCACTTCGTACAGGGCCACGCGCCGCTGCGCCAGCTTGACGGTGAGCTCCGGCTCCATGCCGAAGCCGTTGCTGCGTAGCGGGATGGAGCGGACGAGCGAAAGACGGAAAGCCTTGTAGCCGGTCTCGACATCGGTGAGGTTCAGGTCCGCCACCATATTGCAGAACGTGGTCAGCAGATGGTTGGCGAGCGAGTGCCAGAAATACATGACCCGCCGTTCGCCGGAGATGAGAAAGCGCGAGCCGTAGACCGCGTCGGCGCGGCCTTCCAACAAAGGACGCAAGAGCTGCGGGAGATCGTTCGGATCGTATTCGAGGTCGCTATCCTGAATAACCGCGAGCTCGCCGGTGGCGGCCTGGATGGCGGTGCGGATGGCCGCGCCCTTGCCGCGATTGCGATCGTGCCGCGCCACGACCATGCGGTCGCCGAGTTCAGTGTGCAGTTGCTCGATGACTTCGGACGAGCCATCGGTCGAGCCATCGTCCACGACGACCAGTTCGGTCTCGATCTCCGGGCCGAGTTCGACCTTGAGGAGCCGATGAATGACTGCCGCGATCAGCTCCTCTTCGTTGTAGACCGGAATGAGAATCGAGAGTTTGCGTTTCACAGTAAGATGCCACGGACGAGAGCGGCAGCGTAGACGGCCAGGTGGACGCAGTGCCGGAATTCTCCGGCGACGATCATCCGTTTCAGTTCGGCGTGGTCGATGTACCGGAGAGTCAGCCCCTCTTCGGCGATCGGCCGCGCGGGTTGCGGCGAGGTAGTGACGTAGAACGCGTGGCAGGGCACCTGGACGCGGCCGGTGTCCGGGAAGAAGTCGCCGAGGTGAGTCACTTCCACGGGTTCGAGTCCGGTCTCCTCCAGGACTTCGCGGCGGGCCGCCTGCTCGGGAGTCTCGCGGGCATCCAGCGTTCCAGCGGGTAGTTCCCAGGTATAGGTTTCCACCGCCGGGCGGTACTGCCGCACGATGGGAAAGCGGCCGTCGGCTGTCCGCACCAGCATGCCGACATACGCGGCCTGCGTGATGCAGTGGTAGGTCTGCGGGTCTTTATCCGGCTCGAACTGCACCTGCTTTTCGATCACCTCGGCCCACGGGGATAGGCGCGTGCGGTGGCGCGCCAAGATGCGCGGGTAGGTTTCCGTTTCAGATGCCATGCGTCACCACGCGGTGGGGTGTAGGCAAGGGAACAATAAATTGTCCGCGAAAGCCTTTCTGCCGGATCTTGGGAATCAGCTCGTCGGCGATGTGCCAGGAGAGCAGCATGGCGTACTCCGGCTGGTCCTCGTAGAGGCGCGATTCCTCGAGCACTGGGATGACGGTACCCGGCATGTACTTGCCGATTTTGAGAGAGCCCTTCACTTCGAGAACGCACTGCAGGATGCCATCGTCGAGGCCGGTGTAGTTGATGAGCGTGCTGGCCCGCGAGGGAGCGCCGATTCCGTAGATGCGCTCGCCGCGGTGGCAGATGGGCGCCAACATTTCGTGCAGATCCAGCTTGGAAGCGACGACCTGTTTGCGGAATTCGGCGAGTCGGGTGGTCAATGGGCCGCCGGCGTTTTCTTCGTCGAGCATGGCGGCGACGGTGGGCCGCACCGGGTGGGTACCTTTGCGGGCCGCATATACGCGGATGGAGCCGCCGTGAGTGGGAATGCGCCGGGCGTGGATGACTTCCAGGCCATGCATGTTGAGCAGGTACTGCAGGCTGTGGAGCGAGTAGTGGCGCAGGTGCTCGTGATAGATGGTGTCGTATTGCAGGGTTTCGAGCAGGCTCATCAGGTAGTGCGATTCGGAGATGAACACGCCGTTGTCGCCGAGCATGACGAGGATGCTCTCCACGATTTCGTGGATGTCCTCGATGTGGGCGAAGACGTTGGTGGCGGTGACGATGGTGGCCGGGCCGTCCTCGTTGCGCACCTTGGAGGCGATGTGGCGGCCGAAGAAGGAAATCCACGTGGGGATGCCGCGCTCATTGGCGAGATTGCCGACCTGGCTGGGCTCGATGCCGCGGACGCGGTGGCCGCCGCCCGCGTAATTCGAGAGCAGCGTGCCATCGTTCGAGCCGACGTCGACGATGAGGTCCTGCGGGCCGAGCGGGAGGAGCGTGCGCGCCTCGGCGTACATCTCGGCGAAGTTCTCGCGCAGGATTTTGGTGGTGCCGCTGGTGTACGGATACTCGGGCGGGAAGAGGATCTGTGGATCGACGATCAGGCCGAGTTGCACCAACTGGCAGACCGGGCAGTGGAGCAACTGCGCGGGGTAGGCCGGCTGCTCGGCGGGGCGCTGGCCGATGGTGCGCATCTGGTTTACGGGCGGCAGGTATCCCAGGAAGAGGACGTCGCGCAGGTCGGGCGAGTCGCACACCTGGCAGCGTTCGACGACGATGCTCGACCCCGTGCCGGCGGCCAGTCTTTTGTTGGTTACCATAATTTACCCTCAGGAACGCGCGGTGCTTCTTCACTGTGTTCGTCGTACCATTTTGCGGTGACTCTCATGCCGTCGCGCAAGCTCCACCTGGGCATGTATCCCAGGCGGGCGATCTTATGGATGTCGGGGCAGCGGCGCGGCGTGCCGCCGAGCGCGCCCTCGCTGGGCATGACGGCGATCCGGCGGCCGAAATACTCGGCGACCAGGCGGGCGAGTGACTCGACGGTGACTTCTTCCGTGTTGCCGATGTGATAGATGCCGAGGTGTTCGCCCTTTTCGAGCACCAGCATCAGGCCGTCGATGAAATCGTCGACGTAGACAAAGGCGCGGGTTTGCTTCCCGCTGCCCTGGATGGGAAAGCGGATCGGGTCCTTCGTGCCCTGCTGGATGGCGGCTTTCATCCGCGCGATGAACTCGGGGATGACGTGCTCGGTGCCCATCGCGGGTCCGTAGACGTTGTGCGGCCGGAAGACGAGGACTCGCTCGAAGCGCGTGCGGCCGTAGTTCAGCGCGATGATTTCGCTGATCAGCTTGCCCGAGGCGTAGGAATACCGCGGGTTGAGCGGATCGGGAATGCAGAGCGGCACCGTTTCGTCGGTGGGGACGACGGGGGGCTCGTGGTAGACCTCGGAACTGGACGCGACCACGAGTTCGCCGACGGCGTGCTTGAGGCAGCCATCGACGACATTGACGATGCCCTTGACGCCGACGTCGAGGACGAGTTCGGGCATGGTGTAGAAATATTTCGTGCCGTTGACGAAGGCGAGGTGGCAGACGGAATCGACTCCGGCGATGGCGCGGGCCACGGCTTCGGGATCGCGGATGTCGCCTTCGACGAATTCGAACTCGGCGGCGATATCGTCGAGGCGGGAGACGTTGCCGCGGCTGTTATTGTCAAAGACACGCACGCGGTGACCGTCGGAGACGAGGCGGCGTACGAGGGCGCTGCCCAGGAATCCGGTCCCGCCGGTCACGAGGTAGAACTTTTTCGATGTGAGCAAAGAATTACTTTAGCAATTGCGTTGGAGGGGGACGTTCACCACTGAGACACGGAAAGCACGGAGAAAAAACAATTCACCGCAGAGGCGCGGAGGAAAACGCGGAGAAGGCGAATTGGGTTTGTTCCGTCTAACCCGGGAGTTCTACCGCCGGCTAAAATCCAAGTTCGCGGCTGAGGCGACTTTTCAAAGCAAGGTGCAGGCGTTGCTGGAGGAGTATGTGGATGGGCCTGCCGCAGGGCGTCAGGGGATCCAACAACAGGTCGCTTTCGCTCGCACAGGAATGCGGCGTTACGGTCCGGCATTGCGAAAACTCGCGCGTTAAAAAGCCGGTCCGGGTCGGTCGTTATGCCGCTGCCCTACTCGTATGGTTTCAACGGGATTTTGGGCCCTTGCAAATCTGGGGATTCATGCCCGATACTGGTTGTGTACTCGTACAGTTTGTACGAGTGGTACATGCGATGACGCGTCTCAATGTTTCTAAAGCGCGGGAGGAATTTCCCGAAGTCGTAAATCGCGCCGCCTACGGGAAGGAGCGGACCATTGTCTCCCGCCGTGGGAAGGATCTGGCCGCTGTGATTCCGATAGAAGACCTCCGCCTCCTGGAGCGCCTGGCCGGGGAAGAAATGGACCGCATAGACATCGAAGACGCCCGGGCCGCCTTGAAGGAAGCGGAAGAGAAGGGGACCATTCCGCTCCGGGACCTGATGCGGGAACTTGGAGACTAAGACCTGGCCTACCGCGTTGAAGTCACTCCCGCCGCTGAGAGGGACCTCCGCAAGCTCGATCCTCATATCCGAAAGCAAGTGACCCGGGACGTTCTCCGCCTGGAGGACAATCCACGTCCTCATGGAGTGGAGAAGATGGAGACGAAGGAGAAGCTCTATCGCGTTTACGTGGGTCCGGGGAAGAACTACCGCGTCATTTACGAGATTCGGGATGAGATCCTGCTCGTCCTCGTCGTGAAGGTGGGAGACCGAAAGGAAGTCTACCGCCGGGTGAAGTGAAGTCCGCCTCGGTTTCTCGCCTCTCACCCATCCGGCTCCCGCCCAAAATTGCGGGACGCCAGAATGTAGCGCCGCATTATTCTGGCTGAGCCTTAAGATTGGCGAGGTACGTGTGCACCGGTCGCCTGGATTCCTTGCTTGTTTCTAGCGTAAAGGATGTAAACCGTGGCGTCGAGTTAATGGCAGCGTAGCCTGCCACCGTATCCAGGCGATCGTTACCGTTTTACGTGAGCGGCGAGGGGGACTTCGGAACTGGGGCGGATGGCGACGGGGGGGCGGGCATGGCGGCGGAGTTCGCGGGCGCCCCAGAGGAACCAGCGTAGATATTCCTTGGTCCAGGCGCCGACGCGGAAGGTCGATTTGCCGCCGTAGAGACGGTCGACCGAGATGATGGGGACCTCGCCGAGTTTGAAGCCGCCGGCCTGGGCCTTGATGCTCATCTCGAAAGCCACGGCCCAGCCGACGGGGCGGGCCGCGAGAGCAAGCTGGTAGTAGACGGGGCGCTTCATCATCTTGATGCCGGTGGTCGCGTCGGTGAGGACGCAGCCGGAGATCGTATGGAACAGCCGGTTCGCCACTCGCGAGAGTACTTGCCCTACGAGTGAACCGCCGAGGCGACGGCCGCCGTGGGCGTAGCGGGTGCAACTCACGAAATCGGCGCCCTCGTCGATGAGCGCCAGCATGTCTTCGATGGCCAGCACCGGACCGACTTCATCGGCGGCGAAAATCAGGATGTTGTCGCCTTGCGCGGCATCGACTCCGGCGCGGATGGCATTGGTGACGCCGCGTCCGTAGCGATTCACGATCAGCCGAAGATTGGGATACTGCTGCTGCATCTGCCGCACGACGGGGATGCTGTCGTCGGTTTCGCTGTCGCAGACCACCAGCACCTCATGCTCGATGTCGAGCACGGCCTGCAGGATCTTCAGCATGATCTTGAGATTGATGCCCTCGTTGCGAACGGGCATGAGGATGGAGATCTTCAAGCCGCGGTCTCCAGGAAGGCGCGGATCTCGGTGCAGACTCGGTTCACGTCGTCGTCGGTCAGCGAGAAGGCAGACGGCAGCCACAGCGCCTGGCGCGAGACGGCGGTGCTGTTGGGGAACGCTTCGTCGGGCTGGCGGTAGGGAGCCTGCGTATGCAAGGGAAACCAGAAGCGGCGGCAGTGGATATCGCGGGCGAGCAGATGGCGGTCGAGACCGTCGCGGCGGTCGACGAGCGCGTCGGTCCACTGGGGGCATTCGCCGTTATCGACGTCGAATCCCGGCAGGCAGAGTCCGGTGAGTCCCGCCAGGCCGGCGGCGTATTGGCGATACGTCCGGCGGGCGCGTTCGAGGCGCTCTTCCAGATAGTTGAGTTGGCCGAGTCCGAGTGCCGCCTGCAGGTTGGTGAATTTGAAGTTGAAGCCGATGGTGTGATGGACGTCGTCGCCGCCGGTGCCGCGTACGGGGCGGCCCTGGTCCTTGAGTTCGCGGAGGCGGACGTGCAGTTCGTCGTCATTGGTGAGGACGGCGCCGCCCTGTCCGGTGGTGATGGTCTTGTTGGGTGAAAACGAAAGGCAGCCGGCGTGTCCGATGGTGCCCAGATACCGGCCCTTGTGGCGGGAAACGAAGCCCTCGGCCGCGTCCTCGACGACGGCGAGTCCGTGGGATCCGGCCAGTTGCGTGAGGCCGTCCATGTCGGCGGCGCGTCCGCTGACGTGTACCGGCACGATGGCGCGGGTGCGCGGTGTGATGGCGCGGCGGGCGGCTTCGACGTCCATGTTCAAGGTGCGCGGGTCGACGTCGACGAGGACGGGACGGGCACCGGCGAGGACGGCGGCGTTCGCGGTAGCGATAAAGGTAATGTCGGGGACGAGGACTTCGTCGCCGGGTTGAACGCCGGCGCCGAGCAGAGCGACCGTTATGGCGGCTGTCCCGCTGGTCACCATGACAGCATGTTTGACGCCGAGCAGGGCCGCGATGCGGCGCTCGAATTCTTCGGTCACCTCGCCTTCATTGACATAGTTGCTTTCCAGCACCTGGCGAAGCAGAGGATACTCGTGCGGCCCGATCCGGGGGTTCCACCATGGAATTTTCGCGGTCATGCCTGATTGTCCCGGAGTGACAGCATGGCTTCGAGGCGGAGGACCTGCTCCATGACATTCTCGCGATTTCGCGGGCGGATGTAGCGGATCGGTGTGCCGGCGTACACTCCCCAGGGTTGAAATTCGAAGCCTGGCGGGACGAAACTGAGCGCGCCGATGACCGTTCCTTCGGGGATGGTATTGCGCGGCATGACCACGGAATTCGAGCCGACGGCGGTGTAGTTCTCCAGGGTGACGTCTCCGGTGATCAGGTGCGTCTTCACCTGTTCGACGCCTTGGGGAATGATGGTGACCAGGTCGTTGGTGAAATCGTCGCTGGTACACCAGATCTTGACGCCGGAAGAGAGGCTGCAGAAGTCGCCGGCGGTGAAGAGCCAGTCGCGGCCGCCGGCTACGGAGCAACCGGAAGCGATGTGGGTGGAACGGCCGATGCGCACGCGGGTGGAGAAGTAGCAGTAGTCATCAATGATGGAATCCGTACCAATGGCGAAGTCCTCTATGTGACGAATTCTACTATTGGCGGAGACGATAGCCTGCATGGCGCTGATTCAAGATAACAGACAGCGGGGTTGGGGATTGGGGGTTAGGGTTGGGGAAAACCCAACAGGCGAAAGCGCCTGCCCCACGCACCGTCGAAAGAGAAAGTACAGATTTGGTTGAGATGAGCCAGATGAGTATACCGACTTTCCGTATAGTAGGACAGTGCGTCTCGATCAGGACCTTCTGGGCAAACCATTGACGGATAGGCAAAAGCAGGAAATTGCCCGCGCTCAAGCAGCGCGGGACGAAGATATCGATCTTGTGGACGTGAAAGCGATCCGTACCAGGTCGGGCTTATCGCAAGCGGAATTCGCAAAACGGTACGGCTTCAATGTTCGGACGTTGCAAGACTGGGAAAGCAGTGGAGTGCAGCCGCCGAGTCCCGTACGGGCTTACCTTACGGTAATCGACCAGTTTCCGGACACGGTTGCCAAAGCGTTCAAGGGTGCTGCCTGACATCGCCATTCGAGAAACTACTGTCCCGGGTTGTATTATTGTTGGGGGGCTATGTCATCTAGCGGTTTAGCATTGTCGTCTGAGATCTCACGGCGATCGTCCCTGACGCCTTTGCTGTGGTTCGCGGCTCTTGTTTTGGGATGTTATGCGCCGGTGTTGTATGCGCTGGCGACTAACTGGGCCGACGATCCCGATATGGGCCACGGGTTTTTCGTGCCGGTGATTGCGGGATACATTGTCTGGCAGCAACGGGACGCCCTCCTGGCCATGACTCCCCGGCCCAACTGGTGGGGGTTGATTCTGGTGCTGGCCGGCGCCCTCCAGCTGATCGTCGCTACCTTGGGCGTGGAACTCTTTCTGGCGCGCACCGCGTTTATTATCACGGTGATCGGCCTGGTCTGGACATTGGGCGGGACGGCCATCCTGAAAAAACTGGCGTTTCCGTTATTCCTGCTGTTCTTCATGGTGCCGATTCCCGCCATCCTATACAATCGCATCACCTTTCCGCTGCAGTTGCTGGCCAGCCGCCTGGCCGACGATGCCCTCACGGTGCTGGGGGTTCCGGTGCTGCGCGAAGGCAATATCCTGACGCTGCCGAGCGGGAGTTTATCCGTGGTGGAGGCATGCAGCGGTATCCGCTCGCTGCTGTCGCTCACCTTCCTGTCGCTGGTGTATGGCTACTTTTTCGAGAAGAAGTCGTGGGTGCGGCTGGCGTTATTCCTGTCCACGATTCCGATCGCGATTATTGCCAACGGCAGCCGTGTGACGGTGACAGGCATTATGAGCCAGATCAAGCCGGAACTGGCCGAGGGACTGTTTCACGAATCGACCGGTTGGGTGATTTTCATGGTGGCGCTGGCCATTCTGATTCTTTTCCATCAGATCATCAATCGCGCGATCGCATTCCGGGACAGGAGGGCAGCGGCGTGAAATTTCTGAAGAACAAGTACACCGGTGCGGTGACGCTCGTGCTCTTGCTGCAGGCGGTCGCGTATTACGCAGTGGCGGCTCGCAAGGAAGTGGCTCCCAACGTCGGGCCGCTGTCGTCGTTTCCGCTGGTTATCGATCAGTGGCAGACGATTCGGGAGATCCCGCTCGAGAAAGAGGTTCAGGACGTCCTGAAGGCCGACGACACCATGAATCGCGAGTATCGAAGCGCGTCGGTGCCGAATAGCGCATGGCTGTTCGTGGCTTTTTTCAAGACGCAGCGTTACGGACAGGCGCCGCATTCTCCCAAGAATTGCCTGCCGGGATCGGGATGGGAACCGACGGAGAATACCGATATCTCGATCCAGGTGCCGGGATGGCCCACGCCGATCGTGACGAACAAGTATGTCGTCTCACACGGCTCGGAGAAGAGCGTGGTCCTTTATTGGTACCAGAGCCACAATCGCGTGATTGCCAGCGAGTATTGGGCCAAGTTCTGGCTGGTGGCCGATTCCATTCGGTATCATCGCAGCGATACGGCGCTGGTGCGCATCGTGGTGCCGGTGTTGGACGACAATACGGCGGCGGCGACGCAGACCGGAATCTCGTTCATTCAGGCGGCATTTCCGAAATTGTTAGACCGGCTCACAATGTAGCTCTATGAAATCCCTCCGTGGGCGAGTGGGCCGGGCGCTCTCGCCTGCCTGCCTGTTCTTGTTCGCTCTCCTTCCCAACGCTCATGCGCAGACCGGCGCCAACGTGCTGCTGGTGGTGAATGGCAACAGCGCGGCATCGCGCGAGGTGGCGCAATACTATCGGCCGCGCCGATCCGTGCCGATCGGGAACGTCTGCACGATTGCCACTACGGAAGACGAAGAGATTTCGTGGGACATTTACGTCAAGCAGATCGAAACGCCGGTTGCCAATTGCCTGAAGAAGGGCAATCTGACGGAGTCGGTGCTGTACATCGTGATGACCATGGGGACTCCGTTGAAGGTGGAGGGGAAGGGCTCGGAGTTCGCGCGGGAGTCCGCGTCCGTCGATTCCGAACTCACGCTGCTGTACGGAAAAATGAAGGGCGCCGCGTTCTCCAGGGTGGGGCCGGTAGGCAACCCTTTCTTCGCGAAACGCGATGCTCCGTTCCGCCACCCGCAGTTCCCGATCTACCTGGTCACGCGCCTGGCCGCCTACGACATGAAAGACGTCAAGGCCATGATCGACCATTCGCTGGCGGCTCGGAATACAGGCAGGTTCGTCCTCGATCTGACCGATTCGAGCGACAAGGAAGGCAATAACTGGCTGCGGAATGCGGCGCTGCTGTTGCCGGAAGATCGCGTGGTGTTGGATCAGACGCCGGATGTTTTGTACAACCAGAAGAACGTCATCGGGTATGGTTCCTGGGGGTCGAACGATTCCCACCGGAAGGGCCGGTGGCTGTATTTTCAATGGCTGCCCGGGGCCATTGCCACCGAGTTCGTCTCGACCAGCGCACGAACGCTGAAACAGCCCCCGGACGACTGGCGGTACACGACATTCGGAGATGTGCTGCATTATTGGGGCGGAAGTCCGCAGGGGCTGGCGGCCGATTATCTGCACGAAGGAGCGACGGGGGCGGCGGGTAATGCGTACGAGCCATACTTGCAAGGCTGTGCGCGTCCTGATTACGTGTTTCCGGCGTATTTTGAAGGGCGGGACCTGGCGGAGAGCTTTTATATTGGGTTGCCGTATCTCAGTTGGCAGGCGGTGATCTTCGGGGATCCGTTGTGTTCGATTGGGAAGAAGTAGGGACCCGGTTCACGCCTGCTCTTCTATCAGGAGACATTGCGGATCTCGGGCGGCGAGAGCCCGGTCGAAAGTGACCAGAATGCCGCCCGATGCGCGTACGACGGCGAGAAGCCAAGCGTCGGCCCATATCTTGGGAGAAGCGGTTCCTCCGGCTGAGCACGTGCGGAACTCGGAGTCTACGGCGGCAGGCTCCGGAAGAAAGGCGACGCGATCATCTTCAAACAGCCGGTCATAAGCTTTCCAGGCTTCATTCATATTGAGGGGCTTGCCGTTCATAACGGCTGCCGTCGTTAGGAGCCGCAATAGGGCGAGGGCTGTCAAACGGGTGAAGGCGATCGTACATTCAGTTGTTTCCCACCACTCTTTAGCTGCCGCCCGGTGAACGTGGTCTGCTACCAGAAGTGCGAGCCAGACGTTTACGTCAGGGAAACTCAATGAGGTCGTAGATCTGCTCATTCGTCAAATCAATCTTTTGTCCTGTAGAGGGAACAATGGGCGGATCCAAGCTTAGTCGGCGGCGAGGGCGTACGGGTTCTGCCAGTTGAACAGCGTGCTCAATATTGGCGAGAATCAGTTGTCGCACGGAACATCCCTTTCGTGCGGCGACTTCGTGCAGCCGACGGTGAAGGTCCCGAGGAATATCGATGCTGGTTCGGACCGATCCCGCTTTCATACTCTTAATTTTCAAACGGCGACTTAAATAAGTCAAGGTGCGGCGGCTTGCGCTAGAATACCGGAAGCCCAGAGCTCCACTATGGAAAAACTAACGTTGACGCATTTGAGGGCGCTGGAAGCGGAGAGCATCTTCATTTTTCGGGAGGTGGTGGCGGAGTTTCAACGGCCGGTGATGCTGTATTCCATCGGCAAGGATTCCTCGGTGATGGTCCGGCTGGCGCAGAAGGCATTCTATCCGGGTCCGATTCCCTTCCCTTTTCTGCACATCGACACGACGTACAAATTCCGGGAAATGATCGAATTCCGCGACCGCTTCTGCCGCGAGATCGGGGTCAACCTGATCGTTCACACGAACACGCAGGCGATCGACGAGGGGGCGAATCCTTTTCGCCTGGGGACGAACAAGTGCTGCGGGCTGCTGAAGACGCGGTCGCTGCTGGATGCGCTGCAGGATGGCGCGTACGACGTGGCGTTCGGGGGCGCCCGCCGCGACGAGGAGAAATCGCGGGCGAAGGAGCGGGTCTATTCGTTCCGCGACGGGTTCGGCCAGTGGGATCCGAAGAATCAACGGCCGGAGCTGTGGAACCTGTTCAACGGGCAGATCGATAAGGGCGAGAGCATTCGCGTGTTTCCGCTGTCGAACTGGACCGAGCTGGACGTGTGGCAGTACATCCACCTGGAGAACATCCCGATCGTGCCGTTGTATTTCGCCAAGGAGCGGCAGATGGTGGTTCGGGAGAATACGCTGATTCCGGTAGAGCAGGACATCCCGCTGCTGCCGGGCGAGAAGGCCGAGCCGGTGATGTGCCGCATGCGCTCGCTGGGGTGCAGTCCGTGCACGGGCGCGATTCACTCGACGGCGGCGACGGTGCCGGAGATCATCCAGGAGATGATGCTGGTGCGGCGATCGGAGCGCGAGAATCGCGTCATCGACCACGATCGGGAAGGGTCGATGGAACTGAAGAAGCGCGAGGGATATTTCTGATGGTCCCGGCGCTGGATATCGATCGGTTCCTGAAGCGAAACGAGGAGAAGGAACTGCTGCGGCTGTCGACCGCGGGGAGCGTGGACGATGGCAAGTCGACCCTGATCGGCCGGCTGCTGTTCGATTCCAAGGGCGTGTACGAGGACCAGATCGCGTCCGTGCGTAAGGCCACGACGCAGGAGACGGCCGGCCGTATTGACTTTGCGCTGCTGACAGACGGGCTGCGCGCTGAGCGGGAGCAAGGGATCACGATCGACGTGGCGTACCGGTATTTTTCGACGCCGCGGCGCAAGTTCATCATCGCGGACACGCCGGGCCACGAGCAGTACACGCGCAATATGGCGACGGGCGCGTCCACCGCGAATCTGGCGATCATCCTGTTGGACGCGCGCAAGGGGGTGCTGGCGCAGTCGCGGCGCCACGCGTTTATCGCTTCGCTGCTGGGCATTCCGCACATGGTGGTTGCGGTGAACAAGATGGATCTGGTGGGGTACGGCGAGCACGTGTTCGAAGACATCCGCGCCGAGTTCACGGCCTTCGCGGCGCAGTTGCAGGTGACCGACCTGCAGTTCATTCCGATTAGCGCGCGGGACGGCGATAACGTCGTCGAGAAAAGCGCGCGGATGGCGTGGTTCGAAGGTCCGAGCCTGCTGCATCATCTGGAGACGGTGCATATCGCCAGCGATCGCAATTTGAAAGACATGCGCTTTCCGGTGCAGTATGTGATCCGGCCGAATCTGAATTTCCGGGGATTCGCGGGGCAGGTGGCGTCGGGGATCGTGAAGAAGGGCGATGCGGTGACGGTGCTGCCGTCGGGGGCGACCACGCGGGTGAAGTCGATCGTGACGCAGGATGGCGAGATGCCAATGGCGTTTCCGCCGATGTCGGTGACGCTGTGCCTGGAGGACGAGGTCGATGTGGGCCGCGGGGACATGATCGTGCATGCACAGCACAGGCCGCATGTGTCGCGCCGGGTGGATGCGCAGATGGTGTGGATGAGCGAGCGGCCGCTGGAGCGAAATCGCGAGTACCTGATCAAGCACACGACGCAAAAGGTGAGGGCGCGGGTCGCCGAGGTGCGGTACAAGATCGACGTGAACAGTCTGCAGAAGCAGGCGAGCGACCATCTGCGGCTCAACGAGATCGGGGCGGTGGTGGTGGAGACGCTGAAGCCGCTGTTCGTGGATCCGTACCGGCGGAATCGGATGACCGGCAGTTTCATTTTGATCGATGCGATCGGCAATGAGACGGTGGCGGCCGGGATGGTCACGGGGCGCGAATTGCGCGAGGCGGACGCGGGCGCGATTCTGGAAGGCCTGGAGTATTCGAGCGCGCGGATTACGCTGGCCGATCGCGAGAAGCGGTACGGGCATAAGGCGGTCGCGATCTGGCTGGTGGGGAGCGCGGAGGCGGCGTACGTGCTGGAGCGGGCGCTGTTCGATCGCGGCTGCCATGTGCACGTGCTGGCGGATCCACGGCATCTGGAGGTGCTGTCGGAGCTGGCGCGGATCTCGAATGCGGCGGGGATGATCACGATCTGCGCGGTGACCGCAGATGATGCGGCCGAGCGGGAGCGGGCACGGAAGATCGTGGGGGCGGATCGATTCCTGGATCTGGATACGGCGACGCTGGGCGGGTCGGCGGAGGAGGCTGCGGCGGGCGCGCTGCGGGTGCTGGAGGAGAAGGGAGTGGTCTAGGGGCGACTGCGGTGAGTCAGGAAGGATGGGATGTCGCGGCCGCCTTGGGTCACTGCCACAATTTCAATGGGCCGGCGATCGTTGCGTATGACCATTGAATCTCTAGTTTATTGATAGACTTATAGGTGATGAGTTTTCCACTCGTACTGATGAGCTTCGGCGTGGGCATTCTGATCGGACTGACCGGAATGGGGGCCGCGGCCCTGATGGCGCCGTTTCTGATCCTGGTGATCGGGGTGCGCCCGGTGACGGCGGTCGGGACGGATCTGGTGTACGGCGCGGTCACGAAAATCGTCGGCGCGTGGATTCATTTCAAGCAGGGGACTGTGGACCTCGCCGTGGTGCGCAAGCTGGCGACGGGGAGTCTGCCGGGCGGAATCCTGGGGTCCTTGCTCGTGATCGGACTGCCGCACTATACGCATAACGCCGAACAGGATGTGAAGCGCGCGATCGGCGGTTTGCTGGTGCTGGTGTCGATCGTTCTGATCACGCGGCTCGTGTTCCCGAACGTGTGGGCCAACCCGGACGCGCGGACGCTCCGACGGCTGGAAGGCCGGGGCACGATGCTTTGGGGCGCGGCCGTGGGCTTTTGCGTGGGCGCGACCAGCGTGGGCAGCGGCTCGCTGCTGGCGCCGTACCTGATGATGCTGTATCCAACCAAAACTTCGCGCGCAGTGGGGACGGACGTGTTTCACGCCGCGGTGCTGGTGAGCGTCACGGGGTTTACGCACTCGATGTGGAGTGGCGTGGAGTGGAATCTGATCCCCTCGCTGCTGGCCGGGTCGGTGCCGGGAGTGATTCTGGGAAGCAAGCTGGCAACGCGGGTGCCTTCGCGTCCGCTGCGGACCGGGATGGCGGCAGTGCTGCTGCTCACCGGCCTGCGAATGTTCTAAGAACTTCGGTGATGCGGCGGCTGGCCTGGCCGTCGCCATACGGATTGTGAATGCGCGACATGCGGGTGTACTCCGCAGTGTCGGTCAGCAGGCGGACGGACTCTTCCACGATCCTCTGTGAATCGGTGCCAACGAGTTTGACGGTGCCGGCTTCGACCGCTTCAGGCCGCTCGGTGCATTCGCGCATGACGAGAACGGGCTTGCCGAGAGACGGCGCTTCTTCCTGAATGCCGCCGGAATCGGTGAGCAGGAGATGGGCGCGCCGCATCAGGTCGACGAAGGTGACGTAGTCGAGCGGCTCGGTCAGGAGGATGTTCGGGAGATCGCCGAGAGCCTCCGTCACCGGATCGAGCACGTTGGGATTGCGGTGGACCGGGTACACGATCCGGACGTCGTCGCGGCGCGCCAGTTCCGCAAGTGCCGCGCAGATGCTTTCGATCCCATCGCCGAAGCTCTCGCGGCGATGCGCGGTGACGACGATCGGCTTTTTCGCGGGATCGAGGCCGGGCAGCGGCGCGGGGTGGAGTCTTCCCTGCTCCAGCGCGCCGGCGACGTATAGCACCGCGTCGATACCGGAATTGCCGGTGACGAAAATGTGCGAATCCGGCACGGACTCGGCCAGCAGGTTGGCGCGAGCGGCGGCCGTGGGCGCGAAATGTACGGCCGCGACGCGGGCCGTCACGAGGCGATTCATCTCTTCAGGAAAAGGGTGCGACAGGTTGCCGGTGCGCAGTCCGGCTTCGACATGCGCGACGGGGATGCGGCGGTAGAAGGCGGCCAGTGCGGCCGTCATCGTGGTGGTGGTGTCGCCCTGCACCACGGCGAAATCGAAGGCTTGCGATGCCAGCACCGGATCGAGCGCGATGAGGATGCGGGCGGTGGTTTGTGCCAGGGTTTGACCGGGAGTCATTAGGTCGAGGTCGTAATCGGGAGTGACTTCGAAGGTGTCCAGCACCTGGTCGAGCATGTGGCGGTGCTGGGCGGTGACACAGACGCGGACATCGAACCCGGCGTCGGTGCGCATATGGCGGATCACCGGGCAAAGCTTGATGGCCTCGGGGCGGGTTCCAAAAATGAAGAGGACGCGCTTCACACCGTGCCAGCGGGCTGGCGGCGCTGTCCCGGGGGAAGTTGGGAGGCTGAGTAGACGAAATCGGAAACGGCGTTGACGACGGTATCCAGCTCCGTGCCGGTCAATTCGGCGAAGACCGGTATGCTGACCACCTCATCGGCGAAGGCTTCGCAGACCGGCAGTTTCGGATAGGGTCCGTAGACGCGGAAACATTCCTGCTGGTGGAGGGGGACGGGGTAGTAGATCTCGGAGGCGATGCCGCGTTCCTGCAGCCAGCGGCGGAGCGAATCGCGGGGAGTTTCGGCCCATTGCCAGCCGGCGGCGCGGCGGACGCGCAGAGTGTATTGATTGGCGATGTGGGTGCGGTCGGGACGCGTCACAGGGGTGAGGACGTCGACCACTCCCCCGCCCCGCAGGCCTTCGAGGGCGCGGTTGTATTCGCAGGCATTGCGCTGGCGGCCGGCGGTGTACGCGGACAAGTGCGGCAGTTTGACCGAGAGCAGCGCGGCCTGCAGCGCATCCAGGCGGAAGTTGCCGCCGATCATGCTGTGGAAGTAGCGCGGATGAGCGCCGTGATCGCGCAGGAGGCGGGCTTTTTCGGCGAGGGCCGCGTCGTTCGTGACCAGCAGGCCGGCATCGCCGAGCCCGCCGAGGTTCTTCGACGGGAAGAAACTAACAGTGCCGAATTCGGCGAGCGAACCGACGGGTTTGCCGCGATACTCGGCGCCGAAGGACTGTGCGGCGTCCTCAATGACCGGCAATTTATGGCGGCGGGCGATGTCCAGGATTGTATCCATGTCGGCGGGCTGGCCGTAGAGATGGACGGGGATGATGGCGCGGGTCTTGGGGGTGATGAGTGACTCGAGATTGTCCGTGCGGATGTTGAAGGTGTCGGGGCAGGAGTCGGCGAAGACGGGACGGGCGCCGACGCGGGCGATGCATCCGGCGGTGGCGAAGAAGGTGAAGGAGGGGCAGATGACTTCGTCGCCGGGTCCGATGCCGAGGGCCATGAGGGCGACGAGAATGGCGTCGGTGCCGGAGGACATGCCGATGCCGAAACGGGCGCCACAAACGGTGGCCGCGGCTTGTTCGAAGTCTTCGACCTCGCGTCCGCCGATATAGCGGCCGGAGTGCAGGACGCGCTGGAAGGCCTCGGATAACTCCTCGGCGAGGGGGAGGTTTTGCCGGCGCACATCCAGCAAAGGAATATTCATGGAAAGAATAGGATAACAGGGACTTCCGATATACTTGGTTCATGCAGCTTACCCTGACGAGCTCTCGGCTGCTTTGAGTGTCTCCGGGCCGGATCTGTCACGCGCCGGTTTGACGCTCGGCCGGCCTTTCCCTAACCCCCAACCCCCAATTCCTAACCCAGTTTTTCCGTTGACGCGCCAGACCGATTTTTCTTCCAAACAGAATCAAGGAGTTCCAGATCTGAATTTCGGAGTCCAGCCCCCTCGCCAGTTAGATTGGAGTTGTCTGAGAGAAAGAGAGACCAAACATATGGCTTCACCAGCCCAGATAACCGCCAATCGCGCCAATGCGCTCCTGTCCACCGGACCTGCCACGCCCGAGACAAAATCCGCCGTTCG
>Ga0207695_10001890_pt1 | contig 32757 bp, 34 predicted proteins | sample KBSC54metaG_FD_184354 | JGI IMG/M metagenome (GOLD analysis project Ga0207695, IMG submission 184354) | Corn rhizosphere microbial communities from Kellogg Biological Station, Michigan, USA - KBS C5-4 metaG (SPAdes) (version 2) | ecosystem: Host-associated > Plants > Roots > Rhizosphere > Soil... | reverse complement strand
ACACGCGGCGTCGCTGCGTCAGCCTTTCGGCCATTGCGCAAGATTCCCCACTGCTGCCTCCCGTAGGAGTCTGGGCCGTTTCTCAGTCCCAATGTGGCTGGCCATCCTCTCAGACCAGCTACCCGTCGGTGCCTTGGTGAGCCGTTACCTCGCCAACTAGCTGATAGGCCGCGAGCCCCTCCTCAGGCGCCATATAGGCTTTCCTCCCCCAGGGATGCCCCCAAGGGAACGTATGCGGTATTACCCGGCCGTTGGGCCGGCTATCCCCCACCTGTAGGACCAGTCGCTCACGTGTTACGCACCCGTTCGCCGGTGAGTGGGTTGCCCCACCCCCCTCGACTTGCATGTGTTAAGCACGCCGCCAGCGTTCGTCCTGAGCCAGGATCAAACTCTCCAATAGTTGAATTGCTTGAATGGCTCTTCGTTCGTCATCGCGCCGAAGCGCGACAAAGTCCGAATCACTTGAAAAGATTGTTCAGGTCTGAACTCTCCCCCATGCACTGAACCGGCACGGGATCAACGAGTCCGCCTCGCACAACCGTCTCTCTCATCGATTGTCAATCAGCGGTCAGGGCGAACGACTCTGCGTTCGCACCAACAGTATTGCCGCGATTCATGTTCTTATCTGCGGCAGCCTTACATAGTAGCCACCCGCAGAACCTCTGTCAAGGCCGTTGCGACTCGCATATCGCGAATGCAGGCCAAGTGGCAGCGCTCGGGTGGGCTGGCAAACTATACAGAGCATCCGCGCACGGCAAGACCATCCCCGTCGCCATACGCGGACGGCGCGGAGGGATCCGGATGCAGTTCGCGTTCGGCGCGCTCGACGCCGCGCTGCGTTCGATGATGCGTTCACTGCCCGGCCACCCTGAACAACACCGCTTCGGCAACCACGGAACGGACGGGACACCCCGAAACCTGCGCCGGCACGTACTTCCAGGTTCGCACGGCGTCCAGCACCGGCTCGCTGAATCCCGTCGTGGCCTCGAGCACGCGGAGCTGGCCGGCGTCCACATGACCGGTCGTGTCCACCTCAACCGCGATGAGGACGCCTCCCGGCGCTTCCGATTTTCCGGCGGGCCAGCGCGGCGGTCGATTTCGCGGCTGGGCGCGAGCCCGGACATCCACTTCGCCATCGTACAGCGCGTCGTTGGCAGCCGCGCGGTGCAGGCCCGCCGCGCGGAAGAGCGGCAGGACGGCCACGTCTGAATCCGCTGGGGCCGGATGCGATCCGACGGCAGGTCGAATATCCAGCATCAGCGGAATCGAATCGCCAGCGCCGTATGGCGGCGGCGGAAACGCACTGTCTCGCTGCGCCGCCGCGACAGCGCTCGCCAGATGCATGAGCACCGACCTCGCGTCCGCGATCAGTCGGGGAATCGGGCGATTCTTCGCCTCGGCGACGATGGCATGCTTCATCGCTTGCATCTCCAGCGCCGAGTCCATCATGACGTCCGCACCATTCGGGAGCGGCGGCAAGGTCGCACGCCCGGCAACCGCGGCTCCGCTGATTCGTGCGGTCAGGGTGCCCACCATGGGTGGCCGCACAGCGCCCAAGGAGGTGATCACGATCTCCCGGTCATCGAGAACGGGCGATGCCCATGCGCCGTGCGTCGTCACGGTGACCGGCAATCGCACATCGAGCAGCGGATCATAGCGAACTCCTGATGCCGGGAATCGCGAGACGATTTCGGTGAGCGCCGCCTGCAGATACCATCGCGGCAGAACCACATTGGATCGCGCAGACCGCAGCGCAGCGGAAACGACGACGGAGTCCGGGGAATTCACGGCGGTGAGCAACTCCGATCGCAGCGCGGCGCAGTTCGTGGCCTGCTGGGCGCCGAGCGATGCGGCCAGAGTCATGTACGCCAGAACGACGGCGGTCGCTGCACGACATGTCATGCGCATCGGCATTGGGTACGGACGCAACCGCGTCCGCTCACGACTGCAAGGAAGTTGCGGCGAGGTCACCCGATGGATCGAAGCAAATCATGCGGCGCACAGGGGCATGCCGCCAGTGCCCTTGTGCATCTTCGTCCGCGACGACGCTGCTGGCACAGGCGCAAACGACAGGAGGCGCAACGACCGGAATCGTTGCGCCTCCATCATGCGCCCTGTAGGAATCGAACCTACAACCTAATGATTAAGAGTCATTTGCTCTGCCAGTTGAGCTAAGGGCGCGACTGTCTTCGCTCACGCGCCAGGGAGGACTCGAACCTCCGACCCACAGCTTAGAAGGCTGTTGCTCTATCCACCTGAGCTACTGGCGCTTCTTCACCTGCCCGGGCCGGCATGCCGAACGAGTTTCTCCGGCGGCGGGGGCCACCTGCCAGGTCGGGGCGACCGGATTTGAACCGGTGACCTCCTGCTCCCAAAGCAGGCGCGATACCAGGCTACGCTACGCCCCGCAACGAAGGCGTGAATGTATGCTGCGAGCCGGAAAAAGGGAATGGGCGGGCAGGGTGCATCGGCGTTCCCGGTGGTTCATCGCGCCAGACTACCTTCGCCGCTCCGATTCCAGATGGAGCACCAGTTTCGCGAAGGCGCGACCTCGGTGACTCACGCGCGCCTTGTCCTCGCGCGATGCTTCACCAAACGTCACGCCCAGCGCATCCGAGAGAAACAGGGGGTCGTAGCCGAAACCGCCGCTGCCGCGCGGCGCGTCGAGAATCGTCCCCGTACTCTCGCCACGAAAGGTGCGCTCTCCGCTGGCATCCACGTACGCCGCGACGCACACGTAGCGCGCGCGGCGCTCGCGCGTGCCACGCAGCGCGGCGAGCAGCCTGGCGTTGTTCGCCGCATCGAGCGCGCGCCCCGAGAGGTCGGGGCGCGCGCTCCAGCGCTTGCTCTGCACGCCGGGTGCTCCGCCCAGTGCCTGAACCTCGAGGCCGGAATCATCGGCAACGGTCACGCGTCCGCCACTCAGCGCGTGGAAGTAGCGCGCCTTCGCCAGTGCGTTTTCCTCGAAGGTGGCGTAGCATTCGAGGTCCGATTCAGCCGCCTGCTCCTCCAGACCCGCGTGCGACAGGTCGTCCACCTGCAGGCCGGCTTCCTCGAAGAGCGGGCGGAGTTCGTGCAGCTTGCCCAGGCTGCGGGTGGCCAGCAGCATCGCGGGTGCGGCTTCGCTCATGGCACGAGCGCCGCGTGCTGGTGGGCAAGCAGCTCGCGGACCCCACGCGCGGCCAGATCGAGCAGCGTGTCGAGCGCCGTGCGGTCGAAGGTCGTGTGTTCACCCGTCCCCTGCACTTCCACGAAGCGTCCTTCGCTGGTCATGACCACGTTCATGTCCACGCCCGCACGCACGTCTTCGCTGTACTCCAGATCGAGACGCGGCTCCCCGTCAACCAGTCCTACACTCACCGCGGCAACGCGGCGGCGTACGGGTGACTGCGCGAGCGCGCCGCGCGCGACGAGCCATTGAAAGGCGTCCGCGACGGCGACTGATGCGCCGGTGATCGCGGCCGTTCGCGTGCCGCCGTCAGCTTGCAGTACGTCGCAGTCCACGCGCACGGTGAACTCGCCAAAGCGAAAGTCATCGAGCATGGCGCGCAGGCTCCGCCCGATCAATCGCTGGATCTCCTGCGTGCGGCCACCAACCTGCGCGCGCTCGCGCGCGGTGCGCGTATGAGTCGCCCGGGGCAGCATGGCGTACTCGGCCGTCATCCACCCTTCACCGCGCCCGCGCCGCCACGACGGCACGCCCTCCTCCACCGACGCGGTGCACAGCACACGCGTCTGACCGAACGCGATGAGGCACGAGCCCTCCGCGTAGGGCGCCGCGCCGCGCTCGACTGTGACCGCTCGCAGCGCGTCGGGAGCGCGCCCGGTGCGCGCCATGCTCTCAGGATGGTCCACGAAGGGTCTCGATGATGGTGGTGGTCGAATGTCCGGCCGTCAGCGGCACGATCGCGACGCGCCCGCCCCACCCTTCCACTTCGCGCCGGCCCACGATGGTATCGGGAACATAATCCCCTCCCTTCACCAGCACGTCAGGATGCAGGGTGACAATGAGCTCGAGTGGGGTGTCCTGCGGAAAGAGCACAACGGTGTCGACCGCTTCGAGCGCGGCGAGCACGTAGGCGCGCGCTCCCTCGGAGTGCACGGGCCGCCCGGGTCCCTTGAGGCGGCGCACCGATGCATCCGTGTTGACTCCCACTACCAGCGCATCGCCCATGGCGCGTGCGGCCAGGAGGAGATCCACATGGCCGGGATGCAGCAGATCGAACACGCCATTGGTGAAGACGACCGGGCCACGCGCTGACGCGCGCCATGCGGCCGCCTCGTCCCAGTTGAGTACCTTTCGCGCCGGCGGGCGAACGCTCAGAACGTCCTCTCGGCGTGCGGCGTGAACGTGATCTGTGTGGAGTAGCCCGGGAGCACTACCGGTTCGACGTAGGTGGAACCAATGGAGATGCCCGCATCGGTGCGCCGAATCTGCACGGCGCCCGCAGGATCCGGGAGTCCGAGCGAATCGGCGACCGCCTGCAGTCGTCCGGCGATGTCGGCATCGGTGTGGTGCTGCGCGAAATTCGCCTCCTGCGTCATGGCGTCGCGAAACTGATAGTAGTGGACGTAGAGGGGCGCGACATCGCGGGCGAAGTACGCGGCCGCGACAAGCAGGAGCAGCGCGAACAGGCATCCCAGCCGGGTAGCGCCATGCGGCGGCCGTCTCACCATTGCGACTGTGCTCCGGCCACAATGTCGTTGACGATCTTCTCGATGGCGTCCTTGCGCCCCTGATCCTCACCGCGCTCCGCATACGTGCCATCGCGCATCAGGCCCTTCTGCGCCCAGAGCGTGCGACCGGTGCTCTGATCGACGATCTCCACGTCCACGGTGATCTGCAGCTTCCGCTGCGCGCTCGTGGCCTGCGCCGGATCGGCGCTGTAGGCGATGGGAATGTCAGCGTCGTAGCGCGTGATGGTCCCGCGCACGACGGCATCGGCCTTGCTCTCCGATGCGTCTCGCAGGCCGAGCCGGCCTTCGAGATCCTTCTTCATGCGATCGTAGAGCTCCTGCTGGAGCGTGGCAGAAGGAGTCTGATTCTCGAAGGGAAGAATGGCGACCGTGTGAATGTTGGGCGGCAGTCCACCACCCGCGAAGCCGTAGATGCACCCCGTGAGCAATGTGGCCAGCGCCAACACGACCAGTCTACCGCCAGATACTCGCATCGAATGCCGGGACAGTGTCCACTCGCTCGATCGTCAGTTGGAGCGCACGACGCGCTCGGGAATACTCATAGTGGACGGACCCGGTGGATGATCGTTCGAGCCACTGCGGAATGCGTCCGCCATCGACAAGGTCCAACCGGCCGAGCTGTCGGTCAACGAATGTCGCGCGCCAACCTGGATCGTGTCCAATTTCGACGCGCAGAGTGTCGCCGTCAACGCGCGCGGCTGTGTCCGGCGCCGCTGGTACGGCAAGGCGACCGAGCGCTGCCCAGAGCAGGGGCACCGGTGGAAGATAGCGCCGGACGGCGTTGCCGGCGGGTGTTCGGACGCTGTCGCCCACGAGCAACGCGTAGCCGCTCCCCATCCCGTTGGCAACGAAGAAATCCAGGCGGACACTGTCGGGCGGCGCGACACGCGCGGCGCCGTCACCGCGCACGCGCACGTTGTCATCCGTGAAGCTCCACTGGAACACGATCTTGCGATGCACCGGCGGGAGCGCGGTGCGCGGGATGGTGACAGGGACGACGGTTCCGGCAAGCGGCGGCGCCTTGGGCGCGCACGCGCCGAGCAGCGTGATCAGCGCGAGCCGCGTCGCCGTGGCTGCACGACTCACCGTACGGTGATGCCGCGGAGACTGTCTCCCTGCACGAGCGCATCCAGGGCGGCATATCCGCTCACGACGTGTCCGAACACCGTGTATCCTCCATCCAGATGCGGCTGTGGCGAGAGCGTGATGAAGTACTGGCTGCCGCCTGTATTCGGGCCGTTGAGCGCCATGCCGACGGCGCCGCGGTCATAGGGGCGACGATTCAGCTCATCGCGAATCGTCCATGAGGGTGCCCCATTTCCGTCGCCGCGGTGATCACCGTCCTGAGCGACGAAATCGGGCACGACCCGGTGAAACGCGATGCCGGAATAATAGCCGCTGCTCGCGAGCGTGAGAAAGTTATCCACGGTGAGAGGCGCGTCGGCGGCATACAACTCGAGCTCGATGGCGCCGCGCGCGGTTGCGACGGTGACGTGCGGCATGGTGCCAGCCAGCGCGGGCAGCACGAGCGTGCGCACACGATCGGCATACCACGCCAGCGGGTGCGGAGCGGCCACGGGCCGCGCGGCGCGCCACGCCGAGAGCAACGACACATCCCCCGCGGCTTCGCGCACCAGCGGATCAGCTGGCACGGGGAGCGCATGAATGGCCGAGACGAGCGAATCGCTGAACGCCGCACTGTCATGTCGCCAGGCGCTGGCCAGAAAGTGCGCCACGGCAATACGCGCATCCGGCACACTGTCCCGGGCGGCGAGCTGCAGGCTCAGGAGCACGCGCGGCACTTCCGCAGCCGTCGCGTGGTGGACGAGCGACTCGATGCAGAGCGCGCGAACCCAGGTATCCGGGTCGTGCATCCCGAAGTACATGAACTCGCGCCGCCAGGGATGCTCCTGGGCCGTATCCGCGTGCGGGGCCATGGCCTCGTATCCTGACATCCGGACGCGCGGATCGGGATCGTTTGCCAGTGGGAGCGAGATCTGCCGCATGCGCTCGATGCTGGGCGCGCGCGCACCAGCCGTCGCGACGGCGGCGCGATAGCGCCAGTCGCTCTGGTGACGCCATCCGTCCGGATTATCGTTATCCGCAGGCGGGAGGACGAGATCGATGTGCATGGCCGACTGGAGAACGGCGGCGCGGTATGCGAGTGCGGTGTCAGCCTGCCAGGCGGCGAGCCATGCGCGGCGGTCGGCGTTCAGTACGGAGCCCAGCGATTGCGCCGCCGTCACTCGCACATTGGGGTCGGGGTCGTGCACAGCCGCCGCCACGACCGTACGGGCGCGGGCACCATACTCCGCCAGCGAACGGATGGCGTTGATGCGAACGTGCGGCTCCGCGTCCACCGCCAGCGAATCGAGCGCAGTCATCGCCGGGCCGGCCAGCGAATCGCCCGCGGCGCGGGCCGCGAGTCCCCGGGCCACCTGGGCGCGCACGAGGGCGCTCGAGTCGTGCGCGAGCGCGAGCAGCGGTCGCACGCCCGCCGACTGATACGATCGGGCGAACGCATACGCCGCACGCCAACGCGTTCCGGGATCGCGCGCCGTGAGCAGCGCCGCGACCGGCTCCGCGGGCACCGGGCGCAGGCGAGATGCCGCGAGCAGCAAGGCATCGGTCACCGTGCGATCCAGGTCAGGTGTCGCGAGGGATCGCGTGATGCTCGGCGCGGCAGCGGGACCAATCTGGCCAAGCGCCCAGGCCGCCGCCGCACCAACCGTCGGCGCACTCGTCAGCGCGCCAGCGAGCGCCGCCACGCTCGCGGTATCGCGCAGCAGGCCGAGCGAGAATGCCGCAGTGGCGGCCACGGCGGTGTCGCGATCACCGAGCAGCCGGAGCAGTTCGGGCGCCATGACCGCCCCGTGTACCTGCCCTGCCGCGCGCACCGCCTCCACGCGGAGGGCCCGCCAGTGCGATGTCAGGGCCTGCTGAACCAGGGCCGTGTCCAGATCACGCATGTCGGCCATCCGGAGCAGACGCGCATATGTGTCTACGTCCGGCGCGTTCGGCGCACCGCCGATCGTGCCGCGCGGCGTGGCACACGCCAGCGCCAGCGTCGCGATCAGCGTGATGCTACGACGAGGCCAGCGCACAGGCATTGAGCAGCTCGCGCACATCTGGCGGCAGCGTGACGACGCGTTGCGCCGCATCGAGAGAAATGAGAACCGTCCTCGCGGTAGCCAGCACCTGTCCGGTCTCGGCATTCGATACGGTATAATCAAAGGTGACGGTGCGCGAGGCAACCTCGCTCAGCGTGGTGGCGACCCGGATGAGGTCGTCGTATCGGGCCGGCGCCCTGTAGCGGATGCTGGCATCGGCGACCGCCAGCGTGACGCCATGCGCCTCCATTTCCCGGTACGACATGCCGCCGCCACGAATGTGGTGCGTCCGTCCAATCTCGCACCAGACGAGATAGTGCGCGTGATACGCCACAGCCATTTGATCGGTCTCGGCGTAGCGCACGCGGAATTCCACGGTGGAGACGCGTAGCGACATCAGTGGCGTGAGAGTGACCGTTCGCGCGCGAACGCGCCGCGTCGAACGCGGGCGAACATGCGGAGCGTTGTCCGGTTTGTAAAGGGCATGATGCGTGGGTAGAATGTGCGCATGCTCGCTGCTCCCTGCTTCGTCATCTCGGACGCACATCTTGGCGCCGCGCCCGCCGACGTCGAGCGCACGCTGCTCGCCTTCCTGCGTCACCTGCCTGGCCGCGCGGGATCGCTGCTGATCAATGGCGACCTGTTCGACTTCTGGTTCGAGTGGCGCCACGTCATTCCCCGCCGCGCGTTCCGGGTGCTCGCGGCGCTCGCCGAGCTGCGTGAGGCCGGCGTGCCGATCCTCATGATTGGCGGCAACCATGATTGCTGGGGCGGAGATGTACTGACGCGCGACGTGGGCATGTGCTTCCACCTGGGGGCGTGGGCCGGCGCGATCGCCGGGTGGCGCGCACACGTGGAGCACGGGGATGGGCTGCGCGACCGCGAGGATCGCGCGTATCGGCGGCTGCGAACGGTGCTGCGTCATCCGCTGGCCATTCGCGCGTTCCGCCTGCTGCATCCGGACTGGTCCAGCGCACTGGCGACAGGCAGCTCCGATGTGAGCCGCGTTCACGGCGCCGGGGACGGCGGCGCAGGGCTGCGTCAGATCGCGCTCTTGCATCTGGCGCCACCGAGCGACGTGGAGCTCGTGGTGTTCGGTCACTCGCACGTGCAGGCGCTGGAACGCGGAGAGAATGGCGGCGTGTACGCGAATCCGGGCGCCTGGTTCGATGCGCCGACGTACCTCGTGGTGAGCCCGGAGCGCGTGGAGCTGCGCCGCTGGACGGGGTCAGCCGAGGGTGAGCTTCTCTACGCACTCGATCGACGCGCCGAGAAAGCGCTGCCCCTGCCGTAGGAAGTGGTCGGGCGCATCCGATGCCACGAAGCGATGTACGCGTGGCTGGCCGGCCAGCGCGCACAGATCGCGTTCGGCGAGTACGCGGCGCGTTTCGGCGGCGGTCTCCTCCGCGCTGTCGATGAGTCGCACGGCAGGCCCGGCAAGCTCCGCGAGCAGGGGTTTCAGCAACGGGTAGTGCGTGCAGCCGAGGACGAGCGTGTCCACGTGATTGGCGAGGAGCGGACCCAGGTATTCGCGCGCGATGAGTCGCGTGGGTTCGGTATCGAGCCAGCCTTCCTCCACGAGCGGAACGAACAGCGGACAGGCACGCGCCACGACATGAGCATGCGGATCGATCGCCTGAATCGCGCGCACATACGCGCCGGACGCGATGGTGCCTTCGGTACCGATGACGCCGATGCGGTGCGCCCGCGACGCGTGCGTGGCCGCGCGCGCACCGGGATTCACCACGCCGATGACCGGCATGGGAAATGCGCGCTGCAGCGACTCGAGCGCGTGCGCCGTGGCCGTGTTGCAGGCGACGACGATCGCCTTGACGCCCTGATCGGCGAGCCACTGCACGATCTCGTGGCTGTAGCGGCGCACCGTGTCGGGGCTCTTGGGGCCGTACGGCACGCGGGCCGTGTCGCCGAAATACACGAGCGATTCACCGGGAAGCTGGCGCAGGAGCTCGCGCGCGACCGTGAGACCGCCAATGCCGGAGTCGAAGACGCCGATCGGGGCGTTCGCCATGCTCACCACTCGATGCGCGCGCTGACTTCGGCGTCCCGGGTTGTAGCATGCCCCTGGACCTGCACCGGCACGTCCCACAGATGTGCGGCCACAAACGCGTCCGCTGCCGAGAAGAGGTGCGTGAAAATCAGCAGTGCCGTCCAGTCCTCCACTGCCTGACGCCGCGGATCAATCTGCGCCGCCAGCGGATTCGCAACGTACACGCCGCCGTCGCCCAGCACGCTGTCGCGGGATGCCACGCGCGCATCCCGCAGCTCCCGTTTGGATTGCACGAGCATGGCGATGGACGTCATCTCGACCGCGACATAGATCGCGCCCGCGGTGGATCTGTGCAGGGATGCCTGTCCCCACCCGGGAATGAGGAGCGATTGCAGCAGCGCCCGTTTGGGCGAAATTGGTGGCCGGATCAACGAGTCGGCAATCACGCGACCCGTGTCCTGCGACGCCGGATGCGCCGCCGCACCCACGCGCGCGCTGTCAGCTACCTGGGCGGGCAGCACCCGCCCCGGTAGCGAGAGGCCCAGAACAACGAGGGAGGCGGGTATGAGGGACTGCCGCACATGGTGCAGGGTGCCGTGGCGGGAACGTGTGGGAATCGAACCCACCCGACCCGACGTGGTCAGGTCGCACCAGTTTTGAAGACTGGGGAAGCCACCAGGCCCCATCCGCCCCCAGCGTGTCACGAGAGAACGATGTCGGTCGCGCCATGCGGCAGTACCGCGCCAATGGCCACTGCGCCGGGCACACGTGCCAGGTAATCGGCCAGCGCGGGAGCGGGCACGCTGAGCAGCAGCCCGCCGGAGGTCTGCGGATCCACCAGAAGCGCGCGCTCCACGTCGGTGGTGCTCCCCCAGGAGACTCGCGACTCCAGGAAAGCAAGATTGCGCTTTGCACCACCGGTGCCGACGCCCTGCTCGGCGGCGTCGCGTGCGCCATCGAGGATGGGCACGATCGACACCATGATCTCGAGCGTCACGTTGCTGGCGCGTGCGATGTGCGACGCATGGCCCAGCAACCCGAAGCCGGTGACGTCCGTGGCGCAGCGCACACCAACGGCGAGCGCCGCGCGACTCGCATCCCGATTGAGTCGCGACATCACCGCGATCGCCGCGCGCAGCGCAGCGGCGTCACAGCGGTCCTCCTTGGCCGCCGTGGTCAGGAGCCCGGTGCCGACCGGCTTGGTGAGCACGAGCACATCGCCCGCCCGGGCGTTCGCGTTGGACAGCACGGTGCCGGGATCCGCGCGGCCGGTAACGGAGAGCCCGTACTTGGGCTCCTCGTCCACGACCGTGTGGCCGCCCACCAGCACCGCACCGGCTTCACGAACCTTGTCGTAACCGCCACGCAAAATCTCGCTGAGCACATCCAGCGACAGCGTACCAGTTGGAAACGCGACAAGGTTCATCGCGGTGAGCGGCTCGCCGCCCATGGCATAGACATCCGACAGGGCGTTGGCCGCCGCGATCTGCCCGAAGTCATACGGGTCGTCAACGATGGGCGCAAAGAAATCCACCGTCTGGATGAGCACCAGCGAATCGGACAGGGCAAAGACGCCCGCATCGTCGAACGTTTCCGCGCCGATGAGCAGTCGCGCATCTTCCTGGCGTGGCAGCGGCTGGAGGACACGCGACAGATCGGCGGGCCCCATCTTGGAGGCGCAGCCCGCGCATCGCGCGAACGCGCTCAGTCGGACCGCCGTCCGGGGAGGAAGTGACGCGCTCATGGCGAGACGACGACGGTCGTGACTCCGCCGTCAGACGGGAATGCTGGCAATGACATCGATCTCGACGACGGCGCCGCGCGGGAGTGCCGCGACCTGCACCGTGGACCGCGCCGGCCGCGCCGAGCCGAGATGGCGACCGTACGTATCGTTGAACACGGGAAAGTCGGCAAGGTCCACGAGATAGACCGTGGTACGCACGACATCGCTCCATGACGCACCCGCCGCCGCAAGCACGGCTTCGAGATTCTTCATGACGCGATCCGTCTGTTCAACGATGCCGCCCTCCGCCATGCGCCCGGTGGCAGGATCGAGCGCGATCTGGCCAGCGGTGAACAACAGACCGCCCGCCATGACCGCCTGCGAGTAGGGACCGATGGCCTGCGGAGCGTGCTCGGATGCGACGGAGGTGGTTGACATGGAGTACGGGTCGTGGGTTGCGAGGTGCGGAGGAGCGGGCTCGCGAGCTTCGGCTTGCGATGGCCCATTCTCCCAGTGCCTGCTGTCAGCTTATCGCGGTGCGCCTGCGGCGACAAGTCGTCACGACAAACCCACGATGCTGCCATCCGCTTCAATGGCCATTCGCTCGGCCGCAGGCTCGCGCGGGAGTCCCGGCATGGTCATGATATCGCCGGCCTGCGCAATGACAAATCCTGCGCCGGCCGACGGACGCACCTCGTTGACGGTGATGCGGAAACCGCTCGGCCGACCCAGACGCGCGGCGTCATCCGTGAACGAATACTGCGTCTTGGCCATGCAGATGGGCGTCTGACCAAGACCAATCGACTCGAGATAATCGATCGCCCGATCCGCCTTGGGCGAATAGTCCGCACCCTCACCACCGTACACCTTGCGGACAATGGTGTCGATCTTCTCGCGGATGGGCAGCGCCGTGTCATACAGGGGATGGTAGTGCGACCCGCCGCGTTCGAGCGCGGCGAGGATTTCGCGGGCAAGCTCCTCACCGCCGGCACCACCGCGTGCGTACACGTCATTGGGCGCGACGCACACGCCCTGCCGGGCCGCGAAGTCGGCGACCATGTCGAGCTCGCGATCGGAATCCGAACCGAACCGGTTCACGGCGACGATCACCGGCACGCCGAACTGCCGGACGTTCTCGATGTGCGCCGCGAGATTGGGGAGACCGCGCTCGAGGGCGCCCAGGTCTTCGGTGTCGAGCTGTTTCTTGTTGGCGCCGCCGTTCAGCTTGAGCGCGCGCACGGTGGCCACCAGTACCGCGACCTCCGGATTGAGATGGCCGAAGCGGCACTTGATGTCAAAGAACTTCTCGGCGCCCAGATCGGAGCCGAAGCCCGCTTCGGTGAGACAGATGTCGGCGAGCGCGAGCCCGGCCCGCGTGGCCATGAGACTGTTGCATCCGTGAGCGATGTTGCCGAAGGGGCCGGCATGGAGCAGGGCGGGGCCACCTTCGAGCGTCTGGACGAGATTCGGGCGCAGGGCATCGCGCAGCAGGAGCGTCATGGCGCCAACGCCCTTGAGGTCAGCCGCACGCACCGGGCGTGGAGTTGCTCCGGCGGTGTTGCCGACGATGATCCGCCCCAGGCGCTCGCCGAGATCGGTGAGGCTGGTCGCGAGCGCGAGGACCGCCATGATCTCGCTGGCGGGGACGATTACCCAGCGTTCCTCGCGCGGAACGCCATTCCCCACCCCACCGAGGCCAATGACGCAGTCGCGCAGCGCGCGGTCGTTCATGTCCACCGTGCGCGGCCACGTGATGCGTCGCGAGTCCAGCCCGAGCGAATTCCCCTGCGTAAGGTGATTATCAATGAGCGCCGAGAGCAGACCGTGCGCGCTGGCCACCGCGTGGAAGTCGCCGGTGAAATGCAGGTTGATGTCTTCCATCGGCACCACCTGCGCGTAGCCGCCGCCGGCGGCGCCGCCCTTGACCCCGAACACCGGGCCGAGACTCGGCTCGCGCATGCACATCACCGCGCGCTTGCCCAGTCGCCGCATGGCCTGCGCGACCCCGACCAGCGTGGTGCTTTTCCCTTCGCCAGCCGCTGTGGGGTTGATACCCGTGACGAGCACGAGGCGGCCGCGCGGCGGCCGCGACGAGACCTCCAGCGGAATCTTCGCCTTGTACTTGCCATAGAGGTCTAGCTCGTCCATGGACAGACCGAGCTCGGCGCCCACATCAGCGATGGGCCGCATGCGCGCGGCCTGTGCGATTTCGATATCGGAAGGTACGGTTGTGCTCACTGCGTCCTCGCTCGAAGGGTGCATGGGTCCTGCGCGACAATCTTACGCGCAAACCGTGCGCCGTCGCTAGCCAACCGGCGAGGAGAGCGCCAGACCGAACAGTGAGCACGCGTTGCGCGCCGCAACGGCACCGAGCAGCTCGGGCGTGGTCCTGCGACGCTCGGCCAGGTGCGCGACGGTCAGCGCGACATACGCGGGCTCGTTGCGTTTGCCCCGGTACGGCACCGGCGCGAGATATGGCGCGTCGGACTCCACGACGATCCGATCATCCGGAACGAGCTGCACCACATCGTCGCGATCCCACGAGCGGAAGGTGACGATGCCGCTGAAGGAGATGAACCAGCCGGCGTCGAGTGCAGCGCGGGCGAGTGCCGCGGTGCCGGTAAAACAGTGCATCACGCCCCGTGCGCCGATCCGGCCAAACTCCTCGACGAGCGCGCGCGTATCGTCCTCCGCCTCGCGCGTATGGACGATCACCGGACGGTCGTGCGTGACGGCGAGCGCGAGCTGCGCGCGGAATGCCGCGAGCTGACTCGCGCGCGGCGCGTGATCGTAGTGATAGTCCAGTCCGCACTCACCCACCGCCACCGCCCCCGCCTCGAGGTGCGCGCGGATGGCCGGGATGGCGTCGGCCTCGCGGAAGCCGGCCGCATCATGGGGGTGGACGCCGGACGTCCAGGCCATGAAGTCCGGATGCCGGGACGCGAGCGCGCGGGCGCGCTCCGCCGCCACGAACGATTCGCCAATGCAGACGACGGCCGCCGTGCCGGCCGAGCGCGCGCGTGCCACGACCGCATCGCGGACGCCGTCGAAGGCGGCGTCCGCGAGATGTGCGTGACTGTCAATGTACGAGAGCATGCGTCGCGTCTCTCCGTCTGCCGGCGCGACGCACGCGGCGACCCATCAGCGATTCGCCGCGACCGGCGTGTCGTCCTTGCGCGGCGTGTTCTGCTGTGCCGATCGGACGTTCCGCGGCCCGACGCCGCCCTTGGTGCCCACGGCGCGCGGCCACTTCTTCTCGATCCAGAGCAGGATCGGCGGCGCGACGTAGATCGAGCTGAACGTACCAGTAATGACGCCGAACAGCATGACGAGCGCGAACGGACGAATCACTTCGCCACCCAGCAGCGCGAGACCGATGAGCGCACCCAGCGTGGTGGTGTGCGTGAGCACCGAGCGCGGGAGCGTCTCGTTCACGGCGCGATTCACGGTATCGTACAGTGTCTCCTTGCGCTTCTTGCGGAGATCCTCGCGGACGCGGTCGAAGATGATGATGGTGTCGTTGAGCGAGTAGCCGATCATCGTCAGCACACCGCCCACCACGATGAGCGAGATCTCGAGGTGTGCGTACTTGATGAACGCGAGCGTACCCAGGATGTCGTGCGCGGTGGCGATGACGGCCGCGACCCCGAATCGCCATTCGAAGCGATACCACAGGTAGATCAGCGTGACGAGAAACGAGACGAGGATGGCGTAGAAGGCCTTCTGGCGCAGCTCGCCGCCAACCTTCGGGCCCACGGTATCGGCACTCCGAACCGAGTAGCTGCCCGGGCCGTACTGCTTCGTGAGCGCCGCCTCGATGACCTGGGCCACGGCATTGGCGCCATGGGCCTGCTGCGCCACCTCGCCCGCGTCCTGCGCGCGGATCAGGAACTCGCTGGACGCGCCGAACTGCACGATTTCCGCGCCGTGCACGCCGGCCCGATCGAGCGTGGATCGCAAATCGCCGGCATCTGGCGTCTTGCTGAACCGCACGTCCATGAGCGTGCCGCCGGTGAATTCAATGCTGTACTTGTAGTTGCTGACCGCGATCCAGATGAGCCCCGGGATCGTGAACGCCAGCGTCACGACCGTGGTGATCTTCCACAGTCGGATGAAGTCGATCTTCGTGTCGTGGAGAATGCGAAACATTCAGATGCTCAACGTCTGGGCGCCGCGCGTGCGGTTGAGCCACAGGAGATAGAAGGTCCGGACAACGAAGATGGCGCTGACCATCGAGGCCGCGATGCCGGCGATGAGCGTCACCGCGAATCCCTTCACCGGACCGGTCCCGATTTCGAACAGCACGAGCGCGGTGAGTGCGGTGGACACGTTGGAGTCGATGATCGCGCTCATGGCATGCCGGAACCCTTCATCGATGGCCGCTCGCACGGTTTTCCCGCTGACGAGCTCCTCTCGTATTCGTTCGAAAATCAGCACGTTGGCATCCACCGCTATCCCGACGGACAGCACGAACCCGGCGATGCCAGGCAGGGTGAGCGTGGCTTCGAAACCAGCGAGCAGCGCGAGAGTGAAGAGCACGTACAACGCCAGCGCCGCCACGGCCAGCATGCCCGAAAAGCGGTAATACCCGACCATGATGAACACGACGAGCCCGACGCCGAGAATACCGGCGCGAATGCCATCCTTGATGGCGTCCTTGCCGAGACTCGGATCGATCTGCCGGGACTCCACCACCTTGAGCGGCACCGGAAGTGCCCCCGCACGCAGCACGAGCGCGAGGTCCTGCGTCTTCTGCAGCGGCTGGCCGCGCATGGTGATCTGGCCGCGCGTGCCGATGGCGCTCTCAATGACCGGTGGACGTCCCATCACGCGGTCATCGAGCACGATGGCCATGTAGTCGTTGATGTGCTTCGCCGTTTCCTGGCGAAAGCGCCGGCCGCCTTCGGCGCTCAGGGTGAACTGCACGATGTTGCCCTCGAGCGGGTCCGTCGCGGGCTTGGCGTCGGTGAGATACTCACCCGTAATGATCGGCTTGGAGTCCACCACGTAGAACGGTGTCACATTGGCGGCCTCGCCCTCATCGGGTGTACCCCAGTGGATCGTCTTGCCGGGCGGCAGGGCCGCCTTCACGGCCGGGTCGTCCAGATACCTGGCCACGGTCGGGACATCAGCATTCGCGACGAAGAATTCGCCGGGCATCTGTCCCGCCTGAATCTTGCTGCTCAGCGGCCCGTTGGACGCGCCCGAGAGCAATCCGGTATCCGGTGCGGCGCTGGTATCCGCGGCGGCCCCCTTCCCCTTTGCGGTTGCCCCCGTGTCCGTGCCGGCCTTCGCCTTGTTCGTGTCGGTGGAGAAGAGGGAGCTGATGGCGGCGTTCGCGGTGTCGCCACCGGACGCGGCCTTGCCGCCCGTCGAGCCGGGCGATGCGGCGACGATGCCCTTGCTCCTGATGATCTGATCCATCCGCGGCAGGACCTTCTCCAGTGCGTTGGTCTTGTCCGTGATCTGGAACTGCAGAAAGGCGGAGCGCTCGACGAGCTGTCTCGCCCGCTCGGGATCATCGACGCCCGGCAGCTCCACCAGGATGCGGTCGTTGCCGACCTTCTGCACCACCGGCTCCGCCACGCCGAATTCGTCGATGCGGTTCCGCACGACCTTGAGGGCGCGATCAATGGCCTCCGACTTGTTCGCCACGACGCCCTTCGACTCATCCACCTCGAGCGACATGTGGATGCCGCCCTGCAGGTCGAGTCCCCGCTTGAGCGGTACGCGCGTGAACGTCGTGTCGTGAAAGACGCCCTGCGCATTCCGCTCGCGCACGGTGGTGGTACGTGGGAAGAGGGCCCAGATCGACACGGCGACCAGCGCGACGATGCTCAGGATGCGATAACGGAGATTACCCATGCGACTTCGACCAGGTGAGAAGATTCCAGCGCAGTTGTGAAGGTTACCGGGCTACTCCAATTCAGTCAACGCACGACGCGCCAGCTCGGCGTCGCGCTCGAGCTGGCGCACCAGCGCCCCGACGTCGGCGAAGGCCTGCGTATCACGCAGGCGGCGCACGAACTCCACCTTCACGTTGGCGCCGTACAAGTCGACCGCCGCATCGAAGAGATGGACCTCGAGTGTCAGCTCGGCCTCGGCAAAGGTGGGCCGCGGGCCCAGGTTCATCATGCCGGCGAACGCTCCGGCGGGCGTCTGCGCGCGCACCGCATATACCCCAACCGGCGGCAGGAGTTTGCGCGGCGGCGGCAGCGCCAGGTTGATCGTCGGAAAGCCCAGGAGGCGCCCGCGACGCGCACCGTGGCCCACGATACCGGACACGGAATAGGGTCGCCCCAGCGCATCCGTCGCGCGCTGCAGATCGCCGCCAGCTACCGCGCGGCGAATCAGCGTGGACGACACGGGGCGCCCGTCCTCGAGCGTGACCGGGCCCACCACCTCCACGCCGAAGCCACGCTCCTGACCAAGCTGCCTGAGCACGTCCACATCCCCCTCACGCCCGCGCCCGAAGCCGTGGTCGTAGCCGATGATGAGGTCGCGCATATGGAAGCGCCGCAGCAGCACGCCGTCCACGAACTGGGCGGCGGAATAGCGCTGCAGCGCCGTCGTGAAGGGCACGATGGCCAGGTAGTTGACGCCGCTCTCGGCCACGACTTCGAGCTTCTCGTCTCCGACCGTGAGCAGCGGCGGTGCCGCGGCGGGATTCACGACCTCCAGCGGATGCGGCTCGAAGGTGACGAGCACGCTGGGAAGACCCTCCGCGCGCGCCCGCTGCGCGAGCCGGCTCAGCACGTCGCGATGGCCGCGATGCACCCCGTCGAACGTGCCAACGGTGACGATGGTACCGGATGAATCGGGCGGAAGCCCGGAGTCGCGCCAGCCACGGAACTCGTCAGGCGTCACGCATCACCAGCCGCGGATGCCAGTCTCCATCCACCCGATCCGCTACCGCCACAAGAGCTCCTCCTGCATCCACCAGCGCGGCCCGTGCGCCGGGCTCGGTCGCGGAGATGCGCTGTCCGTGCGTGACGCGGGTGACCTCACTCGCCGTCAGCACCTGCGCGGGAAGCGACGGAAGAGCGGCGCGCGGCGGCAGGAGCACAGGGCGCGAGGCATACAACGCGTCAACGGCACAGGCATCGTTCACCGAGAATCGGCCGCACTGCACGCGGCGCAGCGAAGCGAGATGCGCGGCGCCATCCGCGAGTCGTCCCAGATCCCTCGCCAGGGCGCGAATGTACGTCCCGCCACCGCAGGTGATGCGCACGTCCAGCTCGGTGGCGCGCCACTCGCGCACCGTCCAGGTCTCCACATGCACGGCCGCCGGCGGCAGTGCCAGGGTCGCGCCACGGCGTGCCGCGCGGTAGGCGCGTTGGCCGTCACGCTGCTTCGCGGAGTAGGCCGGCGGCACCTGCAGAATGTCTCCGGACAGCGCCATCATGGCGGACTCCAGGGCAGCGCGCGGTGGCACCGGGGCCGTACGCACCACCTGGCCCGTGGGATCATCCGTGTCCGTTTCTGCGTCGAGCCGTACCGTAGCGTCGTACGTCTTGGGTTCATCCTCGAGATCGGCAGCCAGCCGGGTTGCGCGACCGATGAGCAGCATGAGCAATCCCGTCGCAAACGGGTCGAGCGTGCCCGCATGACCGACTCGCCGGACGCCGAGCGCGCGCCGCACGAGGCTCACCATGTCATGGGAGCTGCGTCCCGCCGGCTTGTCCACGAGCAGCAATCCGTCAGTTGCCCGATTCTCCATTGCCCGGAGTGGACTCGTCCTTGAGCTGTGCAAGCAGCGTCTCGATACGCGCCGCCTGTTCGATGCTGTGATCCAGACGGAACATGATGTCAGGCGCGAGGCGCAGGCGCAGCGCGCGCGCGACGCGCGGCCGCAGGTGCGCGGCGAGGCTTTCGAGTCCCTCGAGTGTCTGCGCGCGCTCCGCGTCGCTGCCCATGATGCTCACGAACACACGGGCGGTCCGCAAATCACGCGTGACATCCACGCCAGTGACCGTCACGAATCCCACGATGCGCGGATCCTTCGCGCCGTCGGTGAGAAACCGCGCGATTTCCTCGCGAATGGCCTCCGCAACGCGGTCGGCTCGCCGATGAGGAGCAGGCATGGGATGGAACGCGGCTGTGGCGTGCCGGTCGCGCGTGCATGGCGGCCGGCGTGCACGCTCACAGCGTTCGCGCCACTTCCTCCGTGCGGTAGCTCTCGATCACATCACCGACCTTGAGGTCGTTGAAGTTCTCGATGCCGATACCGCATTCGAATCCTTCGCGCACCTCGCGGACATCATCCTTGAAGCGGCGCAGCGAACCGATCACGCCGTCGTACACCTCAATGCCGTCGCGAATGATGCGTACCCGGCCGTGTCGCGACACCGTGCCGTGGCGCACGAAGGAGCCGGCGATCACCCCCGCCTTCGGCACACGGAACAGTTCGCGAACCTCCGCCTCACCCAGCGCCACCTCGCGTTCCTCGGGACGCAGCAGACCGCTCAACGCGGCGCGGACATCGTCAACCGCCTCGTAAATGACACGGTAGAGTCGAATGTCCACCCCCTCGCGTTCGGCCGCGGCACGCGCGTTCGTGTCGGGACGCACGTGGAAGCCAATGATGATCGCGCCCGAGGCCTTGGCGAGGAGGATGTCGCTCTCCGTGATCGCGCCCACGCCACGGTGCACGACGTCCACCTTGACTTCGGCGTTGGAGAGCTGGCCAAGCGCATCGGCCACGGCTTCGGCCGGACCGCCCTGGTCCGCCTTGATGACGAGATTCAGCGTGCGCACCACTCCGGCAGCCGCCTGGGACATGAAGTCCTCGAGCGACACCGAGATGCGTGACGTACGGCGGCTCTTCGCCTCGCGATCCAGCCGCTGGCGACGCTGCGCGATCTCGCGCGCCTCGAGCGCCTCGTCCACTGCCAGCAGTTGATCACCAGCCATGGGGACGCCTTCGATGCCGAGCACCTGCACGGGAATGCCCGGTCCCGCATCCGGCGCGGGCTTGCCACGTTCGTCGAGCAGGGCCCGCACGCGCCCCGAATACATTCCGCAGATGAAATCGTCCCCGACGCGCAGCGTGCCGTTCTGCACGAGCACCGTCGCGACGGGCCCCTTGCCCGGATCGAGCTGCGCTTCCACGACCGTTCCGATGGCGCGGCGGTTCGGATTCGCCTTGAGGTCGAGGATCTCGGCCTGCAAGAGGATCTGATCGAGCAGCTCCGGCACGTTCGTTCCCTTCTTGGCGGAGATCGGCGTGGAGAGCGTCGTGCCGCCGAACTCCTCGAGCACCACGCCCTGCTGCAACAGATCCTGCTTGACCTTGGGCACGTTGGCCGAGGGCAGATCAATCTTGTTGATCGCCACAACGAGCGGCACGCCCGCGTTCCGCGCATGCGAGATGGCCTCCACGGTCTGCGGCATCACCTGATCATCGGCCGCGACCACGAGCACGACGATGTCGGTGACCTGCGCGCCGCGGGCGCGCATGGCCGTGAAAGCCTCGTGGCCCGGCGTATCGAGAAAGGTGATCTCGCGTCCGTTCGCCAGCGTCACGTGATACGCGCCAATGTGCTGCGTGATGCCGCCGGCCTCGCCGGCCACGACATTCTCCTTGCGAATATAGTCGAGCAGCGATGTCTTGCCGTGATCCACGTGACCCATGATGGTGACGACCGGCGATCGCGTGACCAGGTCTTCGGCGCGATCGGTTTCCGGCTGTTCGTCCATGGCGGCGTATTCTTCCTCGCGCACGGCCCGGAAGCCGAACTCCCCGGCGATCAACTCGATCTGATCGAAGTCCAGCCGCTGGTTGATCGTGACCATGAGCCCGAGGTTCTTGAACGCGAAGGCGACAATCTGCGTGGGCGGAATCTTGAGGATGGACGCCAGCTCGCTGACGGTGATGAACTCGTTCACGCGCACCGTGGTGCGTTCGCGCTCCGCGTCCGCGGCGCGCTGTGCCTCGACCTCCTCGCGATAGCTGCTGTCCTCGCCGCGCCGCGGACCGCGCCGCGACGGCGCTCCGCGCAATGCCGTCATGGTTCGCGTGATGTTCGCGCTCACCGCTTCCTGATCCACCGCGCCGCGCTTCCCCTTCTTGCGCTTGCCGCCACGCTTGTCATCCCGCCGGCTGGGCAGACTGCTGCCGGCACCCGGTGCCGCGGATGCAACCGGACGGGGCTGCGATGCTGCGGGACCGCTCGCCGGCCGCGGGCGAGGCGGTCCGGGAACCACTGACCGGGGACGTTGCCAGTCCGAACCAGCCGGGGCGGGACGCGGTGGAGCCGGGCGACCGGTCGTCGGAGCAGATGCCGGACCAGAGGGACGCGACGCGGGATACGCCGGCGCCTGCGGGGCTGGTCGGTTGACGTCCGGGCGGGGGCCGGCGGGCGCGGACTGAGCCGGCGCTTCCGCGGGTGCCTCGGTGGGTGGTGTCGCGCGGCGGTGAGCGGGCGCGGCTGGCGCCCCGGCCGTCTCTGCGGCTGCCGACTGCTCCTCTGGAGAAGGTAGTGCCGGCGCCTCGACGTCGGCGGGTGCGGGCTCGACGGTTTCAGTGTCGGCGGCAGTCGCGACGATGTCTGCTGCCTTGCGACGGCGGCGCACAACCGGCTCCCCGCCTCCGCTCTGCTCGGCCGGGGCCGACGAAGGGGCTGTCGCCGCCGTGGTCCGTCGCCGCCGGTTCGTGGTGGGGGCCGGCTTCTCCTGGCGCGCCCGCTTCTCCCGTTCCCACCGCGCGCGCAGGCGCGCCACCTGGTCGTCCGCAAGAACACTCAGATGACTGCGCACCGGAACGTCCATGGAACGCAGCAGCGTCATCAGCTCATCGTTGCTGATGCCGAACTCGCCAGCCAGATCATGTACACGAAGCTTGAGCAAACCAACCCTCCTATGCGGCCCCCGGGGGGCCAGACCTCACGATCGCGCGAATTCCCCTTGCCAGATCACGATCCGTAATGCCAACTACTGTCGTCTGCTGCCGTCCTACCGCGTGGCCGAGCGCCGCCGCAGAAGGAGCCGATACCATCTCGACACGCCGGGCGCGAAGCAGCGGCACGACCTTGTCCAGGCTGTTCCGTGCCGCGTCGGGCGCAACCACCGCCAACTGCAACACGCCACGCTTCGCCGCCTCGCGCACCCGATCGACGCCCGCGACTGCCAGACGTGCGCGCATCCCGAGGCCCACCAGGCCGAGGATCCGCTGGGCCGCCGCGGCCTGCGTCACGCCGGTGTTCCCTCCGGATTCTCCGCCCCGTCCGTTCCACCCTCCTCGGTGGTCAGCTCGTCAATCAGCGCCATGATGCGATCCGCCTCTTCCGGTGCGATGCCAGGCAGCCGCAGGAGATCCTCCCGTTCGAGATCGATGATGTCGTTCAGCGTGCGATAGCCCGCGTCCTCGAGCACGGCCACAGTGGCCGGACCCAGGCCGCCAATGTCCGAGAGCTTGACGTCGGCGGCGGCGCTCTCCTCCGGCAGCGGCGCGAAGAGCGGCGCCTCACCGCCCCGCTCCAGCCACTCCCGGCTCGAGTAGAGATCGATTTTCCATCCGGTGAGCTCCGACGCGAGACGCACGTTCTGCCCATTGCGCCCGATGGCGAGCGAGAGCTGATCCTCATCCACGACCGCTGGAATGGTGCGTGTGGCGGGGTCGCTGAACACGCGCGCCACCCGCGCCGGCGCGAGCGCCATCTTGGCAAAGCGCTCGGGATCGGCCGACCACGGTACGATGTCGATGCGTTCGCCGCCCAGCTCGTTCACCACCGCCTGTACGCGCGAGCCCTTGAGGCCGACGCACGCACCAACCGGATCGATCGAATCATCGCGGGAGATCACGGCGATCTTGGTACGGCTGCCCACTTCGCGCGCCACCGCACGGATTTCCACGATGCCCTGCTGGATCTCCGGCACCTCGAGCTTGAACAGCGCCTGCACGAACAAGCCGTCGGCGCGGCTGAGTATCAGACGCGGACCCTTGGGCGTTTCCTCGATGCGCTTGAGCACGGCGCGCATGGGCTCGCCCTGATGGAAATGCTCGCGGTGATTCTGCTCGCGATAGGGTACGATCGCCTCGGCCTCGCGGAACTTGTTGAGCATGATCACGAGCTTGCCGCGTTCAATCTGCTGCACTTCACCGGAGAGGAGATCGCCGACGCGCCCGGAGAATTCGTCGCGAATGCGGCTGCGCTCCCGCTCGCGGATACGCTGGATGATGCGCTGCTTGGCTGCCTGCGCCGCGGTACGGCCGAACATCCCGAAGTCCACATTCTCCTCGAGCATGTCTCCGACCTCGAAGCCGTCGTCATAGACGCGGGCTTCCTCCAGCGATACCTCCCGGCTGGCGTCCGTCACGGCATCCACCACGCTGCGCAGGCGCGTGATCTTGATGTCGCCCCGTGCCTCGTCTATCGCGATTTCCGCCTGGACATTCGGTCCGAATTTCTTGGCGAGCGCGGCGAGGATGCCGTCCTGCAGCAGCCCATGCAGTTCCGCACGATCGAGCTGCTTCAGATTCGTCATCTCCCGGATTGCACTCAGAATATCGCCTGAGCTGTCCATCGAACCATCCTCATCGATTACCAGTGGAACGCCAGCCGGGCATCCGTCACGCCGGCCAGCGGCATTCGCTGTTCCGTCCCGTTCCCGTCACGCACGATCACGACTTCATGTCCGGGCTCGCCCTCGACCCCGACGATTTCAACTTCTGCGCGGCCCCCCAGGAGCGGGCTCGCCACACTCGCGCTGCGTCCGACAAACCGTTGCCAGTCGGCCGGCGACCGGAGTGGCCGCTCGACGCCTGGCGACGACACTTGCAGAACGTATCGTTCGCCCAGCGATGCCTCGGTATCCAGGCGCCGCTCGAGCGCACGAGACGCACTCGCGCAGTCGTCCACCGCGACCGGCGATCCATCGCGCCGGTCAATCCTGATGTCCAGCGTCGGGCGCGAGCGTGAACCGCCCACACGGAACTCGACCAGGTCGAATTCCAGCGAGTCCAGCACCTGCGCAACGACGGCTTCCAGCGCTTCGGCCATGTCGAATCGCAAGCCATGATAACAAAAAATGTGGGGCATCACCCCCACATTTCCGCTCGCCACTAGCTCCGGCGGGCTTCCGAATAACCAATCTACGCTTGTACTTAGGGAGAGTCAAGTGAAGTGGGATCGCCAGCCGCGACGATCACGGCAACCTGCCGGCCGCGGTCACCGGCACGATGCGAGAAGAAGCGATCGTTGTCGCAGCGCGTGCACCCCTGGCTCGCGTGAATTCGGGAGATGCCGAGCGCGCGCGCCTGCCGTGCGAGGATTTCGCGCAGATCCACTCTCGTCGGCTGAGAGACCGCGCCACCGGTAACGCGTTCGTACACGTCAGGACTCACTTCGTAGCATCGGCCGCAGATCGCCGGGCCCAGCGACAGGTACAGCTCCCGCGGCGGGACGCCCTGGCGGCGCAGCGCGTCGACACCCGCCTCGAGTATGCGCGCGGCGGTCCCGCGCCAGCCCGCGTGGAGCAGCGCCACCGCGCCCGATGCGTGGGCGAGAAAGACCGGAACGCAATCGGCCACGACAATCGCGAGCGCGGTACCCGCGGTGGGCGCCACATGGCCATCGGCAGCCGGCATGCGCAGCCACCCCTCCCAGCCGGCTCCATGCGTGACGACGCGACTGCCATGCACCTGATGTGCGCTGGCGAGTCGCGGCCCGAAGCGCCGCAGCTCCGCCACCAGCGCCGCCCAGCGTCCCATCACCTCGTGCACCGGCTCGTCGCCGGACGTCCCGAAGGTTCCCGCGGCGCGCGTCGTGATGAATGCCCGCACGCCGTCCACCATCAGCCCATCCACGGGCTCGCCCGGCAGGGCGACGGTCACGCCTCGCCGCTCTCCAGGCGCGTGATGTGCGCACCGAGCGCGCGCAACCGTTCATCAATGCGTTCGTACCCGCGCTCGATCTGACCGATGTTGTTGATGGTGCTCGTGCCCTGTGCGCAGAGCGCGGCAAGCAGAATGGCCATTCCCGCGCGGATGTCGGGCGATTCCACCGTCGCGGCGTGCAGTCGCGACGGACCGGCAACGAGCGCCCGATGCGGATCGCAGAGCACGATGCGCGCGCCCATGCCAACGAGCTTGTCCACGAAGAACATGCGCGACTCGAACATCTTCTCGTGCATGAGAATGAGGCCGTTGCACTGCGATGCCGTCACAATGGCAATGGACATGAGATCGGCCGGGAACGCGGGCCAGGGCTGATCCTCGAGCTTCGGAACATGGCCGCCAAGATCGCTCCGGATCTCGCGCGCCTGATCGCCGGGGACAACCAGGTCGTCCCCATCGACCTCGCAGACGATACCCAGCCGCTCGAATCCCATGAGGATGGCGCGCAGGTGCTCCACGCCGGCATCGGGAATGCGCAGCGCGCAGTTGGTGGCCGCGGCGAGGCCAATGAAGGAACCGACCTCGATGTGGTCCGGACCGATGCGATGCGTCGCGCCACCGAGCGTCCGTCCCCCTTCCACGGTGAGGCAATTCGTGCCGATGCCATCGATGCGTGCGCCAAGAGCAACGAGAAAGCGGGCCAGATCCTGCACGTGCGGCTCGCTCGCGGCATTGCGCAGGACAGTCGTTCCCTTCGCCGCCACTGCCGCGGTCAGCGCGTTCTCCGTGGCCGTGACGCTCGGCTCGTCGAGGAATACATCCGCGCCGCGCAGCCCGGTCGAGCGGATGTGATAGGCGGTGTCCAGCGCGAAGGTGGCGCCGAGCTGCTCGAAGGCGAGAAAGTGCGTATCCACCCGGCGCCGTCCGATGACATCCCCGCCTGGCGGAGGGAGCGTGACCTCGCCGCACCGGGCGAGCAGCGGCGCCGCGAGCAGAATCGATGCCCGGATGCGCGCCGAGAGCCGGGGATCGAGTTCCGACGCGCGCAGGTCGCGCGCCTCGATCGAGAGCGCGTTGCGTCCCGTCCAGTCAATCCGGACCCCCAGCGAGCGGACGAGCTGCACGAGCGTCTCGACATCGCGAATGCGAGGAACGTTTTCCAGCGTGACGGGGTGCTCGGTGAGCAGCGCCGCGGCAATGATGGGGAGCGCGGCATTCTTGTTGCCGGATGGATGAATGGCGCCGGCGAGGGGCTGCGAGCCTTCAACGATGAATTGCGGCGCTGACATTCGCGGGATTGGTGGCGCGTGGTGTTACGTTTAGTGAGTGAGTCGCGAAGGATGGACCAGCGCCGAAGGAGAAGTCAAGCAACTGCTTGACTTGTGTGCCGCTCGGCCCTACGCTACGCGCTCTCATCCTCTATGACCACGCATGCAGCTACTCGTAGCCGTCATCAATCATATGGAACAGGTGGATGACATCCTGGCAGGATTCGTCGAGCTCGGTATCACCGGTGCGACGATCCTGAACAGCGAGGGGATGGGACACGTGCTCACGCATGACGTACCAATTTTCGCCGGCCTGCGCTCGCTCACGGCGCGCTCGCGCCCGAGCAATCAGACGCTGCTCAGCGTGATCGCCGATGACAAAGTGGAGAGCGCGGTCGCGCTCATCCAGGAAGCGTGCGGCAGCCTTGAGTCGCCCGGAGCCGGCATCGTCTTCACCATTCCGGTGACATCGGTCGTGGGACTCGCGCCGGAGCTGGACGAATGAGATCGGCCTCATGATATCAACGGCCGCCATCGCCCTGCTGTTCGCGCAAACGTCGGCCGCTGGCGGCTGGCTGGGCGTGCTGCTGAGCATTGCGATCATCGTGCTCACGATCCTGCTGCTCGTGCTCGTTGTCGTGCTGGTGCCCACGGTGCTGAGCCTCCGGAAAACCATGGAGGAATCGCAGAAGCTCGTCGCGCTGCTGTCCCGGGAGACCGGCCCCATCAGCCAGCGCGTGAGCAGGGTGGTGGACAACATGGAGTACATCACGACAGCGGTGCGCGCGGATCTGCATCACCTGAGCCGCACGCTGCAGGACGCCAATGATCGATTGGGCGATGCGATTGATGCGTCGGAGCTGCGCGTACGCGAATTCGGCGCGCTGGCCGGTTTTGCGCAGGAGGAAGCCGAGCGGGCGGTGGTCTCCGCCGCCGCGGCGCTGCGCGGCGTCCGCGCGGGGGCGGCGGCCTTCACGAGCGGGCCGCGCGAGGGCCCGGCGGTCGCCCGAACCGAGTCGAATCGCGGAGACGGCGAGACCGTGCCATCGGGCCGCCCGCGCATTCGCCGCTCCGGACACGATGCGGAATGACGGTGCGGCTGTCTTCGCGCTCCCGCGCCCGACTGCGAGCGACACTGCTCTTCGGCGCGGTCGTTGTGCTGGCCATCGTGCTGCTGCCGTCCAGCGCGTTTGCCTGGACGCCGGGCACGCACATTTTCCTCGGGCAGTCCGTACTTGCCGCGGTGGCACAGCTCCCATCCGCCACGGCTGAGCTGCTGCGCGCCTTTCCCTACGACTTCCTGTACGGGTCGATCGCCGCCGACACGAGCATCGCGAAGAAGTACGTCCCGGTGGGCCGCCACTGCCATTCCTGGACCGTGGGGATGGAGATTCTGGACAGCGCGGCGGATGAGCCACTGCGGAGCTTCGCGCTCGGGTATCTGGCGCATCTCGCCGCGGATACGGTCGCGCACAACTACTTCGTCCCGCGCTACCTGGTGATCGCCTCGCGCACCTCCGGGCTGGGACACAGCTACTGGGAAAGCCGCTTCGAGACGCATCTGGGTGGCGAGTACAGTCATCGCGCACGCGAGGTCATGCTGCGCGATCACTCCCGCGCGGATCGTTTTCTGGATCGCATCCTGAGCCCGACGATCTTCAGCACGCAGACCAATCGCCGCATCTTCAACGGCATGGTGTACGTGACGGATACGGAATCGTGGCAGCGCATCTTCCAGATCGCGGCCGAGAACAGCCGGTGGGACCTGGGCACGTCGGAAGTCTCGCGCTATCTCGCGCGCAGCTACGACTACATTCTCGATTTTCTCGGTCGGCTGGATTCCTCGGAGCCGTACGCGCTGGATCCATCAGGACTCGATGCGCTGGAACTCGCGAAGGATGTACGGCGGCGCGCCCGGCTGAGCCGGGTGGAGTACCACCTGGCGGAGGAAGCCGGTCGTCACTTCGGGATGCCCGAGTCGCCGCTGGACTTTTCCGCCCGTCTCGAGCCGCCCCTCTATCCGCCGCCAGCGCGCTCCGCGAGCAACTGATTCACGCGCTTCGGATCAGCGCGTCCCCCGGATCGCTTCATCACGAAGCCGACGAGCACGCCCTGCAATTTCCGCTCGCCGGACTTGAAGCGCTGCGCTTCAACGGGATGCTCGGCAAACACCTCATCCACCCAGCGACCCAGCTCATCCGCGTCTCGCACCTGCAGCAGCCCCTCACGCGAGGCGATCACGTCGGCCGGATCGCCTGAACGCACCATGATCTCGAAGATGCGCTTGGCCGCGGAGTGGCTGACCGCCCCGTCGCGGACGAGATCGAGCAGGCGAGCCAGCGCTGCGGGGTGGACGGGAAAGTCCGCGATCGAGCCGCCGGATGCATTGAGCGCCGCCAGTACTTCCCCCATCACCCAATTCGCGGACGTCTTGGCGTCGGGGTGGGCCGCGACAAGCCGCTCGAAGTAGTCCGCAAGCGGCGCCGCCGCGGTGAGTACCTCCACATCGGCGGCCGCAAGCCCGAACTCCCGGGAGAATCGTTCGCGTTTTGCCTGGGGCAGTTCGGGCAGGTCCGCGCGGACACGCGCGATCCATTCCAGCCGCACGCGCAACGGAGGAAGATCCGGCTCCGGGAAATAGCGGTAGTCGTGGCTCTGCTCCTTGGACCGCGCGGGACGCACCTCGCCCCTGGTCGCGTCCCAGAGCATGGTCATCTGCGCCACGCGCTCGCCGCGGTCGAGCATCGCGCACTGGCGCCGGAACTCCGCTTCGAGCGCGCGCTCGACGCCGGAGAAGGAGTTCATGTTCTTGACTTCGGTCTTCGTGCCGAGACGCGTCTCGCCGTGCGGACGGGCGCTCACGTTGGCGTCAACCCGGAGACTCCCCTCCTCCATGTTGACGTCGCTCACGTCGATGTACTCGAGGATCTGCCGGAGGCGCCGGAGATACGTGCCCGCCTCGGATGCCGAGCGCATATCCGGCTCGCTCACGATCTCGATGAGCGGCACGCCCGCGCGGTTCAGATCGATTGCGGACACCCCAGGAAAGCGATCGTGGACCGACTTGCCCGCGTCTTCCTCCATGTGGAGGCGTGTGATGCCCACCACGGCCGGCGATCCATCCGACCGCGTACCGATCACGAGGCGGCCGTGCTCGGCGAGCGGCCGATCGAACTGCGAGATCTGATAGCCCTTGGGAAGATCCGGGTAGAAGTAGTTCTTGCGCGCGAAGAGGGATTCCTCGTTCACGGTGCACTCGAGTGCCTGCGCGGCGCGCACGGCGAGCAGCACAGCCTGCTCGTTCAGCACCGGCAGCGTACCCGGCAACGCCAGACACACAGGACAGGTGTTGACGTTGGGTGCCGCGCCAAAGCTCGTGCTGCAACAACAGAACGCCTTGGTGATCGTGCGCAACTGGACGTGAACTTCGAGTCCGACCACCATTTCGTAGCGTTCAGCCACGTCGGATGCGACATCCCTGGTGGTCGTCACGCGTGTGCCTCCGCACCGAGCGCGCGCTCGAGTCCGAAGGCCGCGCGGAACATCGCGAATTCATCGAAGTGCGGCGCCATGAACTGGCCGCCCACCGGAAGCCCGTCCAATCGGCCGACGGGCAGCGACATGCCGGGTACGCCGGCGAGGTTGGCCGTGGCCGTGAAGATGTCGTTGAGATACATCTCGTACGGATCGGACTTGGCGCCAAGTGGAAACGCCGGCGTCGGCGCCGTGGGCGTGAAGAGGACATGCACACCGCTCGCGAACACGCTGGTAAAATCCTCCGCGATGAGCGTGCGCACCTGCTGCGCCTTGCGGTAGTACGCGTCGTAATACCCCGCGGAGAGCACGTACGTCCCGAGCAGAATGCGGCGCGTGACTTCGGGGCCGAAGCCGCGCGACCGCGTGTGCTCGTACATCGCGCGCAATCCCTCGCCCGCGGCGCGCGCGCCGTACCGTACGCCATCGAAGCGCGCGAGATTCGAGGACGCCTCCGCCGGCGCAATGATGTAGTACACGGGTATGGCCAGGCTCGTGTGCGGCAGCGAGACGTCGCGCACCTCGGCGCCCTCGGCGCGCATGGCGTCCAGCGCGCGATCGCAGAGCGCGGCCACCCGGCTGTCGAGCGTTGGCGGAAAGTACTCGCGCGGTCGCCCGATCACGAGTCCCGCGAGCGGGCGGTCGGCCGCGTCGCGGTAGCGCGGAACGGCGTGTTCCACGCTCGTCGCATCCCGGGCATCGCGACCCGCAATGAGCTCCGTGGCGATCGCGGCATCCTGCACGGCGACACCGAACACGCCCACTTGATCGAGGGACGACGCGAAGGCCACGAGGCCGTAACGGCTCACACGCCCGTAGGTGGGCTTGACGCCCACGACTCCGCAGTAGGCGGCGGGCTGTCGCACCGACCCGCCGGTCTCGGAGCCGAGTGCCATGCGCACGATACCGGCAGCCACCGCCGCCGCAGAACCACCCGACGAGCCGCCGGGGACGCGCGAGCAGTCCACGGGGTTGCGTGCAGGGCCCCATGCGCTGTACTCGGTGGACGAGCCCATGGCGAATTCGTCGCAATTGGTCTTGCCGATGACCACGCCGCCGGCCTCGCGCAGCCGCGTGATGACGGTAGCCTCGTAGGGACTGACGTAGCCTTCGAGAATGCGCGAGCCACACGTGGTGGGAAGATCCAGCGTCGCGATGTTGTCCTTGACGGCGAAGGGCATCCCGGCCAGCGGACCGCGGTCTGCACGAGCATCCACGGCGCGCGCGTCGGCCAGTGCTGCCTCGCGATCCGTCCAGAGGATGCAATTCAATCCATTGGCGCCGGCGCGGACGTCGCTCATGCGCTGGAAACTCCGTGTCACCTGTGCGACCGCGGACGGGACGGTCATTCGAGATCCTCCGGTGCCACGTCTTCGTGCGTCGCAAGGCGCGGCACGAGGAAGAAACCGTCGCGCAGGGACGGGGCAAAGCTCTCGAGCGGGCGCGCCAGCGCCAGGGGCGGGCCCGCATCGCGGCGCAGCGGCATGCTCGCCTGCCCCGTTGGCCCATCCCCGGCACCGCCGGGCGTGTTCACCTGCTGGAGCACGTCCATGTGCACCAGAATGGCGTTCAACTCCGTGACCATGCGCGTGGTCTGCGCCTCGTCGAGCGCGAGCCGCGCGAGGGCCGCAATGTGGGCGACATCATCCCGTGTCACCGCCATTCAATCCCACCCGCGCTGAAGGCCGGCATAGGCGATGACGAGCCGCTTCCGGCCGATCGTCTCATCGTCGAAGTCAATGGTCACCTTGGTGTCGCGCGCCACCCCGCTCAGCTCCACGACGGTGCCGCTGCCGAAGCGGTCGTGCTTCACGCGTTCGCCCTTGATGAACCGCGGCGCATCCTGCGAGACCTCCGCATCGTCCAGCCACGCGGGGCGCGTGACGGGCGTTCCCGGCCGCCGTGCGGCGGCCGTTGCCGGGAACGTGGCGTAGCCGGTCTGCCGCAATCGTACCGTCGCGTGCTGCTCCAGCGCGCCACGCGCGATGGGCTGCAGGAAGCTGGACGGCAGGGACGGCATGCTGGTGCCATTGCGGCGCCGGTTGCGGGCGTGCGTCACGTAGAGTTTGCGCTGCGCCCGGGTGATGCCGACGTAGAACAGCCGCCGTTCCTCCTCGAGAAGCGCGTGATCCTCCAGCGCGCGGCTGAGAGGAAAGAGTCCTTCCTCGAGCCCGGTAATGAAGACGATGGGAAATTCGAGTCCCTTGGCGTTGTGAAGCGTCATGAGCGTCACCGCGTCCGCCTCCGGATCCAGTCGATCGAAATCGGTGACGAGCGACGCGCGCTGCAGGAAGTGGTCGAGCGGCGTCAGTCCCAGCTCGCCTCCCTCGTCCGCGACGGCCTCGGATGCCCCGGCAATCAACTCGCGCACGTTCTCGAGGCGCTCCTCGCCGTCGGGACCTTCGGCGCGCAGGTATTCCGCGAAATGTATATCCTCGATGAGCTCGCGCAGCAGTTCGTCAACGGCCGCGTCCGCGGCGCGCGCGCGCAGGCGCGCCACGAGCGTGGCGAATGCGGTGAGCGCGGGACGCGCGGCGGGCCGGATGCCGTCCAGCAGGTCCGGTCGCGCGGCGGCATCG
>Ga0207695_10001889_pt1 | contig 32770 bp, 22 predicted proteins | sample KBSC54metaG_FD_184354 | JGI IMG/M metagenome (GOLD analysis project Ga0207695, IMG submission 184354) | Corn rhizosphere microbial communities from Kellogg Biological Station, Michigan, USA - KBS C5-4 metaG (SPAdes) (version 2) | ecosystem: Host-associated > Plants > Roots > Rhizosphere > Soil... | reverse complement strand
CCTCGAAGAGTTCATCGGTCTCGCCCGGAAATCCAGTCATCACGTCCGCGCCAATGGATGCATATGGCATGAGCGCGCGGGCCTTATAGAGGCGATCGGCGTAATGGCGCGGTCGATATTTCCGGTGCATCTTCCGAAGGATCGTGTCGGAGCCGGATTGCAACGGGGCATGGACGTGTTTTGCTATACGCGGCGATTCCGCCATAAGTCCGAGTAGGTCGTCAGAGAAATCCATCGGCTCGACAGAGCTCAGGCGAATGCGGGACAGCTCCGTTTCGTTGAGGAGGCGGCGCAATAAATCGGGCAGGCGCATGGCGCTTCCCGCTTCCCTGCCCCACCGACCGAGATTGATACCGGAGAGGACAACCTCTTTGTATTTCGCGGCGAGTGAGCGCACTTGATCGACAATTCGGTCCGCTTCGACGAAGCGGCTCTTCCCCCGGACATAAGGGATGACGCAAAAGGAGCAACGGTTGTGACAACCATCCTGGATTTTCAGATTGGGGCGCGTACGATCGCCCGTGGAATCGAGAATGGGCGCGGTAAGAATGTCGCGGGTTTCGAAAATGTCCCCGGTCACGATCTGGCCGTGGTACATGGTGTCGTCGGCAACGAGTTCGGCGATTTGGGTCTTATGCGAGTTGCCAACTACCCACTCGACGCCATCCATCTTCGACAGCTCTTCGGGGGCTCGCTGGGCGTAGCAACCGGTCACCAGGATGCGCGCATTCGGGTTTTCGCGATGGACGCGGCGAATGGTGGAGCGAGCGTCGCTATCGGCTTCCGCGGTAACGGTGCAGGTGTTGAGGATGACGAGGTCGGCTGTATCGCGGCCGTCAGCCTCGGCCAAACCGCGGCTGGAAAGCTGCGCTTCGAGGGCTGCGCCATCGGCCTGCGTCGCACGGCAGCCGAAGTTCTGGACGAAGAAGCGCGTCATCCTTTTTATTTTGGCACCCGGCGGTTCTGTTTTGGCATCGGGCGGGCTTCAACGTTGTCTTTGGCACAGCCACTATACTGGAGATAGAAATTTCACAATTCATGGGTGAATCAAGCGTACTCTGGCTTCGGGTGGCCGCCGGGCTCTATTCAGTCGGCCTGATCGACGCCATCATTACCGTCGTGCGGCGGCGTGAAGGACTCTTTCGCATCGCGCTCGCGGCATTTGGGATGGGCGCCCTTTTCCAATTGGTATCGATTGTGGAACAGGGTCTGGCGCAGCAGCAACTTCCCGTTAATGACATCTTTCAAACGATGTCGTTCTGCGCGTGGATCATCACCGTTACATTCCTGGGGATCTATTACCGGTACAAAGCGGCAAGCCTCAGCGTATTCATATTTCCGCTGGTATTTGTGATGACGCTGGTGGGCGCACTGCGAAACCCCGTGTCCCCGTGGTCTAACCCGGTGATGCGCAGCACGCTGCTGGCGGTGCATGTGGTGGCGACACTGCTGGGCTATGCGGCGCTGTTGTTCACGGCCGCGGCCGCCGTTGTGTACCTCTTCCAGGAACGGCAGTTGAAGCGAAAGCAAACCAGCGGGTTCTATCGCGTGCTTCCGCCGCTCGGAACGCTCGACGATTTGATCTCGAAGTCGCTCGGCGTGGGCTTTGGATTCATCACGATCGGTTTTGTGCTGGGCAGCATCTGGGCATTCGTGGATATGGGAACGCGCTGGATCGGCGATTCCAGCATTGCGATTGGATTTCTCACCTGGGGGGTTTATCTGTCGCTGGTGTTTTTCCGCGTGAGCGCGGGATGGCGCGGGCGAAAGACGGCAATCCTCTCAATTGTGGCGCTGGCCTGTTGCGTGGCGACATGGCTGGCGCATGCTCAGCTTCAAAAGCGCTTGCTGCAATGAAACTGCTGCTTACAGGCCTGAGCCACAAGACTGCCCCGGTGCATTTGCGAGAGAAGCTTGCAATAGCCGAGGGCACGCTTCCGCAGGCCCTGCAGGATTTGCAGAGGATGGGCGCAGCAGAGGCGGTGGTGCTCTCCACCTGCAATCGCGTGGAATTTCTGCTGTCGTCGCCCGATCACATGGAACCGGGCCCGATCATAGACAGCTTTCTGGACCAGTGGAAGGGTTCGGTTGCGCCGTTCGACGGCCACATTTATCGGCTGGAAGCGAGGGAGGCGATTCAGCACATGTTCCGTGTGGCGGCGAGCCTGGATTCGATGGTGGTGGGTGAGCCGCAAATTCTGGGGCAATTGAAGGCCGCGTATGCGGTGGCAAAGGCGGAAGGCACCGTCGGCGGACTGCTGGAAACCGTGCTCACCAAGGCTTTCAATGTTGCGAAACGGGTGCGTTCGGAAACCGGAATTGGCCAAATGGCGGTCTCGGTCAGTTATGCGGCGGTGGAACTGGCGAGGCGCATTTTCGGTTCGCTGAAGGGCCAGACGGTGCTGATTGTCGGGTCCGGCAAGATGGGCGAACTGGCCGCGAAGCATCTGCATCGGTCGGGTGCGAGCAAGATCCTGGTGACGAACCGGACGCATGCGCGCGCCGAGGAGATGGCGAAGCTGTTCAACGGGAAAGCCATCGAATATACACGCTTCGCACAGATTCTTCACGAGGTGGATATCGTGATCGCGTCGAGCGGCGCGCCGCATTACATTCTGACGCGGGAAGACATGCAGCGCGTGATTGCGCAGCGCAAGAACAGGCCGATGTTTTTGATCGATATCGCGGTTCCGCGAAATATCGATCCGGGGGTGAACGAGATCGATGGCGTATTCCTCTACGATGTAGACGATCTCGAGGGCGTCGTCAACGCCAATATCAAAGAGCGAACGAAACAGGCGGAGCAGGCGGAAGCGATCGTGGTTCATGAGGTGGATGCGATGATGCAGCGCCTCAAACTCGAACAGGTAACGCCAACAATTATTAGCTTGCAGGAGCAATTGGAAGATATTCGGGCAGCCGAGGTCACACGGACTCTGCGCCGGTTGCAGGGAATGACGGCGGAGCAGCAGCAGCGGCAGATCGAAGCGATGATGGAGACGATGACGAAATCCATCATCAACAAGATCGCGCACGGGCCGATTTCGGAACTGCGGCGGAACGCGGGGCAACCGGAGGGAAATCAGGCGATTGAGCTGATACGTAAGGTTTTCCACCTGCATTCGTAGGGCAACCGTTTACAATTGTCAGAAATGGCGCAGCCGTCACGTTCGGGCAGGAAAGTGGTTAACAGTCTGGTTGCAGCGGGGTCGGTTGCAGTGCTGGCCGTCTACGCCGCGGGATATGTTCGGACGCAGTCTGCCGCGGAATTGCTCGAGGGCAGAGCGCTCGAACGAAGCACGGAACGCAGAGCGCCGATTGCGCGCCCGGCGTTGCCCGAACCATCCTCAGTAAAGCGGGACACAGCACCCGCGGTAAAGGCTGCCGTGGTCCCGAGCGCCAAGGCGGTTGAAAGCCGCGAGCCGGCGGAGATGGCATTGAAGGATATCGTGACAGCTCAGCCTTCCGCTACGCCCGTTCCAGTTTCTGCCGCGGCGATTCCCCAGGCGGCAGAACCCGTTCCGGTGGAGCATAAGCCGGAGCCCGCACCACCAGCGCCGCCGACGCCTCCCGTGTGGAAAGACGGTACGTATACCGGCTGGGGCACTTCGCGGCACGGCGACATACAGGCCTCGGTGGTGATTGAAGGCGGAAAGATCGCCTCCGCGACCATTGCTCAATGCCTGACGCGATACTCGTGCTCAGTGATTGAGAAATTACCTCCGCAGGTGGCGCAGAGACAGAGCCCGGAGGTGGATTTCGTTTCGGGCGCGACGCAGAGCACGAATGCTTTTTACTACGCGGTGACTGACGCGCTTAGTAAGGCGAAGTAATCGTTTCGTGCGGCGCAAGGCGAAGCGGTTTTTCAAAACTCCCAAAGGTATTCTGTGCGCAATTCTGGCTTTGCTCGTCTGTATGGCCGCGCCCAAAGAAGGCATACTGGTGGTCCTTCCCGGACTTGCGTCGGCGACAACGGTCGCGGCGCTGACGGACGCGCTGATTATTCGATTCAGAAACAGGGGCCGTAAAGACCATAAGAAGCTGTGGGAGTTTCCGGATGGCGCGATTCTTACGGCCACCATTGTGGCCATGGTGCTGCGGGCGCAGGAGCCGTGGTACGTGACGACTATAACGTCGGTTATCGCAGTCCTGAGCAAATATGTTTTTCGCACGCGAACTGCCAACCTGTTCAACCCCGCGGCATTCGCGATTGTCCTCTCGTTCTTCATTTTTCACACGGGTCAGAGTTGGTGGGGCGCATTGCCGGAACTGCCGCCTGTAGCCCAGTCGGTGCTCCTTGTGGCCGGTATCTTCGTCTCCGAAAGAGTCAACAAACTTCCGCTGGTCGTGACGTTTCTGGGGGTGTATTTCCTGTTGTTCACGGGCACAGCATTTATAACCGATCCGCGGCGGGTTGCCGAAATCTTTCGATCGCCGGACGTGGAGGCAGCGCTGTTCTTCGCGTTTATTATCCTGACGGACCCGCCGACTTCGCCCGCGAAGTATCCCGATCAAATTGTTTGCGGCGGACTGGTGGCACTGGTGAGCTATGCGTTTTTCGAGTGGGCCGGCGTGGTGTATTACCTGCTGGCGGGCGTTCTGACAGGGAATTTATGGGAGGCTTGGCGAAGGGTCGGCAGGCGCCATGGTAAGACCTTTCCGCGTGGATTCGACGAGTTTCTGGCCGAGATCAGACCGTTGCGCGCGTGGGGATAAGGGTCGCCCTATCGTTTTTTTCGCATTCCGCCGATAAGCCATCAAGGCCCGATGGAAACCACGAACCTCTTCAGCCTGCCCGTCGCTGAATGCCCCAGCCCGCGGCGCGGCGCCGCGGGGCCGCGGGTCGTGATTGCCGAAGACGACGATCTGGTCAGGGCATTCTTTGAAAATGTTTTGCGGGGCGAGGGCTATTGCTGCCGCTCATTTACAGGTGGCGTGGAGGCGCTCAAACATCTTCGTGATGAGGGCGCGGATCTGGTTCTGTCGGATATCAACATGCCCGGAATGTCTGGCCCTGAGTTCCTTCGGGCCGCTCGAAGTTCAGCGTGCCGAACGCCCTTCGTAATGATTTCGGGGAGCTACGATGTTCCCCTTGCACTGGAAGCAATCGGAATTGGAGCAGAGGATTACCTGCTGAAACCCGCCAGCGTACGGGACATTGTCGCCGTTGCGGCAAAACATGCGCGCCCGCCCGGAAATCCGAATTTCCCTGAATCGGCGGAGATCGAATCAACTTTCGATTTGTACAACCTTTCCGCTCACCTGGCGGGATCGCATGTAAACGGATTGCTGCAGACCCTTTCGGAAAAGCGAATCGAGACCCTGGAGCATTCGTATCGCGTCTCCGGTTATGCGCTGGTGCTCGAACAAATCTTAGGTTCGTTTCGGCAACGGGCAGACCTTCGCGAACTCGAATTGGGCGCATTGCTGCATGACATAGGCAAGGTGGGCGTGCCGGAAAATGTTTTGGCGAAAGAAGGCCCTCTGTGCAGTGAGGAATGGCGGGTCATGAAACTGCACCCGCAAATCGGGTATGAATTGCTGCAGCCGATCCGCGGCATGAGCGGCGTGGCGGAAATAGTTCTGAACCATCACGAGTTCTTTGATGGACGCGGTTACCCTTCGGGCCTGTCGGGCGAGCGAATTCCTATTGGCGCGCGGATTTTTTCCGTGGTGGACGCGTTCGATGCGATTACTTCGGATCGGCCCTATCGGGCGGCACAGCCGTTCTCGGCCGCCCGGCGCGAAATTCAGAAGCAAAGAGGCAGGCAGTTCGATCCGTTGGTGGTGGATGCGTTTCTAAGCCTTGCGGAATCGGAACTTCGTGCAACGGGGATCTTGCGGACCGATTCGACAGACAGGTAATCCGGCACCAAGAAAAAGGGACCCCGGATGGGCACAGATTAACGCCATAGCCGGACGGCGGCGCCCGCCACGCGGGCACGGGGCGAACTCAATCAGTTCCCGGCCGCGAGGCGGCTGGTAACGGTTCTGCGCCGGCGTTTATCCTGGTACATCGCCGAATCGGCTTCCCGCATTACGTCGTGGGCGCTGGCGCCATCCGCGGGGAATATTCCCACGCCGGAACTGATCCGAATTGGCAGCGAGGCGTTGCCGGTGATGGACTGATTCTCAATGGTAGCCCTGAGGCGCTCCGCGAGAACGGCCACTTCCCGGCGGTCCGTGATTTGTTCAACGAGCACGACAAATTCGTCACCTCCCATGCGGGCGAGGCAATCGCCCGAGCGAAGCGCCCCTTTCAGTGCGGCGGCAACTCTCTTCAGGACGGCGTCGCCTTTGTCGTGACCCAGCGTGTCGTTGACCAGCTTAAATCCATCAAGATCCAGATAAATCACCCCGAACTGCTGACCGCGCGTCTGCGCATGGAACTCCGAATCGAGCAGAAGTTCCAGGAAGCGGCGCCGATTGGGAAGGTTGGTCAGCGGATCGCATTGCGCCAGCTCTTCAGATTCGTTTCGCAGCCGCCGATTCGAGGCCAGTAACATTCCGAACGAGCAGGCGATGTAAGCAATATCGGCGCAGATTGTGGAGATCAGTTCGAGTGGAGCGGGAGATAAAAGGCTGGGACCGTAGAGGCCGGTAAATGCCCCGATGGCCCGCACCGCGAGATAGAACGATGCAAAGGCAAAGGCCACGCCGGCCGGCCAGTAAATAGGGCGATCGGGGACGGGCACACGCCGTGCCATTGAGACCGCCGCGTCCAGGCAAAACACGCAGAAGGCGACTGAGATGGCCCCTACTCTCATGGCAAATACGTCGTGTCCGAATAACCAGTACAGATAGAAGGCCGAATCGAGCGCCAGAAACACCGCCAGTGGCGCGCGGGGCAGAGTCGCGAAAGACCGGAATATTCGAATGCCCTGTGCAACCGCGATAATGCCGCCCACCATGAAAACATTGCAGACAATAAGAATCAGGTTGCCGTGGATCAACAGGCGACCGAGACCAAGAAGGGAGCCGAATGCGATAGAGAGCAAGCCAAGGGCGAACGGGCGCATACCGGCCATGCACTGGTTTATTCGCCAGGAAACGAGCGTTGCGAGGCTGACGATTACAACTGTGATCACGGTCATCACCTTGACCGTAAACAAATCGAGAGTTGGCACTGGCGGTGGAATACTCATTCAGAATAAATCGCGTGGTTCCGGAAATGTGTTCTTCGGTACACCTACATTGTAAATCGGAATTTGAGCGGAAGTCTTTAGGGCGATATTTACGCGAAAGTCAGAAAAATCGGCAGGGACTCTGGAACGGGCAGAGAATTGCGTCGTTTTGAATCCCTCCGCCCGAATTTCCATCCTAACAACAGAACTCTCACCTGGCCGTCGCGGCGCCGTAGCGAGAAACCGCAACTCTCAGGCACCGTCTGTGCGCGATTTAACCCGGAGTCATACAATAGGGAAGTCAGCTTTGCAGAACGCCGCGCCGCGGGGCGCGCCGGATCTTTGAGAAGTTTCCCCGTACTGAATCCAATGCTCACTTCACGAGACAAATCCGATACCAAACGCCTCCCCATGATGCCCATCAGGGACGTCGTCATTTTTCCTTACATGATGACCCCGTTCGTGGTGGGGCGTGAATCCAGCGTTCGCGCCCTTGAAGACGCGATGGCCGGCGACAAGAAAATCTTTCTCGCCACCCAGCACGATGCCTCGACGGATGAACCTCGCCCAAACGAAATATTCTCGGTTGGCTGCGTGGTCAACATCGTCCAAAGCCTGAAGCTGCCCGACGGCAACATCAAGGTCCTGGTGGAAGGCGTGGAACGCGCCAAAGTCGTCTCTGTCGCCGATGACGAAGGGTTTTTCCGGGCGGTGGTTCGCACCTTCCAGTTCAAGGTGGAGCAGGGCCAGCAGCTGGAAGCTCTGACAGGGCGTGTCACTTCCCTCTTCGAGCAGTACGTAAAGCTAAGCCAAAACCTGAATTACGAAACGATGGTCGCTGCCATTCGCGTGGACGACCCGGGCAAGCTTGCCGATACCGTGGGCGCGAACCTTCAGCTGACCATCGAAGAAAAACAGGAACTGCTCGAAATCTTCGACCCCATCGACCGGCTTACCCGGGTCGCCGAAATGCTGGACATCGAGATTGAAAAACTCTCGGTCGATCGAACTATCCAGGGCCGCGTGAAGCGCCAGATGGAGAAGGCGCAAAAAGAGTATTACCTCAACGAAAAAATCAAAGCGATCCAAAAGGAACTGGGGCGGGGCGAGAAGAGCGAAATCGATGAGCTGAAGAAGCGCATCGAAATGTCCGGCATGACGAAGGACGCGACCGAGAAGGCCATGGCCGAACTCAAGCGGCTGGAGAACATGCCGCCAATGTCCGCCGAGTCGACCGTCTCGCGCAATTATCTCGATTGGCTGCTTGGCGTGCCCTGGAAGAAGCGTTCGAAGGAAATCCGCGAGCTCAAGTTTGCCGAAGAAGTGCTCGAATCGGATCACTACGGGCTCGAAAAGATTAAGGAGCGCATTCTTGAATTCCTCGCTGTGCGGAGGTTGGTAAAGAATCCGAAGGGCTCTATCCTGCTTTTCGTAGGGCCTCCTGGAGTGGGTAAGACGTCTCTTGGAAAATCGATCGCGAAGGCGACCGGACGGAAGTTCATTCGTATGTCGCTCGGCGGCGTGCGCGATGAAGCCGAGATCCGCGGGCACCGCCGCACCTACATAGGCGCGCTTCCGGGCCAGATCCTGCAGATGATGAAGAAAGCCGGCACCAGGAACCCGGTGTTCATGCTCGACGAAATCGATAAAATGTCCACGGATTTCCGCGGCGACCCGTCCTCAGCTCTGCTCGAAGTTTTGGATCCCGAACAGAACTACATGTTTGTCGATCACTACCTCGACGTGGAATACGATCTTTCGCAGGTGTTCTTCGTCGCGACCGCCAACGTGCTGCACACCATTCCGCCGGCGTTGCAGGATCGTATGGAAGTGATTCGGCTCTCCGGGTACACGGAACTCGAAAAGCTCCAGATTGCGAAGCGATTCCTGGTGAAAAAGCAGCTCGAATCCACCGGTCTCGATGCCGAGCAGATTGAGTTCAGCGACGAGGGGCTTTCGAATCTGATCCAGTTCTACACGCGCGAATCGGGCGTTCGTAATCTCGAGCGGGAAGTCGGCAATGTGACCCGCAAGATTGCCCGCAAACTGGTCACGGCAGACCCCGAAGGCAAAGCGGCTAAGGTCAAGACTCTTATCAACGGCGCCAAGGTGACGGAACTGCTTGGGCCCGCCAAGTATCGCGATACCACCACAGAACGCGAGAACCAGGTTGGGGCCACAACGGGTCTCGCCTGGACCGAAGTGGGCGGCCAAATCCTAACCACCGAATGCATTCTCATGGAAGGGAAAGGCAAGCTCACCGTAACGGGCAAACTGGGCGATGTGATGCAGGAATCGGCGCAGGCGGCCTTCAGCTACATCCGTTCCCGTGCGCATCAACTCGGGCTTCCGCGCGACTTCTATCGGAACCTCGACATTCACATTCACATTCCCGAAGGCGCTGTCCCGAAGGATGGCCCCTCGGCCGGCGTTACGCTCGCCACAACAATCTGCAGCGCTCTGACCCGCATACCGGTAAGGGGCGATGTCGCGATGACCGGCGAAATCACGCTGCGCGGTAAAGTGCTTCCCATCGGCGGCTTGAAGGAAAAGTTGCTGGCGGCGCACCGGCACGGCATCAACGAAGTGATCATTCCCAAAGAGAACCAGAAGGATATGCCGGATATCCCGGAGTATATCCGCACTCTGATGAAGCTTCATTTTGTGGATCACATGGACGAGGTTCTGCACATCGCGCTTGAACGTGATCTGGTCGCGCTCCCGATGCAGCCTGCGACGGTGGAACTCACCTCGCAGCCTGAAGCGGATCTCCCCCACTAAGCATCAGCAGGTACAGAGGGGGAAGGGTGGAGTCTCTGGTTTTGGCCGTCGCGACGTACGGTTATTCCATCCTGTTTGGGGTCGTGCTGGCCGAATCCATCGGCCTTCCGGTCCCTGCCGCTCTTGGTTTGCTCGCAGCCGGAGCCGCCAGCGCTCACGGAAGCATGAGCGTGGGGCTTATGATCGCGACGGGCATTTGCGCCATGCTCATTGGGGACAATCTGCTGTTCTTTCTGGGTCGCTATACCGGCTGGACGCTGCTGAGCTTACTTTGCCGCTTCTCTCTGAACCCCGAAGCGTGCATTCTGCGGTCAGCCGATGCATTTTACCGGCGGGGCCGCGTGATACTGCTCTTTGCTAAGTTCCTGCCGGGGCTGAACACGATGGCGCCGCCGCTTGCCGGAAGCATGAACCTTCCGTTCCTTCAGTTCTTTCCGCTCGATTTCATCGGCGCCTCGCTCTACGTGCTGACTTACTTCACCATCGGTTATTTATTCAGCGATTTCCTCAGCACCATTCTGCGCGGTTATTCCATCGTGGGCAGCGTCGTGGGGTGGGCCATCGCCATCCTCTTCGTCGCATGGTTCGCGAACCGGCTCAGGCTGTGGCTGAAGATGCGCAAGGAGAGCCCCGTGCCGCTGATTACTCCGGAGGAGGTGGTTGCCCGCGAGGCGGTTGCAATTTTCGACGTTCGCAGCCACGGTTACTACGAGCAGGGGACGATGCGCATCGCGGGCTCCTCGCGTTTGGAGCCGAATGCTCTTGTCGAGCAACTGCGCATGCTGCCGCACGACCGGGAAATTATTCTCTACTGTACTTGTGCCCGGGAGGCCACCGCTGTGCGCGTCGCGCGCATGCTGGCGGAACAGGGCATTCCCTCGGCGGTAATTGCGGGGGGCCTCACAGCCTGGAAGAAAGCTTCCCTGCCTTTGGAGCCGGTGCCCGCCGATGAAATGGTGCTGCTGCCTAAATTCGCCTGATGAAGATCTGCATCACGTGCGGGGTTCAGCAGACGGCGACGGATAACTTCTGCCCGATCTGCAATGACGAACGCCAGTATGTGGGCTTCGATGGTCAGCAGTGGACAAGTTCCTCGGAGATGCGCGCGACTCACAGCAATTCCATCGAACAGCTTTCAGATCGCGTGTTCTCCATTTGGACGCAGCCGAAGTTCGCTATCGGGCAGCGCTGTCTGTTAATTCAATCGGCGGGCGGAAACATACTTTGGGACTGCATTTCGCTTCTTGATGGCGCTACGATCAGCCGAATTGAGGAACTCGGCGGTATCTCGGCAATTGCCATTTCTCACCCGCACTATTATTCGGCACTGGTGGACTGGAGCCGCGCTTTCGGCGATGCGCCGGTGTTGATTCACGAGGACGACCGCGAATGGGTGTTACGCCCGGATCCATGCATTCATTTCTGGAAGGGGGAGCTGCATCCGCTTGGTCCTGAAATGACCCTGATCCGCTGCGGAGGCCACTTTGAAGGCGCACAGGTGCTTCACTGGAACGAAGGAATCCTGTTTACCGGCGATGTCATTCAGGTTGTGCCGGACAGGCGCTGGGTGAGTTTCATGCGGTCTTATCCGAATTACATTCCGCTGCCCGCCTCGGCAGTTGGCCGCATCGTCTCCGCCGTTGAGCCGTTCGAATTCGACAAACTTTATGGAGCGTGGCCCAGGTTTGAGATTTTGAACGATGCCCATGGCGCGGTCCGCCGTTCGGCCGAACGCTACATAAAAGCGCTTTCCGGGGACTTGGGGCAACGCGACTTTCCGGAATCTTCCGCTGGGTAGGACCGAGGGGAAGCAAGGCGACAAGGGCGCCCCTGGACTTTAAACATCCGCAAGCCATTTGAGACAATCGTTGAATTGTCCAAACGCATATCCATACTGGCGGGCGCTTTGGCGCTTGCTATTGTCGCCGGGGGATTGGTCCTTTGGATGAAGCTGCGCCCGTCCGTCTTACCCCCCGCGAGCGTGGCGATTATGCGTTTCGATACTGCCGCCGGCGGGGATCGCGAAGAAGGCCTGGCCCTCAGCCTTGCCGAAAATCTAAAAGTGGCCCTTATCGCCACCGGCAAAGTGGATGTTTTGGATCTGCGGAGTATTCACTCCAAAGATCCCGCCACCGCTGCGCGCAGTGTTTTGGCCGAAACCTATCTCACGGGCAAGGTCCAAACAACCGGGGGTGTCGCACACGCTTCCATCGCCATTCTGCGGGTAGCAGACGGTCGGCCTCTCTGGAACGGAGCTTTCGACGGCAGCGCCGGGAATTGGTTCCCTATTGAGGATCGCGCCGCGGGTGACCTGCTCTCGGCGCTTTGGCGTGAACTTCCGGTAGTACAGCACCATACCGCCGATCCCGAGGCAGACCAGATTTACTGGCGCGGACGCTTCGCGATGGAGGCGGGCACGCGCCAGGCTCTTCGCAATGCCGGCGCCTTATTTCAGGAATCCGCTGAAAAGGACCAGGCTAACTCTCTCGCGTGGGCAGGTCTGGCCGACGCCTCGCTTCTTCTCTCGGAATGGGATCCCTCCAGCCGCCTGGGACTGATGCCGCGCGTCCGCGTGGTTGCGAACCGGGCTATAGAGCTCGATCCCACTATCGCCGAGCCGCACACTGCTCTCGGGTTAGTCGCGGAGAACTATGACTGGGACTGGAGTCAGGCGTCGCACGAGCTGAAACGCGCAACGGACCTGAATCCGACTGATGCTTTCGCGCGGCTCTGGTACGGCGAGTTCCTGGTCCAAACGGGAAAATCCGACGATGGGTTTACGGAACTGAAGCGAGCGGCCCACCTGGAACCACTCTCGCCACTGGTGAAAGCAATCTATGCGAAATGCCTTTACCTCGCGAGACGCTATGACGAGGCAATCGCCATGGCCCGCGGCGCACTTTTGATCGACAATGATTCATTCGCTGCCCGAAAATGGCTGGTGGCGAGCTATTTTCAAAAATCCGACCTGTCGAATTTTGCCGATGAACTGGTTCGGCTCGGCGCGCCCGCTACGCCTCTCGCTCAAGCGGCGGCGGCAGTGGGTTCCGGCAATCGCGATAAGGCGCTGGAATTTCTGGAGCAGTCGCTGAATGACCGTGAAAGCGGGCTTATCAGTGTAAAAACGGATCCCGCGTTCGACCCCCTGCGCACCGATCCCCGCTTTGGCAGCGTGCTTAGCCGGATGCGTCTTCATTAACTTCCGGATGTTTCGTCAGGAACCAACCAGAGCCATGCCTGGAAGCTATTTATTCGGATCGATCCCGTACCGTTTCAGCTCTTCCGCGTAATACCGCTTCTGCAGAATATCCCATTCCTCGCTGCCCTCGGGAATGTCGCGCTTCATCGAACGCACTTTATCCCTTGCCGCGCGGTCCGATTTTTCCTCAAGCTGCAGAATCTCGGTGAACACCTTCACAATCTCAAGCCGCGCATCGTTCGGGTCTTTCTTCATGCGAAGGTCCCGCGATTTGCGCATAGCGGTGATCAGCTTATGCGAGATATCCGTGATCTTGTCGCGCGACAACTTCATCTGGTCGCCTGTATCGCGCCCTGACGCCCGCACGATTTTCCGCTGTTGCACCATGGCGTTTTTCGCCTTGCGGAACATGTCCTGATAACTGATCCCCTCGCGGCGCATGTAGTCGCTGTAGTCTTCCAGCTTGTCGCGCACTTCATCGTTCAGCCTGTCTTCCGCATCCAGTTCGTCGGCGATCAGGTTATTCACCAGTTCGACAACCCTTTCAGGCGCGACGGTCTCGATCGTGCCCGGAGAAAGCCGGCGCACGATCTGGCGGGACAAATAAGTTACAAAATCACGGGGAAGAAGCATCCTGAGCTATTTGGAAAGAGTCTTCGTCAGTGTATCATCTGAAGTTATTGCAACCGCTTCAGGCGTCAGAACACAGGCCAATCGAATCGGGGCGTGGTTCCTCCACCTGGCTCCCCTCCCTCTGCATGATGCTGGTTTCCTTCATCAGCTATGTGGATCGCAATACCCTGGCGATTCTGGCTCCCGTCATCCTGCGCGACACGCACCTGAATGCCGAGCAGTACGGCTTTATCATTTCGTGCTTCTCCGTCACATACATGCTGGGGAATCCGCTCTGGGGCAGAATGCTCGACCGCATCGGCGTTCGCCGCGGGATGACAGCGGCGGTCAGCCTCTGGAGCATCGCGGCGATTGCGCACACCTGGGCAACTGGCTTTTTTAGCTTCGGCATAGCGCGCGCTGTCCTCGGCGCCGGTGAGGGCGCCACGTTCCCCGGCGGACTCCGCACCGTAACTCAGACGCTGCCCGCTTCAAAGCGCGGCAGAGGTCTGGCTCTCGCCTATAGCGGCGGCTCACTCGGCGCGATGATCACGCCGTTCATCGTGACGCCCATTGCGCTTCGCTTCGGCTGGCATGGAGCGTTCTTCGTCACCGGATCGCTCGGATTGCTCTGGCTGATTCTTTGGCGCTTTGTCGGCAAAGACGTCGACACGCGGACCCGGTACACCACCGCCAAACTTCCCTGGCGACATCCGGCGCTTTGGGCCTACATTTCCGCGTATGCTCTCGGCGCCATGCCGCTTGCCATGATCCTCTACGATGCCTCGCTTTACCTGCACGCGCGTTTCGGCTGGACGCAGGCCACCCTCGGCAAGGTCCTCTGGATTCCGCCGCTCGGCTGGGAAGTCAGCTACTTCTTTTGGGGTGCAATCGTGGACCGCGTTGGACCGCGCTTCCGCATGCTTCTGTTCGTATGCCTGCTGCTGAGTCTTCCACTCGCATGGATGCACTCTCTTCCCACCGGAGAACTGGTGCTGGCCGAAATGTTTCTGGCCATGTTTGCGCTCGCCGGATTCGTGGTCCTCTCCGTCGCGTATGTCACACGCGTCTTCCCCGCCGACCACGCAGGTCTGCTGAGCGGCATTGGCGCGGGCTCCTGGAGCGCTGTTGTCGCACTCATCAGCCCGTGGTTAGGCCACCTCTTCGATCTGCACAATTATGAACTGGCATTCCGGGTCGCCACACTGTTTCCCATTGCCGGATATGCCCTCTGGTTTGCCCTCTCGTCTTGCTATTCTGATGAAGGCTTATTCATATGACGATGTCGTTCATCACGCCCACCAGCACCGAACGGCTCAAAGCGGCGGACTCGCTCGGGCTCGAACCGGAGACCCTGCTGCGCGCTTTTCGCCTGATGCAAACCTCCCGGTATATCGATGACCGCGAGATCATGCTCAAACGGCAGAACAAGATCTACTTCCAAATCAGTGGCGCGGGCCATGAGGCGATTCAGATCGCCGCCGGGCTGGCATTGAAAACCGGCTTCGACTGGTTCTACCCCTACTACAGAGATCGCGCCCTGGTGCTCACGCTGGGAATGGCGCCGCTCGATATGTTTCTTCAGGCCGTCGGCGCGGAGTCGGATCCCAGTTCCGGAGGTCGCCAAATGCCGTCGCACTGGAGCGACCCGGCCAGGAATATCGTTTCCAGTTCCTCGGCCACGGGAACCCAGTTCACGCAGGCCGTCGGTTGTGCCGAGGGTCTTCGGCTTCTGTACCCAAATGACCCCCGTGTGGTTCTGGCGTGCTCGGGCGAAGGCGCCACCAGCGAGGGCGAGTTCTGGGAATCCATCAATCACGCCTGCCTCAGCCACGCGCCCGTGATCTTTCTTATACAGGACAACGCCTACGCAATTTCCGTCCCGGTGGAAAATCAAACTGCCGGCGGATCCATTTCAAAGCTCGTCAACAACTTCCCAGGCCTGTTAACGGTGGAGGTCGACGGCACCGATCTCATTACTTCCTATCGCGCCATGCGCACCGCCACAGCATACTGCCGTGAAGGCCACGGCCCCGCACTCGTTCACGCGCACTGCGTCCGGCCCTACTCACACTCGCTGAGCGACGACGAGCGCTTTTACAAAACGCCCCGTGAACGCGAAGCCGAAGCCGCGCGGGATCCCCTGGTCAACTTCACACGTTTCCTGATTGAAGAAGGCGTCATCGAGAAACATGATCTCGATGCCATCGTGCGCCGGATTCATCACGAAGTCTCTGAAGATTCGAAGCACGCGCTCAACGCCCCGCCGCCCAAACCCGAATCGGCATTGCTGCACCTTTACTCCGAAAAGACCGACCCGACTTCGGCCGACTTCGATGTCCCCGCCCGCCCCCACGGTGAACCGAAGACCATGGCGGACCTGATCAACGCCACGCTGAAAGAGGAAATGCGGCACAACGACCGGATGATCGTCTTCGGCGAAGATGTGGCCGACTGCAGTCATGAAGGCAACCTGCCCGCCCTCAAAGGTAAGGGCGGCGTGTTTAAGTTGACCTCCGGACTGCAGAGCGAATTCGGCAGCCGCCGCTGTTTCAACACGCCAATAGCCGAGGCGTCCATCATCGGGCGCGCCGGCGGCATGGCCGTGGTGGGGCTGAAGCCGGTTGTCGAGATTCAGTTCTTCGATTACATCTGGCCCGCCATGATGCAGATTCGGGATGAACTCGCTTCTCTCCGCTGGCGCTCGAATGGCGCGTTCGCGGCGCCAATGGTTATTCGGGTACCCATCGGTGGTTATCTTAACGGCGGCGCGATTTACCATAGCCAGTGCGGAGAAGTCGAATTCACGCACATTCCGGGTCTTCGCGTGGTGTTTCCCTCGAATGCCGAAGATGCGGCCGGTTTGCTCAGAACCGCGATTCGCTGCGACGACCCCGTGCTGTTCCTGGAGCACAAGAAGCTCTACCGGGAAATGTACAACCGGGCACTCTCTCCGGGACCGGATTTTATGATTCCGTTCGGCAAGGCGAGGGTTGCCAAACAGGGCCAGTCGTTGACCGTCATCACCTACGGCGCCATTGTTCAGAAAGCCCTGCAGGCCGCGCTGGATGTGGAACGCCGCAATCCCGCGGTGAGCGTCGAAGTCCTGGATCTGCGCACGTTGCAGCCATACGATTGGGAAGCAATCCGGGTCAGCGTGCAGAAGACCAGCCGCGTCATCGTAGCCCACGAAGATACGCTGAGCTTTGGCTATGGCGCCGAAATTGTCGCCCGAATTGCCGATGAGCTTTTCACTTTTCTCGACGCCCCGGTGAAGCGTGTGGCCGCCATGGACACCTGGGTTGGCTACCATCCGGCGCTGGAAGCGAAAATCCTCCCCCAGACGGATGACCTGATTTGTGCGATTGATAACATTTTGGCCTGGTAAATAAATACCTAATGCTGAAACAAGCCCCTTGAACGTTGCACTAAGTTAACGGCAGACGGAAATACTTCGTCTCCCGGTAGCGGTTGGCTGTCGGAGGCCTGACCGGTAACGATGCCTTACGAAAGGGGAGTCGCGCGGAGGCGATTCCCCCTTTTTTGTGCGCTATCGGATAAACTCGTCCTGTAATGCAAACCAGACGGGATTTCCACAAACTCACTCTCGGCGCCCTTGCCGGTTCCAGCCTTCTGCTCGCGAAACCGAACTCCGTGGTCAACGGCGTTCAGATAGGCGCGCAGTCTTACAGCTTTCGCACCATGCCGCTCGATGATGCGATCAAGGCGATGGTGGCGATTGGCCTCAGCGAATGCGAACTCTACTCCGGTCATGTGGAACCCGCCGGTCTGGACCGCGCCGCTCTCCGCAAATGGCGCGAAACGGTGGATCTCGGTCACTTCCACAAAATTGACGCGAAATTCAAAACCGCCGGCGTGAAGCTCTACGCTTACAACTACAGCTTCCGCCCGGATTTCACCGAAGCCGAGATTCAGCGGGGCTTCGACATGACGAAAGCGCTCGGCGCGAAGTACATCACGGCATCCTCCACCGTGCCCATGGGGGAGAAGATCTTCCCGTACTGCGAAAAAAACGGGATTCCCGTCGCTTTTCACGGCCATTCCCGGATGACCGAAGGCGAATTCGCGTCCCCGGAAAGCTTCGCCAAAGCCATGCAAGGCCGCTCGAAGTGGATTAAGATCAACCTCGATATCGGCCACTTCTGGGCGGCCGGTTTCGATCCGGTGGATTTTCTCGATAAACACCACGCCGACATCGTCACGATTCACGTGAAGGACCGCAAGAGGAATCAGGGCGACAATATGCCGTTCGGCGAGGGCGATACTCCCATTGGACCCGTACTCAAGTTGCTTCGGGAGAAGAAATATCGGATTCCCGCCAATATCGAATACGAGTACAACGGCGCCGGCGACCCGCAAACTGAAGTCGCCAAATGCTACGAATATTGCAGGAAGCAGTTGGCCTGAGCGGAAGCTCATTTGAAAATAAACAGAAACTGCCCTTCCCGCACCGGCGGTGCTTTTCTTTGCGATCTCTCGCGGGCGCCAAGGGGTACCCAGGAGAAAATCACTTTCGGCGCAAAATTCGACTCAAGCGGGCAAAACCACTCCCTCACGGTCGCAGCTTCGGAAACTATGTTGCGCTATTTAGAAACCCTCACATAAACATCCCGCCCATGCCCCGAACTCTTCGAGTTCAGGCCCTGATATCCGTGCTGCACGGTCAGCGTTTGATCCACCGTCATGGTGCCGGCGTCGCCCGAAAGCATGTAAACGTACAGCGTGCTCACCGTTGAATCGTTAACGTTGCGGTGCGTTTCCGTGACCAGTTTCGGCCCGTCCCACCGGGCTCTGCACTTCACCTGCACGCCTCCCTGGCCCGTCTCCGTGAGTTCCGTCCCGTCCAGCCGGAAAGTGAGCCGTTCGTGAAATGCGTCAGGCTTGCCGCCCTCGCTGCGCGTGGTTTCGACGGACACCTCGTTGTCCGCGACACGGATCTCAAGCGTGGAGGACTCGACCGGAATTTCCTGATGAGCCGATTCACTCCGCGCGGGATCCATTTTCCAGGTGCCGGAAAAATCGCTGTGGCCGATTGCGCTCGCGTGGGGGGCGAACCCCATGATCGCAGCAACGAGCAGTTCAACTGTGTGCCGCATTTTATGGACCCCCGGGGAGGGTGGCGCAGTTGAAGAACCAAATCGCACAGGCGTTCGCCCGGCACTGTACGGTCCCCTACAAAGCCCGTACCGCATCTTCGATTTGCTTCGCGGCAGCTTTGTAATCGTCCCCCTCAAGCCTCAGTGCCCTGCCGAAAATGACCCGGGCGCTGCCAGGCGTTGCCATCTTCGCGGATTTGTGAAGCACCTTGTCCAGCCCTTCCAGCCTGACTGGCACAACAGGCACACGGAGCCTTGCGGCGAGCATTCCCACACCCGGCTGAAACGGCTGAATCTCTCCCGCGTCGGTTCGTCTGCCCTCTGGAAAGATCAGTATCGAGTACCCGTCAGCAATCAAATCCCCCGCATAGCGCAGAGCTTCTCGAGTGCCCGATTCGCGCTGCGGAAGCGGGAACGCGTTGAACACCAGGCAAGCCAGAAAGTAGTTCAGTCCACTGGTAAAGCGCTCGAATCCCGAATAGCGCTGAGGATGAAAATGCGCGTCGAAGAACTCCTTCGCCATGGCCGGGGCAACCCGATACCGCCAGGGCGCGGGCAAAGACCATAAGACCGCCGGAACATCCAAATGGCTCTGGTGGTTCACGGCAAAAATTACCGGTCCTTCCATGTTGCGAAGATTCTCCGTGCCCTCCGTCTTAATCCATGCGAACAGGCGCGCAAGCGGCAGAATAAAATACGGCAGTGCAATTCGGCGAAGCGCGCGCGCCATTACGCCGCGGTTCCATTCAGGGAACTCGAACGTGCCGGACTGCAACGGCGCGGCGCTGTCCGGAACACTGACCGGAGCGCGTTCGAGATCCCCTACCTTGCGTGCCTGTGCAAACTGCGCTTCACCAATGGACTGACCCGTCCGCTGTTCCAACTCCATCAGTAGCTGAATACGGTCGAGCGAACTGAGACCCAAATCGTCCAGCGATGTTGCCGACGTTACCTGGCGGTTTCCGGCGTATCTGCGGAGAATGTCCTCCACTGAATCGGCAGCTTTCGGAGCCGTCGCTTTCACCTCACCACTGCTGTTCACCCAGCCCGCAATCTCAGTGCGCTTGAGCTTCTTCGTTCCGGAGGTGCGTGGCAGAGTTGCCTCCGGCCACAACGAAAAACCCTTCACGCGCTGATGCGGTTCGAGCTTCGCATTCGCACCATTTACGATCTGCTCTGCCTGTGTACCCGGTTCAAGAATCAACACCGCGTGAACCTGCTCGCGCGCCCCCTGTTTGGCCGCGACGACAGCCGATTCCCGAACGCCCGGCTCCGTGTTTAGCACGCGCTCAACGTCTTCTGGAAAAACGTTAAGCCCGTCGGGCGAAACAATCATCTCCTTCTTGCGCCCAAGGATTCGCAGGCGCTGGTCGCTGTCGAGTTCGCCGATATCCCCCGTGTGGAGAAAGCCCTCCGCGTCAAGAATTCCAGCGTCGCTTTCGCCGTAGTACCCAGGCGTAACGTTCTCGCCCCGCAACAGGATTTCACCGTCCGGAGCAATTCGAATTTCCACTCCGGCGATGGCTTTTCCCACCGTGCCTTTTTTCGTTTCAAAGGGATGGTTCAAGGTCGCCACGGGCGCGGTTTCGGTTAGCCCATACCCCTGAATAACCACATACCCAAGCTTCCTCCAGAACTCTTCCAGCTCGGGGTCCAACGGAGCCGCTCCCACCACAAAACTCCAGAATTTCCAGCCGAAACGGCGATGCACGCGGCGGTATTGCCACCATCGCAGATACCATTTATCGCTCTCAGGTTTCTCTTTCGATTCCGGAATTGTCTGCTGCACTTCATATCGCAACAGCTCCAGCATTTGCGGGACACAGACTACCACCGAAATGCGCCGGCGCCGAACAAGATCTATGACGTCCCGCGGGCCGTAGCCGGATGTAAAAAACACCTGGCCTTCAATCATCGGCGGGATGAACGCCGCCATGGATTGGCCAAACATATGGCTTAAAGGCAGCAGGTTCAGGAACCGGATCGGCTTGAACGGGCCCATATAGCGGCGATATTTTCCGATCCCCTGATCGATGGGCGTCAGATTCGCCAGGATGTTGCGGTGCGTGATGGTGACGCCCCTCGGTTCACCTGTCGCTCCGGACGTAAACAGGATCTCGGCCAGGTCGGCAGCCCCGGCGGGCTCATGCGAAGCTGGTGACTCCGCCGCCTCCAGAGCCAGGCGCATCGGCCACACCGGGCACTTCAATTCGGGCGGCGCATTCAGCCGCTGGCCAATCAAAAGAGCCTTGGCGTCCACAATGCCCGCCACTCTTGAGACCACGCTTGCCGACGAGCGGAAATCGACAGGCACCGCCACTACACCCTCAAGCAGGCATGCCCAGAGCGCCACAATCCACTCCGGTCGGTTGTCACCCCAGAAAACAACCTTGTCCCCCTTCGCAATGCCGGAAGAACGCAGATGAGACGCGAAGCGCAGGGCAGCGTGCGAGGCCTGCTCATAACTAAGATGACCGCCGCCCAGATCGCCCTCATAACGGAGGTACTCTCCCCTGACACGGCTCCAAAAATCGAAAAACGCCGCAAGCGATGGAGGGTTGCCGATCAACCCGTCAGTATAAGAGACCGCGCGTTTCGGCCTGACAAACTCCGCCCGCAAACGTGTGGAAACGACCGGGGACAAGTATAATCGGCCATTGGCTGAGACCGTTTTGCTGCGGGCACACGGAATTGAAAAACGGTACGGTGGCGTCCGCGCCCTGAAGAATGTGTCGTTCGAATTGCGATCGGGCGAGGTGCATGCGCTCATAGGGGAGAACGGCGCCGGTAAGAGTACGCTGATTAAGATTCTCACGGGCGCGGTTCAGCCGGACGCGGGCGCCGTGACGCTCGACGGCGCCGCCGTTCAGAACAATAGTCCGCACGTTTCGAGAGCACTGGGAATAGCTGCGATATACCAGCAACCCGCGATTTTTCCGGATCTGACCGTTGCGGAAAACATCGCTTTGGTCAACGAATCGGGCGGCATGATGCGGCGAATCGACTGGCGCGCCCGGCGAGCCAAAGCGAAGGATCTGCTGCGCGAGATTGGGGCGGATATCGATCCCGGGCGCCTGGCCGGAACACTCTCCATGCCGGAGCAGCAACTGGTAGAGATCGCCAAGGCGCTCGGCGGAAATGTGCGGGCTCTCATTCTGGATGAGCCCACCGCCTCGCTCACAGAACGCGAGACGGATCGTCTGTTCGCAATAGTCCGGCGACTTCGCGCAAACGGCGCGGGCATCGTTTACATTTCTCATCGCCTGGAAGAACTGCCCCGGATTGCGGATCGGATTACCGTGCTGCGCGACGGTGAAACCATTGAAACGCGCGACGCGGCCGGAACCGATGCCCGCACACTAATTCGTCTGATGGCCGGGCGCGATCTGTCCGTGGTCTTTCCCAAACGCTCGGTTGCCATCGGCGATCCGGTTCTTCGGGTGAGGAATCTCACCTCGAAAGCCGCTGGCATCCGCGACGTCGAATTCGAGGTGCGGGCAGGCGAAGTTTTCGGCGTTGCGGGCCTCATCGGCGCGGGTCGCACGCAACTCGCTGAGACTCTTTTCGGCCTCACACCGGCTGAACACGGAACCATCGCGGTGAATGGCAACACCGCGCTCGTTCGATCGCCTGAAGACGCGATCGCAGCCGGAATTGCATACGTGCCCGAAGACAGGCGCAGGCATGGTGTGGTTGGCGAGTTACCGGTTCGCGCCAACACAACGCTCGCGATTCTGCGGCGCATCGCCGATGGCCCCATGCTGCGGTTCGGCGAAGAAGCGAATATAGCGCGGGACTGGGTGGCGCGGCTCGGCGTGAAAACGGATGGCATCGATGCTCCCGTATCGTCACTGTCGGGCGGCAACCAGCAGAAGGTTGCGATTGCGCGCTGGCTTGCCACAAAGCCTTCGGTGCTCATCCTCGACGAACCGACACAGGGAATTGACGTGGGCGCGAAAGCCGAATGCCACCGGATCATGTGCGATCTCGCGGAGGCCGGCATGGCCATCGTCATGATCTCGTCTGAATTGGCAGAAATTCTCGGCATGAGCGATCGCGTGGCTGTGATGCGCTCAGGCGGAATAGCGGGCGTGATGGATCGCGCCGACGCCACCCCGGAATCGATTCTCGCTCTCGCCCTCGCAGCAGACAGGCCGCGGGAATGAGGCGCCCGTGAAACAGCGAGCCATTGCAATTGCGATTTTCTGGGCCGCTCTGCTGGCGCTGCTTGCCTGGCGGGCGCCCGCATTCTTCGAGCTCGCCAACATTCGGGACATCGCGATCGCCAACGCGCCCGCCCTGATCGTTGCGCTTGGCATGACCGTGGTGATCGTCGCCGGTGAAATCGATGTATCCGTCGGTTCGCAGTTCGCGGTTGCAAGCGTTATCGCGGGCTCGCTCGCCAAGGCGGGCATGCCGCTGCCCATCACCGCCTTGCTCACCGCGGGCGCGGCATCGCTCTTCGGATGCCTCAACGGCGCGCTGGTAACTGCCTTGGGAGTCCCGTCAATTGTGGCTACGCTGGCTGCCATGGCGTTCTGGCGCGAACTGCTCCGCTGGATCACTCAGGGCGCGTGGGTTCAAGGCCTGCCCTCGAACTTCCAATGGATGGGCATGAGCCAGGCCAGAGGCGAATTTGCGATTCTGGCGTGCGCCGCCCTGCTCTTTACCGCCATGCTTTGGGCCATGCGAAATCTCCAGGCGGGACGTGCAACCTACGCTGTCGGATCCGCCAGAGAATCCGCGCGCCTTGCAGGAATCCCTGTGACCGCAATATCCTTCGGAGTATTCACGCTGCTGGGCGCTCTGACCGGAATCGCGGCACTGCTCGACGCGGTGCGCTTCTCGGAAGTGCAGAGCAGCGCGGGCGCCGGTCTGGAGCTGAAAGCGATCTCCGCGGTGGTGATCGGGGGAACCTCCATCACTGGCGGCAAAGGCAATCTTTGGGGTACCTTACTGGGCGCAGGCGTGCTGGCCGTGATCGCTCCCGCGCTTACTTTCCTCGGCATCAATGCGTTTTGGGAAAAAGCAATCCAGGGCGCAATTATTCTCGGCGCTATTGTGCTCGAACGCCTTGCGCGAAGCAGGTCCCATGCGCATTGAAAATCGCGCGGGCAGTGAGCGGGCCCTGTGCGCCCTGATCCTCATCGAAGTGGTTATCTTTGCGTTCACTGGCCCGAATTTTTTCTCGGCCGCAAATGCGTTTGAAATTATCCGCCTGGGAGTGGAACTTGGGCTGCTCTCGCTCGCGCTTACGCCCGTAATCGTCACTGGCGGAATCGATCTCTCTGTCGGCTCCATGATGGGTCTTTGCGCCGTGGTATTTGGCTACCTCTGGCGCGACATGCACCTGCCGGTTCCGGTCGCCGCCGCTTGCGCGCTGCTGACCGGCTTCGCGGGCGGCGCACTGAACGCAATAGTGATTACGCGGTTCGGAGGCGCCCCGCTAATCGTCACCCTGGGGACATACTCGCTCTTCCGCGGCATCGCCGAAGGGCTGACGCGCGGTGTCGATAATTTCTCGCGCTTCCCTTCCGGCTTTCTGTATCTCGGTCAGGGTTACATCGGCGGAGTTGTCCCGGCGCAGGCGCCTTTGTTCGCGATATTTGCGATCTTCTACTGGCTCCTGCTGCATCGCAGCATCTATGGCCGCGCCCTGAGGGCCATTGGGTTCGCTTCAGACGGCGCGCGCTGGGCCGGCATTCCGGTCAATCGCCGGCTCGCCATGGTATACACGCTTTCGGGATTCACCGCGGCCGTCGCATCGTTGATCTACGTAGCCCATTTGGGCCAGGCGCGGTCCGACGCGGGCACCGGTTACGAACTTCTTGCGATCACCGCAGTCGTGTTGGGCGGCGCCGAGATCATGGGCGGCCGCGGCAGTATCTGGGGCACCCTGCTAGGTCTTGCCGCGATCGTGGTTTTACAAAATGGACTGCGGGTGTCCGCGTTTCCGGCGGAACTCGCGGGAATTCTGACGAGCGTCATCCTGGTGGGAACCATCGCGATAGGGCGATGGAAACGCTCTCCCGCGGCGGTACCGCCGTCAGCGCCGGAAATTGAAGGGGAAGAAGATATGAAGAATTCACAATTGGCGGTGCTGAGCGCCGTGATCATCGCGGGTTCCGTGCTCATTGCCGCGAGCAATTGGTGGCTGGTCCAGTCGGTGCGCTCCGTGCCGAACGCCGCCCCGCCTCAAAAGCGCCTCACCATAGCCGTCATGCCGAAAGCGAAGGGCGATCCCTATTTCGTGAGTTGCCGTAAAGGCGCCGAAGAAGCCGCCGCGCAAATCGGCGCGGATCTGATTTGGGATGGACCCACCGATCTCGATCCCGCGAAACAGAATGAAATTGCGGAGGCCTGGATCACGCGCGGCGTGGATGCCATCTCTGTCGCGGTAGTGAACGCGCCCGGCATCTCCACCGTCCTCCGTAAAGCTCGCGCCAGGGGCATCAAAGTGCTCACCTGGGATGCCGACGCGCTGCCCGACGCGCGCGATTACTTCGTCAATCAAGCCACTCCCCAGGGCATCGGCGAAACACTTGCCGACGAAGCGAACCGAATCATGAACGGCACCGGCGATTTCGCGATCATCACCGGCGCTCTCACCGCGGCCAACCAGAACGAGTGGATTAAATTCATTAAGGCCCGCATCGACTCGAAGTACCCAGGTCTTCATCTCATCACGATTCGTCCCAGTGACGACGACAGAAACCGAGCCTTCTCGGAAGCCCAAACCCTGATGAAGGTTTATCCGAAGATGAAACTAATCATGGCGATTTCGGCGCCCGCCGTGCCCGGCGCCGCGGAAGCCGTGAAGCAATCAGGCAGGCAGGATGTCAAAGTGACCGGGCTCTCTCTGCCCAATATGTCCAAGCCCTATGTCAACGCGGGGATTGCGGATTCCGTAGTGCTCTGGAACACCGGAAACCTGGGTTATCTCGTCGTTGAGGCTTCGAAGATGGCAGTTGAGGGGGTGCTAAAACCCGGAGTTACATCCATCGAAGCAGGGCGCCTTGGCAAGATCAACGTGAATGGCACGCAGGTAATACTCGGGAAACCGCTCATCTTCACAAAGGCCAACATCGCCGATTACGATTTTTAGGTTGCCCGCGTCTGCCCGTCCTGTAAATAAATGCGTCTGTCCCCTTGCTTAAGTGAAGATCGGGGAAGTCAGGGTGCCGGTGCTGTCTGAGAACGATTCGTGCTCTATTCCCAGAGATCTCAGAATGCTGAGATGCACGTTCGACATGCGCGTCTCGCCCGGACCCTTCCAGTAGGTACCGTGCTTCAGGCCCATGTTCCCCCCGCCGGCGATCATGGTCGGGAGATTATGCGAATTGTGCGTGGTGCTTGCGCCGCTTCCGTACAGCACGATGGTGTTGTCGAGAACTGCGCCGTTCCGATCTTTGTACTCGTTCATTCTTCCGAAGAAGTGCGCCAGCTGCTGGCTTAGGAAGAGATCGTATTTGGCGAAATCCGTTTGACCGGCCTTGTCGGTCGCGTGCGAGAGATTGTGATGCGTTTTGGAGAGACCCAGCTTCAGCGGGAAAGTGTCGCTGATTCCCATGCCGTCTTCGCGATTTAACATGAAGGCGATCGTGCGCGTGATATCCGCATCGAACGCGAGCGCGATCAGGTCGAACATGTTCTTGTAGTATTCGGCGGGCTCGCCTTCAGACGTTGCGTCAAGATTGAGATGTGAATAATCCTGCTTCTTGAGCGGGATGTCGATCCATTTCTCAGACGCAATGAGCCGCGATTCCACCTCGTCGAGCGAGGTCATGTATTGATCCATTCGCTCGCGATCGGTAGCCCCAAGTTTTCCATCGAGCGTACGCGCGCTGGCGGCTACGGCATCGACAAGCTTCACCCGTTTTTGCAGCTTCTCGTGTTCGGCTTTGAGGGATGAGCGGTCGCCACGAAAAAAGCGGTCGAATACACGGCGAGGATTGTTTTCGGCGGGAATGGGCCGGCCTTCCTGGTTATAGGAAATAGTGCCTGTGCGTGAGAGATAACCGGTACCCGCATCGATCGACAGCACCACGGAAGGCTGGCGGCAATACTTCTTCGTCTCGGAGGCGATCACCTGATCGACGCCCACTGAGTTGAACGTGCCTGGCCTGGGATTCTGCAGAGGCGCGCCGGTGAGCCACATATCGGAGCAAATGTGCGGATCAGCCTTCGGGCCGTTCGGGTGATGCAAACCGCCCATGAAGCTCAACTGCTTGCGGAAAGGGCTCAGAGGCTCGGTCGATTTGCCGAACACGAACTCGCCATTGCTCTCGGCGGTGGGGAACCAACTCCATTCGTTGATGCCGTGCTCCGCCCTCGGGAGCGACATCCCGTTAGCGGTGTAAATTGCACAGAAGCGGCGCGGAATCTCATTCGTTACCTCCGCGCCCATCGCGTCGAGTACCGGCAGCGCCAGCGTCACGCCTCCAATACCTCTAAGGAAAGCCCGGCGGTCCAGTTGAATTGAGCGGCTCATACGATGTCTCCAGGTATCTTATCTACTTTTCGAGAAAAACTTTACTGTTCGCGACGTACCGGACCATGTCCTGCATCCGGTACCCCGCGGGCTTCAATTTCAGAGCGTCCTGCTCCAAAAACGTCTGCTCGCGGTATGTGAGCGTACGACCAATGCCATAGGTCGTAAGATGTTTCAAAAAGCTGTAGGCGACCTGATCGATGCGATCCTCGGCGAGATAGCGGCGAAGATCGTTTACGCCCGATACTTCGGTCTTGTCAGGCAGTGTCGATTTCGCATCGACCGACTGCTGCTTCAGGCGCCCGCCCGCATCGTACTGTTCGAAGGGGACGCCCCACGGGTCGATTTTGGAATGGCATTGATTGCAGGCGGCCTGAGTGCGATGCTGTTCCAGCCTCTGGCGAAGCGTGAGATCCTTCGTTTCTTCTTTGAGGGCGGGAACGTTCGGAGGCGGATCGGCAGGCGGTTCCGCGATGATCTTTCGCGCGAGCCACGCGCCGCGCTTCACGGGATTGGATTCGCGCCCGTCGGACAGACCGGCAAGGATCGCAGGTTGCGTGAGTAAGCCGCCGAGATCCGGGCGGCCATGCGGGATGGCGACAAATCCGAAGCCGCTTTCCGTCTTGTCACCAAGATCGTAGTAGCTCGCGACAGCTTCATTGGCGACCACGAAATCGGACTCGATGAGGTTCTTTACCGGCAGGTTATGCGTCACCAGATACTTCACGAATTCGGCCGGCTCCTGCTTCAACTGAGCGCGCGCATTGATGGTCAGTTTGGGAAATTTCCTGCGATCGACTTCGACCACCTGGAATTTTTCCAGGTTGAGCCATTGCGACGTAAATTCGCCGGCAAAGCGTGAAAAACGCGCGTCGGCGATCATGCGCGCGACTTCCGTGTCTATTTGCTTCGGCAGCGCGCCGGAAGCGGCTAACTGGAGGGTCTTGCGATCGGGCGGCCCGTTCCAGAGGAAGTACGACAGCTTGGAAGCGAGTTCATAGCTGTCGAGCGGTTCCGCCGCCGGCGATTTGCTGGTTTCCACAAGGAAGAGAAACTGCGGTGAAGTCAGCGCAACCAACAGCGCGTCTTTTACGCTTTCGACGAAGTTGCCTTCCTGGGCGAATGATTTTGTATAGACCGCCATCAGCGAGGCTTCTTCCGCCGGGGTGACGGGCCGCCGATACGCGCGGGTAGCGAAATCGTGAACGATCTTTCGCGCGTAAGCGGGCAGGTCATTCTCGCGGCCGAAGTCCACGAAAATTTTTTTTGTGGCGCGGGCGGCCATACATCGTAATAGGGTCCTTCGAATTCCACTGAACGGACGAGCAGCCGCGGCATGTCGCGACCGTCCGTGTATTCACTGCGAACGCCGATTTCGTGAACTCCCTGGAGGTAGTTCACGTTCTCTTTCTCAGACTCCGGGGCCGGGAAGTTGCGCAGAGTTCCTTCAAACGTGTACCGGGTCAGCTTTTGGGTTGTAACGGTTTGCGGCGGGCCAACAGGAGCGAAGGTGCTGCCGCAATCGCGGCGCAGCCCTAAATGCACGCCGACTCGCGGGAGCCGCTTTTCAAACGCGAGGAAGCGTTTGGAAAGTTCATTGGTATCGGCAATCGGAGTGAGAACGATTCGATCCAGATCTCTAAGTCCTGTCAGCTTTGCGCCGATGCGCATCGGCCCGGCATCGAGCCGCATCACCACAAACGCAGGCTGAAGCGGCACGCCGGAGAATCGGCGGTCGCCGAGAGTGAGTGTCGTCACTTCCTGCGGCTGCCGCCTGGGACCGCGTCCACCTCCCTGGTTGGGGGCTTGCACAAATTGCTTGCCCGGCACCAATAAGCCCTGGATTTCCGACTCGTCGAGAGGTCTGCGATAGATTCTCACCTCGTCGATGTCGCCTTGGAACGGCTGAGCCGCGCCCATGCGCCCCAGGCGAAGGCCGAGCTTCGGATTGTCGAGGTTCGCAGGCCCAATGGACCCTCTTGCGACAGCGAAACCATTGACGTACATTCGGGTTTCATTCTTCCCCTGATCAACCTGCGCGCCACGCCTCACAACAACCGTGACATGCTGCCAGGCATTCAGGCGAATGGCGCCGGGCGTTGACGACACATTGCCGTTCGATTCATTGTCCGGTCCATTGGTCTGGAAGCGAAGGGTTCCTCTGTTGTCCGCGAGATCGAGATGCCAGCCATGCAGACCGTCGCCTCCGCGAGCAACTATTGCGGCATTGCGAAGCTTGCCCGGATTGATCCAGACCGAAACAGTGAAGTCGCCCGCACCAATGTTCATCGCGTCGCCGGAGGGGATCGCGACGGAATCGGCATCGCCGGTGAGAGACACAGCTTTACCGAAAGGAGAATCGACGAACTTCGCAGTCCCCTGGAGTGTGCCGGGCGCGGCGGCAGTGTTCGCGTCGGCGGTTAAATTTCCATCGAGTTTCCAGGAGCCCGCAAGACCCTGATTGAGGCGCGAAACGTCGGGCGCGGGGGTGACCGCCTCCTTCAGGTAAACGTCGGCCTGGTAAATTCCCGCTTTCGGGATATCGATGGTCCGAGACGTTTTCGGGTCGTTGTATTCGATGCTGTCTGGTCCGTGTTGCGCGGCGGCGCCCTGATCGAGCAGCAGGCCATCATTGTATTTCGCGGCCGTAATGGTGACGCGGAAGCGCCCGTAATCCGGCAGTTCGCGAAGGGAAATTTTGAAATTCGCCTTGGGGCCGTAGGTGCTGTCGAGCCCGAATGTCTCATCCGTCGGCACGGCCGGGCGCAGCAACAAACCCTGGGGAACGGTGCTGTAGGCCTCGCCCTTCGGATACCCCGGGCTGCCGCGCATATCCGCGAAGACCGCGTGATAAATGCTGTCGTATTCGCGCCAGCCGCGAACCGTGTCGTTCCCCTGATATCCCTCAATGAACCGGTACTTCGTGCGCATGAAGAACGGCTCGAACGGGAAGGGCTTTTTCGGGGTCAGCTGCGTGACCAGAACATCTTCGTTGTTAAGCAGTTGGCTGCCGGCGCCAAGCACAAGCTTGTCGGGAATCGGCGCTGGATTCACGGAAGCGCCCAAATCCACGCGGAAGTTCTGAATGGACGGCTTTACTTTCGGATCGACGATGGCGCGGTTGAGTGCTTCCTGAGCGATCTCGAAGTAAGATTCCGTCAACTGTGGCGACATTTGCAGCGTGTCTTTGTTGTTGACGAAACCATCTTTCGAAACCGCGTCGGGCGGAAGGCCGACAGTGAGATCGTCATCGAGTTGCAGCAGTTCGCGCAGCGTGTTTCGATACTGCGAAATGGTCAGGCGGCGGACCGATCCGTTCTTCGGAGCCACCCGCAAACGCGCAACTTCAAGAGCCTGAGTGATCCACTGCGCCATCTGCTCGCGCTCGGCGGCACTCGGCTGCGGCAGCCCTTTAGGCGGCATGCTGCCATTGCGAACCCTTCGCAAAATCGCTTCCCACACCTGAAGATGGCGATCTTCGAGCTTCGCGTCGAGCTGATCGACACGAATGCCGGCAGTGCCCAGATCGGAGTTGTGGCAGGAAACGCAGTTCTGTTTGAAAAAGGGCTTGACGATCTGTTCAAAGGATGGAACCAGGTCCTTTTCAACGCCGCCGGTTTGTGCGACAAGGAAATGGGTGGATAGCGCTATTCCGAAGACGGAGAGCGATGCAAGAACCAACACTGGCGGCTTTGGAACCCAACGATTCCCTGACGTCATAGCATTGGCACTAATCTACCACGTTTTAACGTTTACTTTACTTGTCGTTTCAGGAATTTGACGCCTTCGAACGCGATGGATTCGGGAGTGAGTTCGATGTCTCGCCAAATGGCGGCGGCGGCGGACAGATCTCCAAGAGCGAAGCCGAAGCTTTCGATGGTGAGCCAGCCATCGTATTTGAGGTCTCGGAGCGCCTGAAACACCTGCGGCCATGCCACATGACCGCTGCCGGGTATGCCGCGATCGTTCTCGCAGGTATGCACGTGCTTCAGATGCTTGCCTACCGTTCGGTAGCCATCGGCGATATTTTTTTCCTCGATGTTGGCGTGGAAAGTATCGAACAGGACGCCGATGCTGGGGTGGTTTACCTCATCGCACAGCTTCGCCGCGTCTTCCGCGGTGTTCAGGAAAAAGGTCTCGAACCGATTCAATGGTTCGATTGCCAGCGTGACGTCATTCGCGACCAGTGTGTCGGCGATCGCGTGGTAGCCTTCCACGGCCCATTTCCATTCTTCCGCTGTTCTGCGGCGGCCCGGCAGGTATCCGACAGGGCTGTAAATCGGACCCGCCATAGTGCGCGCCCCTACTTCCGCGGCGCAGCTTATCAGGTCGCGTAAATGGCCCTGAGTGCGGGCGCGGATGGCGGCATCGTCGCTGATGAGGCTCATGCCATCCACCAGGATTGTGCAGACGTTACATTCGAGGCCGTTCGCTTCAAGGCCTTTGCGGATATCCGAGGCGTCGAAACCGGTGGGGCGGAAAAGAGGGATCTCCACGCCATCGAATCCGGCGGCTTTGATCGGAGCCAGGAGAGGGAAGCTGGAACTGTCGAAGGATGCGGACCAGATAAATGTGTTGACGCCGAACTTCATGGGCTCAGTTTATACGTTCGGCTCACAAAAAGGGGACAGACGCATTTTCGAAAACAAATGCGTCTGTCCCCTTTTTGAATGAAAAGCCAGCTTAATTGATCGATGATTTCCGGCGGCGTGAAGCGCGGGTTGCGGGCGCCATTATCAGGGCGCCTAAGAGCAGAGCCCAGGTTCCGGGTTCTGGGGTCTGTTGAACCGTGGCCAGATCGGAAAAAAATACAGGTTGATCGCTAAGACTTGCCGTATTGCCGGCGCTGCCTACAAAGGCAATACCGGTGATGTTGTGGCCCGAAATTGTGACCAGATTCTTTACAAAATTTCCCCGATGTCCGGTGGCGGTGGCGGTATTGTCCTGGTACTCTTCGACGATGCCTGTGAAGTAGTCCGCGATATACAACGACTGTCCAGCCGAACTGGTAGGAGTTGCACTTGCGTTTGCGATCGCGATATCGTTGGGTCCGCCAGCCGCCTGATCCGTGTTGTTCAGCCCGAAGTTTGACCATGACGTGCCACCCGTGGAGCTGATATCTATGTACCCCGCCCCGCCCCAACTACTGTCCGCAACGTAAAGACTACCGGCACTGTCACGAGCGAGCCCGCGGAGCTGACCGCCCGGATACGCCGTGGTCGTATCCGCAAGTGGGGTAATTGCCCCCCCACCCCCCGTAGTGAAGCTGTATACGCCCGAGGCACTGCCCAAACCAGACGCGGTAACGTAAGTCGTCGTGCTGTTAATCAAAATCCCACGAGCGCCCGGGATGTTTTCAACGATGGTTCCGGTCCCCGTAGCGTTTGCGAACTTCAGAATATTGCCGTTGAACGAAGTGACGTAAAGATCCCCGCCACTAAGCGCG
>Ga0207695_10001884_pt1 | contig 32805 bp, 41 predicted proteins | sample KBSC54metaG_FD_184354 | JGI IMG/M metagenome (GOLD analysis project Ga0207695, IMG submission 184354) | Corn rhizosphere microbial communities from Kellogg Biological Station, Michigan, USA - KBS C5-4 metaG (SPAdes) (version 2) | ecosystem: Host-associated > Plants > Roots > Rhizosphere > Soil... | reverse complement strand
TCTTCAGGAATGCCCGGCTAAATAAAAAAAAGCCCCGGATGCAAATCGCGGGGCTTTTTTACGACAAGAGAAAAATCAATTACTTGATCTTGGTCTCTTTGTATTCAACGTGCTTACGAACCTTAGGATCGAACTTCATGATCGCCAGTTTTTCAGGTGTCGTACGCTTGTTTTTTGTCGTTGTGTAGAAGTGACCTGTACCTGCGGTCGACTCCAACTTGATTTTGTCGCGGCCGGATTTAGCCATGATAGATTTCCTTTACTCTTGCTAGTTAGACTTTTTCGCCGCGAGCACGCATATCGACCAAAACGGCATCGATGCCGACTTTGTCGATCACGCGCAGGCCGGCGTTGGACAAGCGCAGGGAAACCCAGCGGTTTTCCGACTCGACGAAAATGCGGCGGTTTTGCAGGTTAGGCAAAAAGCGACGCTTGGTCTTGTTGTTCGCATGGGAGACGTTGTTGCCGACCATCGGCCCCTTCCCGGTGACTTGGCATACACGTGCCATGGAGTGCTCCTTAAAAATTCCAGAAATTGGAAAAAAAGAGAGTATAGCTAAAAAACATTGATTATTCAATGACTTGCGAAAAACAATTGTGTCGTTGTTTAAAATTTCATTTAACAATTATCGCAACGCTCCCGAACGCCTGATCTTATAGCTGTCCATGCTCCGCAAATGAATGCGTGCGCCGCCCGGCCACCACGATGTGATCCAGCACACGTACGTCCACCAGGCCCAGCGCCTGTTGCAGCGTCTGCGTCAGCAGCAGGTCGGCGCTGCTGGGCTCCGGCTCGCCGGAAGGGTGATTATGGGCCAGAATCACGCCCGCAGCGTTGCGCGCCAGCGCCGCCTTGACGATTTCGCGCGGATAGACGCTGGCTTGCGTCAGCGTACCGCGAAACATCTCCTCTGCCTCGATCAGGCGATTCTTGACGTCGAGAAACAGCACCACAAAGCTTTCATGTGCTTTGCCATGGAACAGCAACTGCAAATAGTGCACCACCGCCTTGGGCGAGCTGAGCGCCGTGCCGGTCGTCAGCTCTTCCGCCAGGGCGCGCCGGGCCAGTTCCAGCACCGCCTGCAATTGCGCGTACTTGGCCGGGCCGAGGCCGTTGATACCGCAGAAGTCGCCAAGCCGGGCGGCAAACAGCGCTTGCAGCGAACCGAAGTGCGCGACCATGTCGCGTCCCAGATCCACCGCGCTTTTACCCGTCACGCCCACGCGCAGGAACACCGCCAGCAATTCGGCGTCAGACAGAGAATGCGCGCCTTGCCGGATCAGGCGTTCGCGCGGACGCTGGTCTTCCGGCCAGTCGGTGATTGCCATACGGTCCTTTTCAAAGTCCTGAAAGTCGCGGGGATTTTTACGAAGCGGCGCAACGTGGCTTACAATAGCGGGCTGCCGTAGTAATTCTTATCGGATCAATCCGGCACGCCGATTTGTCATTTGTCACGCTGTCACGCTGTCACGCTTACTGAAAACTGTTCATGTCCAACGCCCCCGTCCCGGTCGTCACCGAAACCGCTTATCTCACCCTGCATTACCGCCTGGCTTCGCTGACCGGTGAAAACATCGTCAGCACCTTTGAGGAAAAGCCAGCCACGCTGCAATTCGGGCAGGGGCAACTGGCGCCGTTTCTGGAAGCCTGCCTGCTGGGATTGCCGGAAGGCGTGCACCAGACGTTCGAGCTGGCGCCGGAGCAGGCTTTTGGACCGCGCAACCCGGAATTGATTCAGCGCATCTCGCGCGCCACGCTGGAAGAAAACTCGTCCATGGACGAAGAGTATCGCGTCGGCGACCTGGTCGATTTCGCGGCGCCGGGCGGCGGCCGCTTTGCAGGCGTGTTGCGCGAGATCGATGCGCAAGGCGCGCTGTTCGATTTCAATCATCCGCTGGCCGGGCAAACACTCAAATTTGAAGTAAAAATCATCGGGATTCTGTAAGGTGCTCGATATGGATAAGCAAGAATCTGAAATTTTATTGGCTCAGCCGCGCGGTTTTTGCGCCGGCGTCGATCGCGCCATCGAAATCGTCGAACGCGCGCTGACGCAATTCGGCGCACCGATCTACGTGCGCCATGAGATCGTGCATAACGCCTACGTCGTCGCCGACCTGCGCAGCAAGGGCGCGATCTTCATCGAAGAGCTTGCGGACGTACCTGCCGGGAACACCGTCATCTTTTCCGCGCACGGCGTCTCCAAGGCCGTGCAGGCCGAAGCCCAGGAACGCGGCCTGACCGTGTTCGACGCCACCTGTCCGCTGGTGACCAAGGTCCACATGGAAGTGGCCAAGATGCGCCGCGAAGGCCGCGAGATCATCATGATCGGCCACGAAGGCCATCCTGAAGTCGAGGGCACCATGGGCCAGACCGAAGCAGGCATGTACCTCGTGGAAACCGTCGACGACGTGCTCAAGCTGCAGGTTACCGATCCCGATCAGTTGGCCTATGTATCGCAAACCACCTTGTCGGTGGACGACACCACCGACATCATCGCCGCGCTCAAGCAACGCTTCCCGAATATCGCCGAGCCGAAAAAGGGCGACATCTGTTATGCCACCACCAATCGCCAGGAAGCAGTCAAGTTCATGGCGCCGCAGGTCGACGTCGTGATCGTGGTGGGCAGCCCGAACAGCTCCAACTCCAATCGCCTGCGCGAAGTGGCGGAAAAGAAGGGCGTGCCGGCCTACATGGTCGACAACGCCGAACTGATCAGGCAGGAATGGCTGGACGGCAAGCGCCGCGTCGGCGTCACCGCCGGTGCATCCGCGCCGGAAGTCCTGGTGCAGGCCGTCATCGACCGGATCAAGGAGGGTTCGCTGCGCAGCGTGCGCATCCTTGAAGGCATCGAGGAGCATGTCACGTTCCCCATGCCCAAAGGCCTGGGTGGTGGTCGTTCGGTGATCGGCAACAACTGAATACGGAATTTCCCGGTTTGCTCCGGGCCGTTGAAAGAGCGCACTCCGGTGCGCTTTTTTTATGCCGGCCATGACGCGGACAGGCAGGCTGGGCAGGCATTTTCATGGATTTTCGGGTTGTTGCGCCTGCTTAGGTATAATCCCGCTCCAACCGCGAGTCCCCACAAGGCGCACTCGCTTTTTTGATCGTCCCAAGACCTTTCGACAAAGAGGAGCGTCCCTGATCATGACCATCCGCATGAGCACCCCCGACAATTTGCCCCAGCTTGCCCGTGCACGCTCCATCTTGACGCGTTCCTCTCCCAATTCCTGTTTGACCTCATAAGGTCGCAGCGCTGAAGGCGGGCTCCACGGCCGTCTCCGGCAGCTTGCAAGCGCTTGCGACATCCGGCCGATCGGGAACGCTTTTTGCTCTATCGCTCGCATGCCTGGGCGCGAGCCCGGCTTTGCCCTCGTAGGCATTTCATTGATTCGTTACACATAGTTAGGAAGCATCCATGGACATATTCATCCAGCAAATCATCAACGGCTTGGTATTGGGGAGCATGTACGCCCTGATCGCGCTGGGTTACACGATGGTGTACGGCGTGCTGAACCTGATCAATTTTGCGCATGGCGACGTGCTCATGATCGGGGCGATGGCAGGCTTGAGCATCTTGAAGCTGGTGCAGCACGTGGCGCCGGACTTGCCGGGCATCGTCAAGCTCATCATCGCCATCCTTGGTGCGATACCGGTGTGCGTGATCGTGAGCATGATCATCGAACGGGTGGCTTATCGTCCGCTGCGCAATGCGCCGCGCCTGGCGCCGCTGATCACCGCCATCGGCGTGTCGATCCTGCTGCAGACGCTGGCCATGATGATCTGGGGCCGCAGCCCGCTGCCATTCCCGCAGATCATGCCGTCGGATCCGGTGCATATCGCCGGCGCGCTGATTTCGCCGACGCAGATCATGCTGTTGCTGCTGGCATTGGCGGCGATGATCGGCCTGGTCCTCATCGTTGAGAAAACCAAGATGGGCCGCGCCATGCGCGCCACGGCGGAGAACCCGCGCATTGCGGGGTTGATGGGGGTGGATTCGAATCGCGTGATCGTGGTGACCTTCGTCATTGGTGCGGCGCTGGCGGCGATTGCCGGCGTGATGTGGGCGGCGAATTACTCCACTGCGCAATTCGCCATGGGCTTCGTGCCGGGCCTGAAGGCCTTCTCGGCGGCGGTGCTGGGCGGCATCGGCAACATCTACGGCGCCATGCTGGGCGGCATCCTGCTGGGGCTGATCGAGAGCCTGGGCGCCGGTTACATCGGCGACCTGACGGGGGACTTCCTGGGCAGTAATTACCAGGACATCTTCGCCTTCATCGTGCTGATCATCGTTCTTACTCTGCGTCCTTCGGGAATCATGGGTGAGCGTGTAGCCGACCGTGCTTAAGCTGCGGCTAAGTTAAACCGATACTAAAAAAGAGAGTCCGCCATGGCCTTCCTCACCTTCGACAAGAAACGCAACCCGCGCCAGGCCAACATCAGCCTGGTGGCGCTGTTGATCCTCATGATCGCCTTCCCCTTCATTGCCAGCCAGTTCGGCAACTCGTGGGTGCGCATCATGGACATCGCCTTGCTCTACATCATGCTGGCCCTGGGCCTGAACGTGGTGGTGGGCTTTGCCGGCCTGCTGGACCTGGGCTATATCGCGTTCTACGCGATCGGCGCCTACACGGCCGGCTTGCTGGCCTCGCCGCAGTTCGCCGAGGTGCTGCAATCCTTCGTCAACACCTATCCCGCGGTGGGCAACTTCCTCGTGATGGTGTGCGGTCCGCAGATCGTGCAGACCGGGATCCACCTGTCGCTGTGGATCATCGTGCCGCTGTCGGCGCTGATTGCGGCCCTGTTCGGGGCCTTGCTGGGGGCGCCGACTTTGAAACTGCGCGGCGACTACCTCGCCATCGTGACCCTGGGCTTCGGTGAAATCATCCGCATCTTCATGAACAACCTCAATGCGCCGGTCAACATCACCAACGGCCCGCAGGGGATCAACCTGATCGACCCGATCCGGGTCTTCGGCGTGTCGCTGGGCGGCGAGCCGGGTTCGGGCTCGATCGTCAAGTTCCTCGGTTTGTCCATGCCGTCGGTCAATGCCTACTACTTCCTGTTCCTGCTCTTGTGCATCGGCGTGATCTTCTTCTCGATCCGCCTGCAGGACTCGCGCCTGGGCCGTGCCTGGGTGGCGATCCGCGAAGACGAGATCGCGGCCAAGGCGATGGGCATCAACACGCGCAACGTCAAGCTCCTCGCGTTTGCGATGGGCGCGTCGTTCGGCGGCGTGGCCGGCGCCATGTTCGCCTCGTTCCAGGGGTTTGTGTCGCCGGAATCGTTCTCGCTGACCGAATCGATTGCGGTGCTGGCCATGGTGGTGCTGGGCGGCATCGGCCACATTCCCGGCGTGGTGCTGGGAGGCGTGATCCTGGCGGCCTTGCCGGAAGTGCTGCGCCACGTGGTCGAACCGGTGCAGATGAGCCTGTTCGGCAAAGTCTGGATCGACGCCGAAGTGCTGCGCCAACTGCTCTACGGCCTGGCGATGGTGGTCATCATGCTGAATCGTCCTGCGGGGCTGTGGCCGTCGCCGCGTCACGAAGACCGGCCCGAAGCCGACCACCCGCACGGCGAGGCCGCCGTGGGCGTGGTCAAAGCCTGAGCATCGACGAACAGAACACAGAGGACGACACAATGAGCACCAACACCCTGTTGAAAATCGCCGACGTCAGCAAACGTTTCGGCGGCCTGCAAGCCCTCTCGGGCGTGAGCCTGACGATTGAACAAGGCCAGATCTACGGCCTGATCGGCCCCAACGGCGCCGGCAAGACCACCTTCTTCAACGTCATCACGGGGCTGTACCAGCCCGACACGGGCAGCTTCGAGCTGGCCGGCAAGCCCTACAGCCCGAGCGCCCCGCACGAAGTGGCCAAGGCGGGGATTGCGCGCACCTTCCAGAACATCCGTTTATTCGGCGACATGACCGTGCTGGAAAACGTCATGGTCGGCTGCCACGTCAGAACGAAGCAAAACGTCTTCGGTGCGGTGTTCCGGCACAAGGCGGCGCGCGACGAAGAAGCGGCGATCAAGGACAAGTCGCAGAAGCTGCTCGACTTCGTGGGCATCGGCAAATTCTCGTCGCGCACGGCACGCCACCTGTCGTACGGCGACCAGAGAAGACTGGAAATTGCCCGTGCGCTGGCCACCGAGCCGCAACTGCTGGCGCTGGACGAACCGGCGGCCGGCATGAACGCCACCGAGAAGCTCGGCCTGCGCGAGTTGCTGGTGAAGATCCAGGCCGAAGGCAAGACGATCCTGCTGATCGAACATGACGTCAAACTGATGATGGGCCTGTGCAACCGTTTAACGGTGCTGGACTACGGCAAGCCGATTGCCGAAGGGGTGCCGGCGGATGTGCAGAAGAACCCGGCGGTGATCGAGGCCTACCTCGGCGCAAGTCATTAAGAGACGGAAAACGGAAAGATCACAATGACAACGAACATCTTAAAAATCGAAGACCTGAGCGTGGCCTACGGCGGCATCAAGGCCGTCAAGGGCGCGAGCCTGGAAGTCAACGAAGGCGAACTGGTGACCCTGATCGGGGCCAACGGCGCCGGCAAGACCACGACGCTCAAAGCCGTCACCGGCACGTTGCCGGACTCGAAAGTGCAGGGCCGCATCAGCTACCTGGGCCAGCCGCTCAAGGGTCAGAGTTCCTTCAGCCTGGTGCAACAAAAGCTGGCGATGGTGCCGGAAGGACGCGGCGTTTTTACGCGCATGAGCATCCACGAGAACCTCTTGATGGGCGCCTACACCAGCGACGACAAGCAGCAGATCGCGCAGGACATCGAGCACTGGTTCACGGTGTTTCCACGCCTGAAGGAGCGCGCCAGCCAGATGGCCGGCACGCTGTCGGGCGGCGAGCAGCAGATGCTGGCGATGGCGCGCGCGCTGATGAGCCATCCGAAACTGTTGTTGCTGGATGAGCCGTCGATGGGCTTGTCGCCGATCATGGTGGAGAAGATCTTCGAGGTGATCCGTAACGTGTCGGCGCAGGGCATCACGATCCTGCTGGTGGAGCAGAACGCCAAGCTGGCGCTGGAGGCGGCGCACCGGGGTTATGTGATGGAGTCGGGGCTCATCACCATGAGCGGCAACGCCAAGGAAATGCTGAATGATCCGCGCGTGAAGGCGGCTTATCTGGGTGAAGCGTAGGACATGAATCCCGCGCTCGTGGTGTAGCATGGGTTGGTGTTTCCGCGTTTCCCGTCTTCCTCTCTTTTCGTAAAGGATACCGACATGAGCGATACCAGCATCACCATCCTTGGCATTTCCGGCAGCCTGCGCGCGGGCTCTTACAACACGGCGGCATTGCATGCCGCCGCCGAATTGCTGCCGCCCGGGGTACGCCTGATCCAGGCCGACATTTCAGACATTCCGCTATACAACGACGACGTGCGCGCCAAAGGATGGCCGCCTTCGGTCGAGCGTTTCCGCAAGCAGATCGCCGAGGCCGACGCTATTCTGTTCTCCACGCCGGAATACAACTATTCCATTCCCGGGTTGCTGAAAAACGCCATTGACTGGGCTTCGCGTCCGCCGGAACAACCGTTTGCCGGCAAGGCCGCCGCCATCATGGGAGCAAGTCCGGGTGCCGTCGGCACCGCGCGCGCACAATACCATCTGCGCCAGATCGGCGTTTTTCTCGACCTCAAATTCCTGAACAAGCCGGAAGTCATGATCGGCGGCGCCGGCGATCGTTTTGTCGACGGCAAGCTCACGCACGAGCCGACCCGCGAGTTCATCAAGACCCTGCTGACCGCGTTGCACGACCTCGCACTGCAACTGAAGCAGCACAAGAAATAGCGCTGGGCTTTCCCACGAAAAAAGCGGCCCGCAGGCCGCTTTTTTCTTGCGTGGTCAAGACCGGACTTACGCAGCCTTTTTTGCGCGCACCTGATCGCGCAACGCCTTCACGCGATCATGATTGGCCAGCACGCCCTGGTACTGGCGTTCGACAATCAGGCGCACATCGCTCGGCAGGTCCTCGGACAATGCCTTGCGATATGCGTTGACGGCGGCATCTTCGCCGCGCTCGCATTCATTCAGGATGGCTTCATCATCCTTGCCCATGATGGCGCTCTTGATGTTGACCCATTGACGGTGCAGCGTGCCGCTCACGCTGCTGTGGGTTGCAGGATCGCCACCCAGCGCGCGCACCAGGTTTTGCAATTCAAGCACGGTCTGGCCGCAGGCCTGCGAGCGTTCCAGGAACTGGGTCTTGTAGTAGGCCTGACGTTCCGAGGCATCTTCGGCGCAGGTCCGGAAGCCCTCTTCGCCATCCTTGGAGATTTGGATCAGGTCGTTCAGGGTGTCAATCAATCGGTCGTTTTTCATGATGTGCCTTTCAGTCGAAGAGTGGGAAAAAAATATTCTTTTTCTGTGGGTGCCGCCGATGCTCCGATGTACGAAGTTCAGTGGACAAAAAAGTAGATCAGCACCAGTACGAATGCGGGGACGCCAAGTATCCAGGCGAGAAAATATTTACCCATGGCTTGCTCCTTGTTCAAGAGTGAGGTCAGGCGACCCGGGGAGACATGCACGCCGGTCTTTACCGTAGCAAGCCGGCATGGTGCAAATCTGTCATCTATCAGCCAGCGGCGCAGAACCGCTATCCAATGCCTGCATCGTAGTTGTCGCCACGTGCAGCCGCCATCAGACGCATGCCCAATCTGTTGTAGGAGGGGGAGGGGAAAAGCCGGTAAAGATTCCTCCCTGATCCCCGCAATCCCTTTACCGGCAAGGTTTCTCATCTTGTCCTACAAGACAATGGGCGGGCGTCCTATACCTCTTGCCAAGGGGCATTGCTACGATCTGCCCCAATGCTTCACCCATCCCAACCGCGAGGAGCGCGTCATGAACAAGGATCAATTGCTTGGCAACATGAAAATCGCCGTAGGTCGCCTGGAAGAAAACCTGGCGGGCCTGATGCACGATCAGGCGCATCTCCGCCATGCCGCGCAATTGCAGCAAGCCGGCAAGGTGCAACGCACCATGGGTGAAGCGCGCCAGCTGATCAAGCGCTCGCTCAAGCAGCATCTGTCCGCCTGAGCTTCGCTGCCGGATTAATGAAAACAGGGAGCCGATATGCTGAACAAACGAAATCTTCTCTTCACGCTGGGTCTGACCGGCGCCGCCGTCATTGCCGTCCTGAATATTTGCGCCAACCGTATTTCGACCCGCGATGCACGCCAGCAACGCAAGGCCCTGCATCGATGGGAAGGTGAGGGCGGCAATGTCCTGACCCCGGCCATGCCCGCGACGGATCAGTTGTCGCAGGACGCAACGCCTTGATGACAGCCGATTGCGGGCTTGTCCTACAAGGTAATGAGCCGCAGTCCTATCGCTGACAGACGTCGTTGCCAGTATCGTTCACTTACCAACTTATCGGCACATGCAGCAGCATCAATAACGCAGCAGTAACCGAATGCAGTCGAGGCAATAGCAAGGAAGAGACAAGCGGTTCGTTTCAACACAAGAACTATCGAAACGGGTGCAACCATGGAAAAAGAAAAACTGGTGATTTGCTGGTTACTGGGCATGCCTCTGCTGATGCTGCTCATCCTTCAGTACTTCATGTATTGAGCATCGGTGCCGAGAAGGCGCAGATAGCTAGCTACTGAAGCTGCCAACCAACATGAAAGAGAGGCAAGAAAATGCGCGAAGAAAAATTGCGAACCGTCCGTAGCGATGTCCAGCTCCTGCTGCAGGAAGCTCAGGAATTGTTTACCGAAGCAGCAGCAACTACCGGCAAGAAAGCCGAAGACCTGCGCGCCAAGGGCGAGGAAATCCTGGATCGCGCCTTCATCAAGGCGCAAGGTATTCAGTCCTACGTCATTCAGACCGGCAAGGAGATCGCCTCCACCACTGACGACTACGTGCAATCGAATCCATGGCGGGCCATTGCGATTTCAGCCGGCGTCGGTCTGTTGTTCGGTCTGTGCGTGTCGCGCACCGGCGAGCACTGAGCGACAAGCCTGCGCACAGTAAATTCGTAGCCATTCAGCCAATCGGATAAAGGAACATCATCATGTCAAGCAAACCATCGACGGTCAGCCATATTTCAGGCGAACCGTTCCATATCGACCGCGAGAAAGTGCGCGAAGCCGCTCAGAAGATCGGCGACGGCGCCGTCACCCAGGGTTACAAGGGCAATCGCGAAGAGGTCGTGGCAATGCTCAACGACGCGCTGGCGACGGAGCTGGTTTGCGTATTGCGCTACAAGCGTCACTATTTCACCGCCACCGGACTGGAAAACGAGCCGATCAAGGCTGAATTCCTGGAGCATGCGGCCGAAGAAGAATCTCACGCCAACCAGATCGCCGAGCGCATCGTGCAATTGAACGGCAAGCCGGACTTCAATCCAAGTCAGCTGTCCGAGCGCAGCCATGCCGACTACGACGATTCCAGCGACATCAAATCGATGATTCGCGCCAACCTGATCGCCGAACGCATCGCCATCGAGACGTATCGCCAGATGATCGAACGCATCGGCGACGACGACCCGACCACCAAGCATTTGCTCATTTCCATCATGGCGAAGGAAGAAGAACACGCCGACGACATGAGCGATCTGCTCGATTGACTGCGCCTGTCCGGCCTTTGAGCCGGGCGCGCACTGTTCTCACGGCATCCGTGCCATCACCGCAAAGGAGAAAAACATGAATTGGGACATCATCGAAGGCAACTGGAAACAGTTCAAGGGCAAGGCCAAGGAACAATGGGGCAAACTCACCGACGACCAGCTCGACACCATCAACGGCAAGCGCGAACAGCTGGCCGGCCGCATCCAGGAAGTCTACGGCCTCAATAAGGACGAAGCGGAAAAGCAGATCAAGGCATTCGAAGATCGCAACAAGGATTTGCGTCACTGATCCTTGCCGGAACCTGAAGCCGCTTGCCTGCCGTACGCCGGCGCAAAAAAATCAATTTGTTAAAAAACCAGAGGAGCTTACCCATGAAAAAAATCATCGCCGCTTGTATCCTGACTTCCGCCGCATTGGGCGCCCACGGCCTGGCCAGCGCAGCAGATGCAGTCAAATCCCAATACAAGGCCGACGTGGCTTCCGCGGACGCGGACTACAAGACTGCCAAGGCCAAGTGCAAGCCGCTCAAGGGCAATGAGCAGGACGTCTGCCAGAAGGAAGCCAAGGCGGCCCATGAAACCGCGGTAGCCGACGCCAAGGCCAAGCGTAAGACAACTGACGCCCGCAAAGACGCCAAGAAGACCAGCAATGACGCCGAATACAGCGCCGCCAAGGAAAAGTGCGACGCATTGAGCGGTGCCGAGAAGGACAAGTGCCAAGCCGACGCCAAGGTGAAGTACGCCAAGTAATCCGGGCCATATCTCCGGATATGCCCAGATGTAATTGAATCATCGAGCAATAGAGTATCGCAGTAAGGTCATGGAGAGGTAGCGATGCTTCTCCATAAAAAATCGCAGGCAACACGAATTGAATTTACCAACAAGGAGATCCATCATGACTTTATCTTTGACCAAACGTATCACAGGCTTTTTCCTCGCACTGATGATGGTGTCGCTGGTCGGTTGCGCTTCCGGCCCGAACAAGGAAGGCACCGGCGAGTACGTCGATGACGCCGTCATCACCACCAAGGTGAAGGCTGCCATTGTCAACGAGCCGAACCTGAAGTCGACAGAAATCAATGTCGAAACTTACAAGGGCGTGGTCCAGCTGAGCGGTTTTGTCAGTTCGGCAACGGCAGCGAGCCGTGCAACTGAACTGGCTCGCGGCGTGAAGGGCGTGACTTCGGTCAAGAACGATCTGCGCCTGAAGTAAGTCGCCGGTCGGTCGGGGTGGCTGCCGCGAATGCGGTCGCCACCCTGAGATGCATCCAAATGGTACGAAATTTGCAATCGTTGAGGTATAGTTAGCCGCGGAAGACGTCCGGATCCCCGGATAACTCTGAACAAATGATGGACAGGCTGCAGAATCGGCGTTTGTGCAGGCGCCGCAGACAGTTTGACCGCATTTGCCTGATCAATGAGAGATATGCAGCATTGCTTTGATGCTGGTAAAAACTATGACAAAAATATTGGTAGTCGATGATCACGCAGTTGTGCGCGCTGGTGTCCAGCACTTTATTGCGGACATACCGAACATGGAAGTGGGTGGCGAGGCCAGCACCGCGGAAGAAGCGATCCGCCTAGTGCGTACCCAGGAGTGGGACATTGTCCTGCTCGACATAGCGATGCCGGACAAGAGCGGCGTTGAAGTACTGAAACAGATCAAGCGTGAAAAGCCCAACCTGCCGGTCCTGATGCTGAGCATGCATCCCGAAAGCCGCTATGCGGTGCAGGTATTGCGCAGCGGCGCGAGCGGCTATGTGCAGAAAGAGGCGCTCGCGACCGATCTGGTCAGCGCGATCAACACGATCTTGCGAGGCCACAAGTACATCAGTTATGGCGTCGCCGAACTGCTGACCACCGATCCGGTTGATTCGGAAAAACCGCTGCACGAGACTTTGTCTCAGCGCGAATACGAAATTTTTTACAAGCTGGGCCAGGGCCAGGGCGTGACGCAAATCGCCGATGAGCTGTGCCTGAGCGTCAAGACCGTGAGCACCTATCGCTCGCGCGTGCTGCAAAAGATGAACATGGCGAACAACGCCGACATCATTTATTACGCAATCAAGAACAACCTGATCGACTGACGGCACGATCGCCGGTCGCAACGGAAATGACGACGTGGGAGACGAGCGGCAGTGCGCCGCATTGATTTGTTGATTGTTGGTCGTTTTGGATAGTTATCATGGAAGATGTGCTGCAAGAACTAGCGACAAGGAAGGGCCATTCACCGGATGCGCCGCTCAAGATCTTCCTAGTTGAAGATTCGGCGGATGTGCGCGATCTCATCATAGAAAGTCTCGCCGAGATTCCGGGCGTGGTGCTGGCCGGCTACTCGGAGACCGAGCAGGACGCCATGGCGCGTCTGGAAAACGAGAACTATGACGTGCTCATTCTCGACATCCAACTCAAGCAGGGTAACGGCATGCACTTGTTGCAATCGCTTGCACGTACCGGCAAGCGTCGCCACGACGAACTCAAGATCATCTTCAGCAACCATGTCAGTTCCACCTATCGCCGCGTCGGCGTGCAGTACGGGGTGCAATTTTTCTTCGACAAATCGTCCGAATTCACCAAGCTGCGCAGCCTCATTGAACGTATCAGCGGACGTGGGGCCGCCGGCAAAAGCAATTCGTCGCACGGCTTCGCGTCCGCCTAGCTGTCCACGACCGGGGCCTCGTCCCGGCGTTCGCATCGCCGTACCGCGGTGTTGCAACCCAATATAATGTCAATGCATGCCGCCGCGCCTCGCTGCGCGGCCAACGAAAAAATCAGGGGCTTCAGCACATGCACATGACGCCAGTCAGAAACGATATCGGCGAAAGCTCTTCGCTCGAGCATTACGTCGCCACCCAGGCAAATTTCGCCAGCATCATCAGCGCCGCCATGAGCCTGGCGATGATCATTGCGCTGTTCGGTGTGGTGGTGCTCATCAGTTGCTACGCGGACGACGGTTATCGCCGGATACTGGCCGACCTGATCGCAGTGCAGGGCAGTTCGGCAGCGGGGTTTATCCTATCGGGCGCTGCCCTTTATCTGCAATGCCTCAACGTCGGCAAAACCAGCCGCAAGCTCGCCTTCTCGGCCCGCGTGCTCGCCGTGCTGCTGTTGTTGCTCAGCGGAGGTTTCCTGCTGCAGAATCTGCTGGGCGTGAAGTTGCTGCATACGACGTTGCCGGTCCTGTCATTGGCGGGCAGTGCGTTCGGTGCAGAGATACACCCGCTCGCCGCAGGCTGTTTCCTGCTCACCGCACTGATCCTGCTGTTGCAGGACTTGCGCATTCGCGGCGGCCACTATCCAGCCGAATACCTCGCTTTCATCCTGATCGGCCTGAGCGCGATCCCGCTGGTCGGCTACCTGTACGGCATCAGCAAACTGACCTTCCTGCGCTATTCCACCGGTATCCCCTTGCTGACCGCGCTGGGTTTCCTGTTGCTCGGTGCTGCATTGCTGATGGCGCGGCCCTCGCATCGCCTGATGTCCATCATCATCGGCCATGCGCCGGGCGGCAACATGTTGCGTCGCCTGTTGCCGTCGATGCTGTTCCTGATCCTGTTGCTCAATTTGCTGGTGGCCAAGGGCGCCGAGCGCGGGCTCTATTCCGACCAGTTGATGCTGCCGTTCCTGACCTTGATCGACGGCGCGCTGGTCGTGTTCGTGTTCTGGCGCTTCGCCGGCAGGCTCGATCGCGAATACGGCGCACGCATGCAGAGCGCCGCGAAGCTGGCCGAGGCCAATTCCTTGCTGACTGCGGTAAGCGACAGCACCCGCGAACCGATCTTCGTCAAGAATCGCCAGGGCCTGCTGGTGTTCGCCAACCCGGCGTTATTGCAGCAGGTCGGCAAGACCTGGGAAGAGGCGATGTACCGCTCCAGCCGCGAGCTGTTCACCGAGCGGGGAGAGGCCGACCGCATCGATGAAGACGACCGGCGCGTCATGGCGCACGGCTTGCCGGAGACGATCGAGCAGACACTGCATCTGCAGCACGGCATCTTCACGTATCAGTCCACGCGCGTGCCCTGGTTCGACAAGGCCGGCAACGTCCTCGGCGTGATCGGCATCAGCACCGACATTTCCGAACGCAAGCGTGCCGAGGATTCTCTACGCGAGCGCGAAGCGCAGCTTGAGAAGGCCGTAGTCGAACGTACCGCCTTGCTGCGCGAGCTGACCAACCACCTGGAAACCGTGCGCGAAGAAGAAAAGCGCGCCATCGCCCGCGAGTTGCATGACAACATGGGCGCCTCGCTGACGGCACTGAGCATGCATCTGGAGAGCGTCTACAAGATATTGCCGGAAGACGAGAAGTGGCAGGAGCGCAAGCCGCGCATGCAGGGATTGATGAGTTCGCTGGTAAGCACTACCCGGCGCATCCAGACCGAGTTGCGTCCGAACATGCTGGATCTGTTCGGACTCAAGGCTGCCATTACCGAGCAGCTCGACGAACTTGCCGAGCGCACCGGCATGACCTGCAAGGCCAGCTTGCCCGACGAGGATGTGGCGATCGCCCACGAGATGGAGATCGCTATTTATCGCATGCTGCAGGAGATGCTCAACAACGTCACCAAACACGCCAAAGCCAGCCAGGTTGACGTCATCCTCGACGTCGATGAGGAGCAGGTCTCGCTGACGGTGCGCGACAACGGCGTGGGCATCCCGCAGGAGCGCCAGGACAACAACAAGACTTACGGCTTGCGCGGCTTGCGCGAACGCGCCACTTTCTTCGGCGGCAACGTCGTCATCCGTTCTACTCCCGGCAACGGCTCCATCATCTCGATACGCCTTCCGCTGGCGCCTGTCGCGGACGTCTGAACCCCGGCCTGCACGTTTGCTGCAGGTCGATTCCGCTTTCTGAGCCTGACTTTGCGTATTGTCCTACGCCGCAAAGCGGGCCTGTCTTATGGCTTGGAAATGCACTCCTGATTAAGATGAATCATCGCGTTTCCACTCAAGGAGATGTGTGCAGTTGACTGTTTCAGATGACAGTAACTGGTCCCTTCACTTTCAGGAGCCATCATGAATAAAGATCAAGTTCAAGGCAAGGCAAAAGAAGTAGCAGGCAAGGTCCAGCAAAAAGCCGGCGAAATGGTTGATAGCAAGGAACAGCAAGTCAAGGGTGCTGCAAAGCAAATTGACGGCACTGTTCAGAAGAGCTACGGCGACGCCAAGGAAGCGCTGAAGGACCGTTAAGCCGCTGAATGAAATGGGAGCTTCCAGCTCCCATTTTCATGTCTTGGCCAGAGCGATGTGTAGGAATCGTCTTACGGCAGAATCGGAGAAGCACGGCTGTTGAGCGCCATCCTATTTTGTCATGATGAGCCGGTATCGCTGGTGGATCCATTTAAACATTCCCGCGTCGTGAAGCGTACGACTTGTCGAGGGAGGGATTATGAAAAAAATAACTACAGTGGCTTTGCTCGTATTGTCCGGTGTGATGGTGTGTTCCCCCGCCTTCGCCGTCAATGGAACAACGAGCGGCGGCAATGCCTCGCAGGCACTGACGCAGTCCAAGGCGAACCCTGCCAGGTCCAAAGCCGGGTCCGGTGCGGACAAGAAAAAATTCCTCTACCTCGACATGGTTCAGCGCAAGCATCCGCAATCGATCCGCAATGCGGTCATTGTGTATGAGAATCCAGGCCTGAACAAACAGCATTGCGATGCCAACGACGCTAAAAGTGTAAGCGAATGTTTGCGCAGTCCGTCGACATGAAACTCGCACGCCGAACACGGTCTAAAAATTTACCGGCTCTTCATTTGAGTCCTTGAGAATTACCGCTGCATCCCGCAGCAACAACCATTTTTTGAAGAGGTGTCATCATGAAAATAACACATAAAATCGCAGTGACTTCGATCACTGTCTGCGCCCTGACAATCCTGAGCGGTTGCAGCGGCATGTCGACACGGGACCGCGATACGGCGGTCGGCGCCGGCGTCGGCGCAGTCGGCGGCGCAGTGCTGACCGGCGGTAGCGCCCTTGGTACTGTCGGCGGTGCTGCGGTAGGCGGCGTGATCGGTAATCAGGTCGGCAAGTAATCGCAGACAAACTGCCGTTGCAATGAAAAAGGGGACCTTCGGGTCCCCTTTGTACATCTGCACGCGACATGGTCTACATCCGGCACAGCATGCTCATTCTGCTGCGCTGCGCGCCTTCAGGATGCGTTTGGCGCGCGCCAGGTCGCTGTTCATGTTGGCACGGGCATCCTTGCGGCAGGCTTTAGCTTCGACGCCCTTGAGCGTCTTGCATTCCTGCAGGGCCTGCGCTCCTGCCGCGCGTGCTTCTTTCACCAGCGTCTTGTAATGCAGCTGGGCGGTATCGTCGCCCTGATACCAGCGTGCGGGATCTTCCTGGGAAACGTCTTCTTCGGCGGCGAACGCCGGGGCGTGCACGGCGATGCCGGCGGCCAGCAAGAACGGCATCAGAAGCAGATGTGGTCGGCGATTTTTTGTCATCGTTGCAGACTCCTCCGGTAGAAAATGATGAACGGCGCTGCACCATCAAGATGCAACGCCGCTCATCATATCCTGTTTGCCCTGCATCGCAGGGAAAACACCCGGTCTATAGTCGTCCGAGCAACACCAGGATCAGCAGGATGATGACGATCGTGCCGGCAATCCCGCTGGGGCCGTAACCCCATGAACGGCTATGCGGCCAGGTCGGCAGTGCGCCGATCAGGATCAGGATAAGAACGATCAGAAGTATGGTGCCGAGTGTCATGTTGTTCTCCTTGTTGTACTGCAGGGTTGCAGCGTTCATCGTCGCCATGCGGAACTCCGCATGGCGTCCATGTTAGAAACGGACCTTCACGTAAGCAGAAGGCCCTTTGAGGCGGATATCCAGATTGGCGTCATTGATGGCGCCGCCGCCATCGCGATTGATCTTGATGCGGGTGATCCCGTAGTCGGCGCCGATACCCAGGTTAGCCAGCGGATACCACTCGGCGCCGAATGCCGCGCCATAAATGTGGCCGGTGACCTTGCCCCAGTTCTTCTTGACGCCGGAGGCTTCCGCATAGAGGCGGAAGTCTTTGCTGAAGGCGTGCTTCCAGCCGAGCTCGACCAATGGGGCCCAGGTTTTTTCGGAGTAGCTATCGCTGAAGGTGCCGGCGGCGCCGTTCAGTGTGGCGGATGCGTTGACGTCGATCTTGGCGCGATAGTAGCCGGCGCCGAGGCCGATGCCGAACACGTCGTTGCCTTGTCCGATCCACCACTTGTAAGCCAGCGACGCCATGTCGACCTGGACGTTGGCGTCGCCGTTGCCGTTGAGCGTGGAGCCGGTGCCGACCGGAATGGTGCGGTTGATGGCGCCGCCGTAATTCTTCTTGTACGTGAAATAGTCGAACGACAGGCCTTGGCTATCGAACAGCAGCAACTCCGCGCGTACGCGTGGCAAGGCGGTGCGGTCGCGGTCGATGTCGCCGGACTGGTACGAGCCGTACTGGGAGTTGGCGTTGACGCGGAAAGTCGGGTCGACGTAGTAGGCGCCCGCCGACAGGCTGAAACGATCCAGTGCCGGCGACGGCTCCGCCAGGGCGGTGGCCGAGGTCAGCGCCAGCGCGCCGCCGGCGGCGAAATAAGTGGCGAGTTGCACGGACTTGCCGACAGCCGGCAGGCAACGAATGCGACGTGACATGGGTAATCTCCTCCTGGCTGATAGGCCGAATCCAATATGGGGTTCACTGTGCGAGGACAGTTGACGCCATGGATGTTAACAACCGCCTTGCTTACGGTAGATAGGCGTCTTCCTCAATTTCCTGTAGGAATAGGCGAGTAGCGGAGTAGGGAATGCGGCAGGCAATACGGGCTTCACGCATTTTTCTGGTTTGATTTTTGCTTGCAGGAAGCTGTGGGCAGCTGTTGGGTAGCTGTTACGCAGATGTCAGGCGCCGCAGCGACCACGCGGAGGGAATGCATCATAAGATGATGGAAAGTGTGCGGCATTTCCAAATGAGTTACTATTCGCCCGCTGCATCCAGGGGATATTCGGGCGGGCATGCAGCGTGGAGGTGTGGCAACATAAAGCCGGCGTAGCCCGGTACGGATGCGCCACAGCCACCAGACCCGTAACGCGTTCAGAATCGATTCACGATGTCCAGGCGAACATTGGAACCTCACATGCGCAATCTACGCATTGTCGTCGTCAACACCATCATCGACCATGCCGATGATGAGACCGACACCGACCTGCAGGAGCAGGCCGAGCGTGGAAAAGCCTTGCGCATCGGCTTGCTGGAAGCGGGCTACAACATCATCGCCTCGCTGCCCGCCGACCTGTATCTGCCCGAGCGCATCGCCCAGCTCCAGCCCGACATGATCATCATCGATGCCGAATCCGACGCGCGCGACGTGCTTGAGCACATCGTCATCGCCACGCGCGACGAACGCCGGCCCATCGTCATGTTCACCGAAGACGACAACACCAGCACCATGGAAGCGGCCATGGAAGCCGGCGTCACCGCCTATATCGTGGCCGGCCTGCAAGCCGAGCGCATCAAGCCGGTGCTCGACGTGGCGCTGGCGCGCTTCCGTCAGGAGCAAAAGCTGCTGACCGAATTGTCGGATACCAAACACAAGCTGGCCGAGCGCAAGGTAATCGAGCGGGCCAAGGGCCTGCTGATGTCCCGGCACAAATTGTCGGAGGACGAGGCCTACCAGAAGCTGCGCAGCATGGCCATGAACAAGAACCTTAAGCTCTCCGAAATCGCCCAGCGCCTGCTGGACGTGGAAGACTTGCTCGGCTGACATTTTTTCGGACGCGGCGGTGTGCATGCACCGCCAAATTGGTGCGCAGCACAATGCCGGTGCGCCGTCAGCAGCCAAAATTTCCCTCGTTTCGATTCCCTTCCGGCCGGCTCGGATTGCCGCTTTACCCATGAACGGCGCGGCTTTCGCGCGTTTTTTCACCTGCTTGGCACGCTCTTTGCTGAATCGTCTGCATTAGCGCAAGGTTTGCGCAATGAGCGATCCGGCCAATGGCGGTCGGGTCCATCCAAGACAAAGGCGTCTTTCGACATGACTCAGTGCATGCCGGAGGGACGCCTTTTTTTTTGCCGCCGAATAAATGGGGAATGCGATGGAATTCAAAGAGCAAGCGAGCAAGGCCGTGGAAGCTGTGAAGGAAGTGGATTTCAAGCGTCGTCAATTGATTCAGACTGCAGGACTTGCAACGGGAGCGAGCATGTTGGGATTAGCCACGGGAGGAGCCTGGGCGGCCGGCTCCGACAAACCGGAAAAGGAAGAAGTGAAGATCGGTTTCATTCCGCTGACCGATTGCGCTTCCGTCGTGATGGCCTCGGTGCTCGGCCTCGACAAGAAATACGGCATCAAGATCGTGCTCAGCAAGGAAGCCTCCTGGGCCGGCGTGCGCGACAAGCTGACCAACGGCGAGCTGGACGCGGCGCACGTGCTCTACGGCCTCATCTACGGCGTGCAGATGGGCATTGGCGGCCAGAAGAAAGACATGGCCGTGCTCATGAACCTGAACAACAACGGCCAGGCCATCACGCTGTCGAAGAAGATCGCCGACAAGGGTGGCGTCGATGGCCCCTCGCTGGCCAAGCTGATGCAAACCGACAAGCGCGAATACACGTTCGCGCAGACCTTCCCGACCGGCACCCACGCGATGTGGCTGTATTACTGGCTGGCCGCCAACGGCATCAATCCGATGAAAGACGCCAAGGTCATTACCGTGCCGCCGCCGCAGATGGTGGCCAACATGCGGGTCGGAAACATGGATGGCTTCTGCGTCGGCGAGCCTTGGGGCCACCGCGCGATCGTCGACGGCGTCGGCATCACCGCGACTACGACTCAGGACATCTGGAAAGACCATCCGGAAAAAGTCCTGGGCACCACGCTCGACTTCGCCAAGAAATATCCGAACACCTGTCGCGCCATGATGGCGGCGATTCTTGAGGCCGGTAAATGGATCGACGCCTCGCTGGCCAACAAGAACAAGATGGCCGAAGTGATCGCCGACAAATCCTACGTCAACACCAGCAAGGACGTCATCGACCAGCGCATCATGGGCCGCTACCAGAACGGCCTGGGCAAGACCTGGGACGATCCGAACTACATGAAGTTCTACAACGACGGCGCGGTCAACTTCCCGTACCTGTCGGACGGCATGTGGTTCATGACGCAGCATCGCCGCTGGGGTCTGCTCAAGGACGATCCGGACTACCTGGCCGTGACCAAGTCGGTCAACCAGATCGACTTGTTCAAGGACGCCGCGACCATGACCAAGACCAGCATTCCGAAGGATGTGATGCGCACGTCGAAACTGATGGATGGCACGATCTGGGACGGCAAGAATCCGAAAGCCTACGCCGCTTCGTTCAAGGTCAAGGCTTGAGATCCGGCAGTGCCGGGCGGCTGAATCGCGGGACATTTTGCAGCAGCATCAAGTGATCAAGTGAAGGAATCGATATGAGCGCAGTCATGGAAACGATGATGAACGACAAGCCGGCACCGGCGGCACCGACCACTGTGGCGGCACCGGCTTCCGCTGCCACTCCTGCTCCGGCGGTGAAGAAGATGAAAACCGCGAAGAGAACCCTGCCGTTTGCCGGCTGGTTCATGAAGGTGTTGCCGCCGTTGACCGGCCTCGCTTTCCTGGTGCTGGTGTGGCAGATCGTCGCCGCCAAGACCGGTAACTTCCCGACGCCGCTGGTGACCCTGCAGGAGGCGATCAAGCTGTTTTCCGATCCGTTCTACCGCACCGGTCCGAACGACCAGGGCATCGGCTGGAACGTGCTGGCGTCGCTGCAGCGCGTGGCGATCGGTTTCGGCCTGGCGGCGCTGGTCGGCATTCCGCTGGGCTTCATGATCGGCCGCGTACGCTTTTTGTCGGGCATGTTCGGTCCCATCATCAGCCTGCTGAAACCGGTGTCGCCACTGGCCTGGCTGCCGATCGGCCTGCTCGTGTTCAAGTCTGCCAATCCGGCGGCGATCTGGTCGATCTTCATTTGCTCGATCTGGCCGATGATCATCAACACCGCCGTCGGTGTGCAGCGCGTACCGCAGGACTACATGAACGTGGCGCGGGTATTGAACCTGTCGGAATGGAAGATCCTCACCAAGATCCTGTTCCCGTCGGTGCTGCCGTACATGCTGACCGGCGTGCGTCTGGCCATCGGCACCGCGTGGCTGGTGATCGTGGCAGCGGAGATGCTGACCGGCGGCGTCGGTATCGGCTTCTGGGTCTGGGACGAATGGAACAACCTGAACGTGCCGCACATCATCATCGCGATCGTGGTGATCGGCGTGGTCGGCCTGATCCTGGAGCAATTGCTGGTGGCGTTGGCCAAGGCCTTCACCTACGAAGAAGTCAGCAGCTGAGCGGGACCGGTTTCCATGCAACGCAATGACTTAACGCTTAACAAAGCACAGGGGATTCAGATGGACATGCACAACAAGTTTATCGACATCAATGACGTCGAGATGGTGTTCCACACAAAGAAGGGCAGCTTCCACGCGCTGCGCGACATCAACCTGACCGTGCAGAAGGGCGAGTTCATCACGCTGATCGGCCACTCCGGCTGCGGCAAGTCGACGCTGCTGAACCTGATCGCCGGCCTGCTCAAACCGAGCGACGGCCTGCTCCTGTGCGCCAACCGCGAAATCGCCGGTCCGTCGCCGGAGCGCTCGGTGGTGTTCCAGAACCATTCGCTGCTGCCGTGGCTGACTTGCTACGAGAATATTTTCCTGGGCGTCGAGCGCGTCTTCGGCGCCACCGAAAATCGCATCCAGCTGCGCGACCGCACACGCGCTGCACTGGCGCTGGTGGGGTTGACGGCGGCCGAGAGCAAGCGTCCCAATGAAATCTCCGGCGGCATGAAGCAGCGCGTCGGCATCGCCCGCGCGCTGGCGATGGAGCCCAAGGTCTTGCTGATGGACGAGCCGTTCGGCGCACTCGATGCACTGACCCGCGCGCACCTGCAGGACGAATTGCTGAAGATCGTCGCCAAGACCCAGTCGACTGTCGTCATGGTGACGCACGACGTCGATGAAGCGGTGCTGCTGTCGGACCGCATCGTCATGATGACCAACGGTCCCGCCGCCACCATCGGCGAAATCCTCGAGGTCAAGCTGGCGCGTCCGCGCGAACGCGTGGCGCTGGCACAGGATGCGCAGTACTCGGAATACCGCACGGCGGTGCTGGAATTCCTGTATCGCAAGCAGGCGCATCCGGCCAAAGAAGCTGCATAAAGATATCTCCGGGACTCACAATGAAAGGAATGCCATGATGGCGTCCGAACAAATCAGGCCGGTGCAAAACAACAAGGGCGGCGTGGATGGGAGCGGGGATGGCGGCGACAACGGCATCAAGCCGTTGTCGGGCGACGTGTTCGGCGCATTGATCAATCTGTCGGGGCGCCGGCGTTTCACTTCGCAGCGCCTTGTGCTGTACGCGGTGCTGGCGTCGCAAGGCCACGATGGTGCGGCGAAGACGGCGCGCGAAGCGCTGGCCTTGTTCCGCGGCGCGCATACGGCGCTGGTGAAGGGTTCCGATACCGTTCCCGGGATTTTTTGCGAGGAAGTGCGCGAAGCCTATTTTGGCAAGCTCGACGGTGATGCACAGATTGTCTACTTCATGAACCTGGCCGAGCGCACGCTCAACGCCATCGAAGATCGCCTGCGTGATGGGCCGGCGCTGCTGGAAGAACTGGTGCGCATCACCACGCCGCTGCTGAGCGTGCTGAACCAGATCACCACCGTCTACGAAGAGCAATCAAAACGCCATGCCGTGCTGATGAAGAAGCAGTTGCGCGGCATCATGACCGACATCGAAACCATCGCCAAGCAGGCCAAGATGGTGTCCTTCAATGCGCGCATCGTGGCCGCGCGTGCGGGCCAGGCGGGCAAGGAATTTTCGGTCGTCGCGGGCGTGCTGTCGAACATCACCACCGAGATCGACGATCTCGTCCGGGCCGCATTGAGCGGTGCGGCGGCTTAGTTTTTATTGCCGGGATTGTTGGCATTTCTCTGATTCTGTTCTAATTGAGGCAACTCAAAACAGAACAGGCAGGGAAGGGCGATGAAAAAACTCAGCGAGCAGCGGCTCGTCTATTTCTTTGAAGCGGTCCAGTGCGGCAGCGTCCGCGCGGCGGCCGACAAGCTCGATATCGCACCATCGGCGGTGAGCCGCCAGATCACGCTGCTTGAACAGGAAATCGCCATTCCCGTGATGGAACGCCACCGTCGCGGCGTGGTGCCGACCGAAGCGGGCCAGTTGCTGATCGATTACTACCGGGAGCAAGGGGCCCACCAGGCCGATCTGTTATCCAAACTGCAAGGCCTGCGAGGACTCAAGCGCGGGCATGTCAGCATCGTCATCGGCGAAGGTTTCGTGAGCGACTTCATGAGCCGTCCGATGGCCTATTTCTGTGAACGCCATCCGCAGATTTCAGTCTCGCTCGACCTTGCCGGCACCAATGACGTGCTGCGCATGGTGGCCGAAGACATCGCCGAAATCGGCCTGGTCTACAACCCGCCCGCCGACCCCAAGATCGTTTCGCGCTCGGTGCAGCGGCAGCCCATGATGGCGGTCGTCAGCGCCAACTCTCCGCTACGCAACAGCAAGTCCTGCACCTTGCAGGAACTCAGCGAATATCCGGTCGGGCTGATGCATACGTCCTACGGCACGCGGCAATTGCTGGCGCTGGCCGAATACGCCGCCAAGATCAAGCTCAATCCCACGCTCACCACCAACTCCATCAATGTGCTCAAGCACTTCGTCAGATCCGACCTGGGCGTGACGCTGCTGCCGCGCTTTGCCGTGTCGACCGAACTGGCTGCGGGAGAATTGTTCGCAATTCCGCTCGAGGACGATGTGCTGGCGGTGGCCGAGGTGCATCTGGTCACGCGCGTGGGCCGCAAGCTGTCGGTAGCGGCCAATCGCTTCGTGTCGTATTCGAGTTCGCTGATGCAGGCGTTCCAGGTCACCAGCTGAAATATCTTTGATGCAGTCTGTGTTCTCATAAATAGAACAATATTGGCTTTTCGATGTAATTGACGCTCATTCCTGCTGCTTGCACACTGGACCCGTCTGATTTGACGTACGACTTATCCAGTGAGGAGCGGCATGAAACATATCGGTGTGGCAGGGTTGGGCAACATGGGGCGCGGCATGGCGCTGTCGTTGCAACGCGGCGGTTTTACGGTGTCCGGTTATGATCCGGCGCCTGCAGCGGCGGCAAGCATTGCCCGTGAAGGCGTGCGGACATTTGCGTCGGTGGCGACGCTGGCGGCGGAAGTCGACGTGCTGATCCTGTCGCTGCCGACCTCGGATGTGGTGGAGGCGGTGGTGTTCGGCACCGAGGGCGTGCTTGCCGGCGCCAGGCCGGGCCTGCTGGTGGTCGACACCACCACGGCGGACCCCAACAGTACGCGCAAGGTCGCTGCGGCGCTGGCGGAGAAGGGCGTGCGCTTCATCGACGCGCCGGTCAGCGGCGGACCCAAGGGCGCCATTACCGGCACCATGACCATGGTGCTGGGCGGTGCGGCGGAAGACGTCGCGGCGATCATGCCGGTGCTGGAAGCAATGAGCGCCAAGCGCGTGCATGTCGGCCCGGTCGGCGCCGGCCATGTCACCAAATTGCTCAACAACCTGATGTGCGGGGCGCACCTGATCGTCGCCGGCGAGGCAGCGCGCATCGCCGCCGCAGCCGGGCTCGATGCGCAGCAGATCTTCGAGGGCATCAACGCCGGCTCGGGACGCAGCGGCGTCACGCAAGTCAACTATCCCAACTGGATTTTCAACGACGCCTTCGACTCCGGATTCACGATGAAGCTCATGCGCAAGGACTTGCGCCTGGCCATGGGTTTGTTGAACGAGCTCGGCACACCGGCGCCGCTGTCGGGCGAAGTCGGCCGCCTGTGGGCCGCCAGCGTGGACGCAGCAGGCACCGCCGACGGCGAGGATTTCAACCGCATCGTGCAGTTCATCGAAAAATAAACACCCCACCGAATCAGGAGCGTTACATGCAATCGAATGAAGCAGAACAATTGTTGGCGGCGTTCGCGCCGTTCTTCCCGGATTCCGGCTTTGTCGGCTCCTACGTCGGCGGCAAGCTGGTACCGGGCGACGGCGCAGCGGTGGTGCTGCAGAACCCGGCCACCGGCGCCGACAGCCTGAGCTATCGCGACGCCGGCGCCGCAGTCGTGCAGCTGGCCGCCGAGGCGGCGCTGGCGGCGCAGGCTGAATGGTGGAAGCTGACGCATGCCGCGCGCGGCCGCATCGTCTTCGCCGTCGGCCAGAAAATCCGCGACAACACCGAAGCGCTGGCACAGCTGGAGTCCCTTAGCGCCGGCAAGCCGATTCGCGATTGCCGCGGCGAAGTCGGCAAGGTCGCCGAGATGTTCGAGTACTACGCGGGCTGGACCGACAAGTTTTACGGCGACGTGATTCCGGTGCCGAGTTCGCATCTGAATTACACACGCCGCGAGCCGGTCGGCGCGGTGTTGCAGATCACGCCGTGGAACGCGCCGATCTTCACCTGCGGCTGGCAGGTCGCGCCGGCGATTGCGATGGGTAACGCGGTGCTGCTCAAACCCTCCGAACTGACGCCGTTCACCTCGCTGGCGGTGGCGGCGCTGGCCGAGCAGGCCGGCGTGCCAAAGGGACTGATCAACGTGTTGGCCGGTCAAGGCCATACGGTCGGCCAGGCCGCCATCGATCATCGCGTCGTCAAGAAAGTGGTGTTCGTAGGCTCGCCGCAAACCGGCAAGAAGATCGCCGAAGCTGCCGCCCGTCGCTTGCTGCCATGCGTGCTGGAGCTCGGCGGCAAGTCGGCCAACATCGTGTTCGCAGACGCCGACCTGAAGCGCGCCTGCCTCGGTGCACAGGCTGCGATCTTTTCGTCGGCCGGGCAAAGCTGCGTGGCCGGTTCGCGCCTGCTGGTCCAGCGTTCCGTCTATGAGGAATTCGTCGCCATGCTGGCCAACGGTGCAGGCAAGATCAAGGTCGGGCAGCCGCATGATGCGCAGACCGAAGTCGGGCCGATTTCCAATCGCAAGCAATACGAACACGTGCGCGGCATGATTGCCGAAGGCGTGCGCAACGGCGCGCGGCTGGCGACGGTGGAGCAGGATTTTTCAGCGCCAGGATTTTTCGTGCGGCCGACCGTATTGGCCGACGTCAGCAACGACATGGCCGTGGCGCAGCAGGAAATCTTCGGACCGGTGGTGGTGGCGATTCCGTTCGACACCGAGGAAGACGCGGTACGCATCGCCAACGACAGCGAGTTCGGCCTGGCCGGTGCGGTCTGGACCAACGATGTGGCGCGCGCGCATCGCGTGGCCGCCAGCATCAACGCCGGCACCTTCTGGATCAATGGTTACAAGACCATCAACGTGACCTCGCCGTTCGGCGGTTACGGACAGAGCGGTTACGGCCGTTCCAGCGGCGTCGAAGCCCTGTATGAATACACGCAGACCAAGAGCGTGTGGGTCGAGACGGCGAAGGAACCGGCTGCGACCTTCGGCTATGTATGACGCGAACCTGTTCATGATCTCGCAGGCTGGCCCTGTTCCCGTCCAATGAGAACGTTGTCATTTTCATTGCGGCGCGGAGCAGGGCAAGGCATGATTGACGCCGGACAACGAAAGCGATCAAAAAGCCGTCATCCATCGTTGCAACAAGAATAGCTGTATCAGGGAGGGCCGCGCACAATGCGGCTTTTGAACAGTCTTCGCACACAATATCCGGAGGGAACAATATGCAAGCATCCGCAACAACTACACCCGTCATCCAGCCAGGACTGCAGACATGGAAGCTCTATGTCTACGCGGTCCTGATCCTGGTCGTGGCCGAACTGATCGGTTCGGTGGCGTTCAAGATGGGACCGGGCAAAGTGGTGCTTCTGCCGATGGTCTGGGCGCTCATCATGGGCGCCGTGATCGGCAGCCTGCAATCGAGAATGGGGCCGCTGGCATTGACCCAGCCGCTGCAATTCCGCGCCGCCGCCATCCTGCAGCCGGCGTTGCTGCTGTTCGTCGCGAAGCTCGGCCTGATGGTCGGCAGTTCGCTGCCGAAGATCATCGGCGCCGGCTGGGCATTGGTGTTCCAGGAGTTTGGCCACTTCGTCGGCACCATCGTGATCGGCTTGCCGCTGGCGCTGCTGCTGGGCATCAAGCGTGAAGCCATCGGTGCGACGTTCTCGGTCGGCCGTGAACCGAGCCTGGCGATCATCGGCGAACGCTACGGCATGAATTCGCCGGAAGGACGCGGCGTGCTGGCCGAGTACATTACCGGCACGCTGTTCGGTGCGGTCTTCATCGCGATCTTCGCCGGCTTCATCACCAGCCTCAACATCTTCCATCCGGTCGCACTGGCGATGGGCGCGGGCGTCGGTTCAGGCAGCATGATGGCGGCCGCGGCGGGCGCCATCGCGGCGCAACAGACGCCGGAGATGGCCAAGGACGTGGCGACTTTCGCCGCCGCCAGCAACCTGATCACGACCACCATCGGCACCTACTTCACGCTGTTCATTTCGCTGCCGCTGGCGGTGTGGGGCTATCGCGTGCTGGAGCCGGTCATCGGCCGCACCACATCGTCTTCGAGTACTGCCGCCGACGACAAGCTGCATGAACAGACCCATACCGAAGTGGCCGACCTGAACCTGGCCGGTCGCATCGCTGCCTGGGTCTTCGCCGGCGTGCTGACCATCATCGCCAACTGGATCGCCTACAAGGTCGCTCCGCTGGAATCGGTCGGCTGCATCGTGATCATGATCGGCGCCGTGCTGGTGGGCGACCTGCTGTGCAACCTGACCGGCAGGAAGATCCCGGCAGTGTGCTGGGTGACGCTGGTGGCAATGTTCCTGACGTCGCCGGCCTGCCCCTGGGCGGATGCGATCGTGGCCATTACCGGCAAGATCAACTTCCTGGCGGTGATTACACCAATGCTAACCTTCGCGGGCCTGTCGATCGCCAAGGATATCCCGGCGTTCCGCAAGCTCGGCTGGCGCATCGTGCTGGTGTCGTTCGCCGCCAATGCGGGCACCTTCATCGGCGCCACGCTGATCGCGGAGTTCTTCCACTGATCAGTAAGCAAGCTTGTTCTAGAAATGAAAAGGCCGGTAATTCACATTACCGGCCTTTTTTGTATTTGCAGGTGCGCAGCGAAGTTTATTGCGCCTTGTAAGCCGCCCATGCCACCAGTAGCCAGCCTGCCAGGAAGGCCAGGCCACCGATCGGTGTGATTGCGCCGAGGAAGCGCACGCCGCTCAATGCCAGCACATACAGGCTGCCGCTGAAGATCACGATGCCGACGAACATTGCACTGCCGGCCCAGCCGAGGATGGCGGGGCCGAACTTGGGAATCAGCAGTGCCACCGCGAACATGCCCAGCGCATGCACCATCTGGTAGATCACGGCGGTCTGCCAGATCGCCAGCATCTCGGCGTCGAGGATTTGCTTGAGACCGTGCGCGCCGAATGCGCCCGCGCCGACCGCGATGAACATATTGAGACCTGCCAGGATGACGAGAAGACGTTCGCTCATGAGTGATTCCCCAAAAAGTAAGTTGCTTATTTTAATTGTTGTGCCGCCATCGCCATCGTCATTGATGGCGATGGGAGCGCGCGTCAGACGCCAAAAATCGGCATCAGCCGCATGATCGCTTCACGCCATTCGCGTGGCTCGGGCTGGCCGTTGGACTTCTTGCTCAGGAAGCTGGCGATGTGCGTGCCCTGGCGGTTGAACAACTCCAGCGACGTGATGATGCCGTCGGTGGTCGGCTTCTTGGCCACCCAGACCGAATCGATGTGGTCTTCGCGCAGTTGCATGCGGAACCCCGCATTCATGATTTTCAGGCGCGAATCCTTGACGCGGATGTTCTTGATCTTGCCGTAATAAGCCTGGACGATGCCGGCATTGCCGACCTGCGCCATGATCGAGGTGCCGAATTCGGTCATGCGTTGCAGGATCACGCGCGCCGAATCGTTGGCGACCTGGTAGGCGAACGCCTTGCCGGCCAGGCGCAGCTTGCGCAGCCGTTGCTGGTCGAATGCTTCCTGGCGCTGGATGAAGTCGTCGTGGTTATGGGTGTGCGCCCACTCCGCGCGCAAGGCGTCGACGTCGATTTGGCGCAGGCCGTGGTCTTCACTTTCATCGTCGCTGTGGAGCGGATGGACCAGGTGAGGCGCGAGCTGTTCGGCTGCGGCATGGTCGCTGACCAGCTGGCGGAACGATGCGATGTCGCCGTTTTCGCCGAGGACGATCTTGTGCATCATGCTGCCGTAACGGTCGAAGAATTGCAGGCTGTGTCGCTTGCCGCCGCTGCAGGCGTCGTGCTCTTCGAGCGCATAGCCGTGCTCCCATTGCGGATAGAAAATACGCAGGTGCATGGCTTCGGCCGGCGCCAGTTCGATTTCATTGTTGACGTAAAGCGTGCCGCTGACGTTGTCTTTCTCCAGCAGGGCGGAGGAGTTGCGCGTGACTTCAGTGAGGTCGCCGAGCGTCGCGAGACGCTGCATCAGGGGCGCGAATTCGCCGTGCAGGCGGGTCGCGGTCGGCTCCAGCGCAATGCGTTGCACATCGGTCAGGTTGGGCAGTTGCTGATCGTCGAGGGGGCGCGGACGCATCATGATCGTTCCTTCAGGGTGTTCTTTACGGCTTCATTTCCGGCGGCCGGTGCGAATGGTTGGCAGCTCTGCTGGTGTGCTGTGCATGCTCCGCATTCTTGATTCCGACCCATGTGGGGGCGGGTTGCTGATATCCAAGAGATGTCGGGGCAAACCCGGCCGCGAGGGCTTCGCATCCGAAGAAAAAATCGAGCGATCGTCGTGTTCCGGTCTCGAAACCACTTCAAATGAGAATAATTCTCATCTATTGTCGTGCATGGATCCTCAAATAGCAAGTCCGGTTAAACACTTTTACAGAAAGTTGATGACGCCGGGCTGTCAGGAAAGTGTTGAAAGTGTGTCCGACTGTAAATGTGGTGGCGACGCATGCTGCGCCGCGATAACCTGCATTCGTCTCCTCCAATTCCTCCCTCTTGAATTGGATTCAGCCCTCGGCCTGCGAAGTCCGGGGGCTTTTTTTGCGCCGTATTTCCACGCTTTCCAGCGCGCGGTGACAACGACATCTTCCGCTTCGCGCTGCTGCTGTGCGCCATCGAAGTTCGCCGTTTTATCCTGATTTCACATTGACACGGGTTTTTTGCGGACCTAATATGTTCGCGCGAACATTGATTTTGCAGTATTTAGGAAAGCGGCGAGATTGCTTGCCGCAGCCGATTCAACTTCAAGGAGAGTCTTCATGCTGACCCCTGCGCAGATCGAACAGTACCGAACCGACGGCTTGCTGGTGGTGCCCGGTTTATTGGATGTTTTCACGCTGCAGCGGATGAAGGAAGCGCTCGCGCAATGGCTGGAGCAATCGCGTGCCGTCGATACCCACACCCAGGTGTTCGATCTGGAAAACGGCCATAGCGCCGCCGATCCCCGCCTGCGTCGCATCAAGCAGCCGCACAAGCATCATCCGGTGTTCGAAGAGTTCATCCGCTCGCAACCGATGGTCGCTGTACTGCGCGATCTGCTGGGGGAGGGACTGCGATTGCAGAGTTCCAAGCTCAACCTGAAATCGCCGCGCTTCGGGTCGCCGGTCGAATGGCATCAGGACTGGGCTTTCTATCCGCACACCAACGACGACATCCTGGCGGTAGGCGTCATGCTCGACGACACCTCGCTGGAAAACGGCGCCATGCTGGTGGTACCCGGTTCGCATACCGGCCCGACCTACGACCACCATGCTGATGGTCGTTTCTGCGGCGCCATCGATCCGGCCACGCCTGGACTCAATCTCGACCACGCGGTCCCGGTGACGGGGACCGCGGGATCGGTGTCGTTCCACCACGTGCGGGCGGTGCATGGCTCGGCGCAGAACCGTTCGACCATGTCGCGCAATTTCCTGCTGTATGAAGTGTGCGCGGCGGACGCCTTCCCGTTGCTGGGCGTGGCGGATTTCGACGAGTTCAATTCGCGCCTGCTTAGCGGCGCGCCGACCATCGTGCCGCGCTTCCGTGACGTGCCGGTGCGCATGCCGTTGCCGCCCGCCTTGAACCAGGGGTCGATTTACGAGAACCAGGCCTCCAGCGGAAAGCGCTTCTTCGACATTGCGGACGACGCGGCGGTACAAGCCGCTTCCACCTGAGCCGGCCGCACATCATGCAACAGTTACGCGTCTATCAATCCCTGTGGGCCATGGAGCGCCGCCGGCCGGATGGCCATGAATGGCCCCTGGAACAGAAGCTTGCGATGATTCGCGACGCCGGTTTCGACGGCGCCGGCGTGCGCTTCTTCGACCGCGACTACGCGCGCGAAGTCACGGCCTTCCTGCGTGAACACGGCATGAGCTGGCAGGCGCAGTGCTACCCGTGCAGCGTCGACGAACTCAAGCCGATCATCGAGCACGTGCAGGAATTCGGCGCCGATCACATCAACCTGCAGGCCGATGTGCGTCCGTACACGCTGGATGAGTGCATTCCCTATATCGAAGGATGGCGGCGGCTGGCGGATGATGCCGGCATCGCACTGCACATCGAGACGCATCGCGATCGCATGACCACCGACCTGTTCTTCACCTTGCAGTTGCTGGATCGGTTTCCTGATCTGCGGCTCACCGCCGACTTGTCGCATTACGTCGTCGGGCGCGAATTCGCCTGGCCGATCTCGGACGAGAACCACGCACTGATGCACCGGATCATCGACAGCGCCTGGGGCTTCCACGGCCGCGTCGCGAGCCGTGAGCAGATCCAGCTGCAACTGGCGTTTCCTCAGCATCAACAATGGCTGGCGCTGTTCATGCAATGGTGGGAATACGGATTTCGCAGCTGGCGCCACCGCGCACCGGCCGACGGCGTGCTGACTTTCTTGTGTGAACTCGGTCCGCCGGAATACGCCATGACCGGCGCCGACGGCTATGAATTGTCGGACCGCTGGCAGGAAGCCGGGATCATGAAGGACAGCGTGCGCACGCTGTGGCAGGGCTGCGCAAATGAAGAAGTCGGGAAAGAGGCAGGGAAAGAAGCGGCGCAGAAAAAAACGCAAGTAGCGGCCGCAGCATGATTTCAAGGTTTTACATTTTCATCTCAACCAGCAAGGCCAAGGAGAAGTATCGCTTCCATCAATGAGCACACGGCGCCCCGCCGGTAGATCGAGACAACACGACACGTCCCCATGATTTACCATGAGCATGGGACCGGCAAGGGCGCCGATAT
>Ga0207695_10001883_pt1 | contig 32807 bp, 28 predicted proteins | sample KBSC54metaG_FD_184354 | JGI IMG/M metagenome (GOLD analysis project Ga0207695, IMG submission 184354) | Corn rhizosphere microbial communities from Kellogg Biological Station, Michigan, USA - KBS C5-4 metaG (SPAdes) (version 2) | ecosystem: Host-associated > Plants > Roots > Rhizosphere > Soil... | reverse complement strand
CCGACGAGCCAGTGATGCCCGTCAACACTGACTTCCGAATCGGCATAGAAGTTGTTACTCATTGCCCAGCGATTCGCTATGGCGTGATGGTTCGGCGAGACGCTGCGACCGTATCGGGCGAGTTTTGGCGCACCCGCCACGTCACCGAACACTTCATCGAAAGTACGGTTTTCCTTAACGACGATAACCACGTGGCGAATCTGCTTCGGAATGTCGTCGGCGGCATGCTCGGCTGGCAAAAATCCGTTGTTCTCCATCACGGCTGTGGTGAGAGCCGCCAGGCCTTCAGACGAGGGAATCTGATATCTGGAAAGCGAGCCCTTTCGCCGTTCCGCTTGAAAGCTGCCGGGCATCGCCGCTTCCAGCGTTGCGTTCGGCCCAACGCCGTGGCCTTTCGCGTTCGTTACGTATACTGTGTCGCCATGGGTCATCACGCGCGTAGGAAACCATCCGGCGGGAATGTGCCCCTTCACCCTCAGGGTTTCCAAATCGATGACACCCACCGCGTTGATTCCCGCTTCCGCGACAAGCAACTGCTTCGCGCTCGCCTGCATGGTCATTCCAATCGGCATGATGCCCCGCAGATTTTCGAGACCCGCGATTCGCAGCTTCACTTCTTTTTGCACCGTAAGCGAATCCGGATCGATCACGGAAATTGTGTCATTCGTGCTGTTGCTGACAAAGACCTGGCCCGGTATTGCCAACACGCCCGCGGGGCTGCTGCCGCCATTGCTGTCACGACCGAACGGAAGGCCTGTTCGAATGAATTTGATTACTCTTGCCTGCGCGGCGTCGGATACGTTCACCACGCAAAGGCTGTTCGATTCGGGCACATTCGGATCGCCTACACCTGGCACGGCAACCGTCTCGCCTGCCGCGTTCTTCCGTTTAACCCCGCTTAGAGATTCCTTCGAGGGAAAACCGAACGGGGGAAATTCCAGTCCCGTTTCGCGTGCGCGCTTCGCATCGGCTCCGGGGATTGCTTTGTAGGCAAACATGCCCACGTTCGTCACGTAGAGCCGCTTTCTGTCTGGGGAAAGCGCAACCGCGAATGGAAGTCTCCCCACCTTTACGCTGTCAATGGTCTTTCGTTCCTTAACGTCGAATATCACGATCCGGAAATTTGCCTGATCGACGGCATAGAGGATGCCGCGATCCTTGTCGAGGGCCAAATCGCCGGAATAGCTGTCCTTATAACCGCGCTCGTTCATCTTGAAAACGTGCAGGGTGCGCGCGTTCGCGGGGTCGATTACGCGAACCTGACCGGATTCGCCTTCCGACGTGTAAAGTGTGTTCTCGTCTCCGAAGGCAAGGCCCATAAACGTGCTGTGCCACTCGTCGGGATCGTCGGCGTCAGGCTTTTTTCGTTGCATCCGACGCTGGCGCGTCACCCACGCGTCACCAGCTTTTTCCAGGAACGAAAGAGAGAATCGATCAGGACCTCCATCGGCGGTAACGATTCGATTCCCCGATGGGCTGATCGCGAGTCCGAAAGGGCCGGGGCCGGTAGTGTATTCGGCGCCATAAGGGGAAATCAGCCGGCCGCCAGGAAGGACAGTGCCCGCGCCTTTCTCAGTACGAATCGCGGGACGAACGCCGGCGGGAGTGTGGAACTCCGCCGCATTCACGGTCAGGATTATGAGCAGGACAAACCACAACTTTCGCATGGGCTCCTAAAGAATCTGCACAGATTCCGCGACACTGGCGCGAACCAGGGCCATGTCGTCGGGAAAGCACCGGGTCGGAACGACGGACGCAGCCACTGCGAAATCACTCACCTGCGGCCTTCATCGACCGGGTCCTTTATCGTGCCCGCGTCATCTGCCGCTCGAATCGGACCAGCGTCCGATCGCTTCGCCCACAACTCGCTCCTGCTCCGGCCTCAGTACGCACCTACTTCACCCGGTTGCCGGCGATGTAAACAGCCCGGATCGAACGGCTGTTCTTAATATCTTCGAGAGGATTTTTATCCAGAACGATAAAATCCGCCCACTTGGTCTTTTCCAAAGTGCCCAGGTCTTTCGCGTTCAGAAATTCCGCCGCGCTTCCGGTTGCCGCGTGAATCACTTGAGTGGGTGTCAAACCCGCTTCCACCATCAGTTCCAGTTCCCAGTGTTCAAAATAGCCAGGAAAGCGTCCAGGAGGGCCGGAATCCGTCCCGAAGCCATACTTCACGCCGGCATCGGCCAGCTTTTTCAGATTCATTTTTGCGGTTTCGAGGAACTCGCGGTAGTGGGCGAAGTGCGGGTCAGCCGCTTGCTTCTTCTGGTAGTCGGGGTTCTTCAATGTGCCTACTACCTTGGCCGAAACTCCACCCGTAAAGAAGGGATCGCTGATAAACGGAGGTGTCTTCCCGTACGCGAACATCGAGGCTTCCCTGCTCAGCGTGGCCGCCAATTGCCAGGTGCCATGCTTCTTCATCGAATCGATCAGCGCCTGATCCACCGGTTGATCGCGCACGCTGTGCGCCAGCCCGTTCACACCGAAATCGACAAGCTTCTTCGCATCCGCCAGATAAAAGATGTGCGCCGACACGGGCAGGCCACGCTTGTGCGCACCGTCGATGATTGCTTGCGCGATGTCGTAAGGCATCTTCTTCTGTTCGCCAAGATGGTCGTCCATCCAGAGCTTGACCATGTCGACCTTTTTCGCCGCGAGGGCGTCCAGCTGTTTGGCGACTTCCGCCGGGGTGGACACGCCTTGATTCACACCAGCCAATCCGCCGTATCCGCCCTTGTAAATGAAACCCTGACCGGCGGAGTAGATGCGAGTTTCCGCGGGTCGCGTGGCGCGCTGCTTATTACGCATATCCAGCACGAAATCTTTGTCCGTGCCCATGCTCAGCACGGTCGTAACCCCATATGACGCGTACGCCTTCAGATTTTTCCCGACGTTGTCAGCCGTTAAATGATCCGCGCTCTGGTCCAGGTCGACAGTCGCGCCCAGATGCCCGTGCAGATTGATGATGCCAGGCATCACAAACTTGCCCGTCAGGTCAACGGTCTCGGCGTTTGCCGGAGTTTTCAACTGCGCAGCCGGACCCACCCAGGTGATGCGCCCGGAATCGACAATCATCGCCGCATTCGTAACAGGCGCTCGCCCCGTGCCGTCGATGAGAGTAAAGTTCCTGAGCACCTTCACTTCCGCATGAGCGGCAACCGCAAGCAATATTAACGCAAAACACGGCTTATTTCGCATTACTCCCCTGTTGAACCGCTTCCTGAATAATTCGCCTGGCGCGGGCGGGATTGAAGACGCCGCATGAACAGAAACGCGCCATATAAGAAACCGCCTGCTCCGGCGTGCGCCGACCCTCTTTCACCCAATCCACCATCTTCTTCGCCAGGGAATGGCTCACCATGCCGTGGCCGCACATCGTGGAAAGCGTCATTACCTGCGCGCTTGGCAGTTTCTCCACCGCGCCTTCGAATCCGAGCGAATATCCAACGCTGTGACGCGGAATGCATGCGTTGTGGCAGCACTGTTCGGCCCCGTCGATGGAAGTCGAAATGTTAATACTGAGCCCGAGATCTTCCTCTTTGATGCGCTTGACGAAATCTTCCGCTGCGACCTTGTTATCGAAAACCGCGGCGCATGTGGTGGGTGTATCGAGACCTGCGATAACAGCGGCAAAATCCGGCGTGATATCCCGATTCCAATGCGCCGTCGGGTTCATGCTCTTCGACGGTCGCAATGCTCCGCCATGCCGCGCGTCGCCAAGATTCACCGGCTTATACTCAGCCGCGATTTCCAAAAACCGCCGCAGTTTCGGAAGCGAATCGGCGTCGTTCTTGCCTTTACTCGCAATCGCGAAGATCACATAATCGTCGCGAAAGCTGGCGGCATCGCCGAAACGGTGCAATGTATTCGTCATGCGTTTACAATCTCCTGCGCCGCCGGTTTGGCTATCTGCGGGCTGATTCGCCCCAGCCCGATGTTGGTCTTGGCCCGTTCCAGCTTATAACCCAGGCGCTCCAAAATAGGCGCGACCACATGGTCCTCACCGTTTTCATCGCATCGCGTCCCCACTCCCAGCGCGATGACGGTCTTCAGCTTTTTTTCGACATCCCAAACCAAACGGACAATCTCTTCCGTGCGGTCGACCGACACTTTGATCTCGACAATGGCGGACATCACCTTCTCGTCCAGGATGTCTTCACGAAGCGTGCCGGAGGGCACGTCGCTCATCAGGGATGTGATCGGATTCTTCTTCTCGAAAGACACACCGGCCTTCGCCAGCGCCCTGCACATTTCCTGAATTTCGTAAAACCGCGCGCCCACGCCAGGCCGGCCAAACTCGATAGTGAAACCGACCTCGCCCACCTTCACCCGACCGCTGACGTCGTTCGTTTTAACCTCTTCCGTTCCGCGGCCTTCCACGCCCGTCGATTCGTGAGGTACGCGCGGATCGGAGAACGCTCGCCGCACCACGCGAGGCCACGTCAGTTCGTCCGGTTCGAAAGCTGCGGTGGGACAAACATCCGGCTCGGGTTCGAACCGAATCCGCATGGCCGCGAAGATCTTGCGGACGGTTCGCACCATTGTGGGATTGAGGTGTTCCTGACTCAGGCCGTTGTAGCAGGCATAGCATTCCACGCATTCATCACGCTTGATGGTGGCCCGTTTGATCACCGGGTCAATGTAGATGGCCTCCATGGGGCAAACGTAAGTACAGTTGCCGCAGGCAACACATTTATCGGGGTTGATGCGCATATCGCGAACTAATGATTATCATAGTTCACCCTGGCGCTATGGAAATGCGAGTGCCGATCATCCCGCCGAGGCCCGGGAACCTTCCCAAAATGCGGTTCAGCGCGGTGTTGGATGGGCTTTTGTGCCCCCAGAAGGCGCGCGCTGCAAATCCGTCTGGAAACGCGGGCTGACGCAATCCGATGCGGGCGAATTCTCCGGATTCGTCAGCCAAACGCCTCCAGCCTCATGCGGGCCGCTCGGCATCCTCCTCAGCAGCCCGGACCGCGCCCGCCCGGCGGCTGTGCCGGGACTGACAGAGCAATCGGGAAAAGCAAAAACGATTTCCGCATTACCTGAGTTCCACACCGCACCGTTAAGGATCTATGAGCCTTGCCGATGAAATTGTGAAGCTACGGTAACGTCCACCGCTCGAGGGATATAATCCTGAGCGGAGTTCCCATGAGCACAGACCGAAGAGAGTTCGCGAGATTAGCATTGGGCAGCGCGGCGGCAATGTTAGCGGCGGAAAAGAAAGGCTCCGCCACGGTTCACAACAGTCAGCCAGGCATAAAGCTATGCGGCCAGGCGTCCGCCAAACCGACCGACGAAGAACTCAAATTCTGGCGGCAAATCGGGTGCGGCTATGTCAGCGTTGGCTCCACGCCCGACCTTCGCACGGCCGACGGCTTCAGGCAAATCAAGAAGACCTACGCGGACGCCGGCATCACGGTCTGGAACATTGGGAACACCAGCGTCCACAACATGCCCGAGGTCACGCTCAATCTGCCCGGTCGCGATCGGAAGGTGGAGGAATACAAGCAGTACATCCGCAATCTCGGCGCGGCGGGAATTTATTACACCACTTACGCGCACATGGGCAACGGTATCTGGTCGAGCGGTCGCGCGGAAATTCGCGGAACCTCTGCCCGTGAATTCGATATGAACAGCCCCGACAAGGTAGGCAATTGGGACGGCAAGCAATGGCGCGAACCGCTTTCGCACGGCAGGGTGTTCACGCAGGAAGAGATCTGGGAGAATTACACGCATTTCATCAGGCAGGTAGCGCCTGTCGCGGAGGAAGCGGGTGTCAGGATCGGGATTCACCCTGACGATCCGCCGGTTCCCGTGTTGGCCGGCGTTCCGCGGTGCATCTTCAGCAACTTTGACGGCTACCGCAAGGCCATGCAGATCGCCAACAGCCCGAACGTGGGTATCTGCCTCTGCTGCGGCACGTGGCTCGAAGGCGGTAAAGCTCTCACCGGCAAAGACCCGGAAGAGATGATCCGATACTTCGGCGCGGACAAGATCTGGAAAATTCACTTCCGCAACGTGAGCGCGCCACTGCCTCATTTCGTGGAGACCTTCATGGATAACGGCTACTACGACATGTACAAGATCATGAAGGCTCTTCGCGACGTGAACTATGACGGCATCGTGATTCTGGATCACACGCCCGGTCTCACGGGCGGGAAGTACGCGGAACAGGCTTACGGCTTCGCCTATATGAAGGCGCTGTACTCCCGCGCTAACGCCGAACCAAAAGCTTGAAATTCATTTAGAAAACGATCTGATCTTTCTTCGCTTCGATCTTCTTCGCGTCCACGCCCGGCACCTTCTGCAAGGCCGCAACGTCTTTGAAGTTCCCGTTTGCCTTACGATACTCGGCGATGGAGGCGGCCTCGGCGGCCGTCATTCCCAGACCGTTCTGCATTTCCTTCGGAGTGGCCGCATTCACGTTCACTTTATCCGGCGAAAAATACACGGTCAGGTAATCCACCACCGAGTCGAGTTCGTCGGGAGTCAGCTTCGCGCCTTTTTTCACCATGCTCTTCACAGTGGTTCTCCAGGCATCCGACGACATCGCGTTCGTCACAACCTGGTCAAGACCGTGGCATTCCGAACAGGTTTCCTCAATCAGCTTTTTCGCCTTGCCGTCCGGCAGCACGATATCCTGCGCCAGAACCGCGCCCGCGGAGAATAAGACCACCACCGAAACAAGCAACCCACGCAAAACGTTCATACCTCAAGATTAGGCGATAGAAGCGGCACAATCTGACCGCGGTTCATAAGATTGGCATAAACTTACGTTCGAATGGCTGTGCGTCGCCTTACCCTCGGAATCCTTCTGTGTACGGCAGGTTGGGCCGCCACGCATCAGCCCGAATACAGCCGTCGCATTTGGCGCAGTGAAGACGGCCTTCCTCAGAACAAAATCCAGGCGATAACGCAAACGGCCGATGGGTTTCTCTGGATTGGAACCTCCGGGGGCCTCGTGCGATTCGACGGGGTCCGCTTCGTCGTGTTCGACCGTTCCAGCACGCCCGCATTGGGCGACGACAGCATTCTTTCCCTTTGCCCCGCGCGTGACGGATCGCTCTGGGTCGGGACGGAGGGCGGCGGACTGGTCCGCATGAAGGGCGGCACGCTCCAGGCGTTCGGCCCCGCACAGGGCCTCACCAATCCATTCATTCGTGCCATTGCGGAGGATCGCGCGGGGCATTTGTGGATCGGCACCGATCGGGGGTTTTTTCGCCTGGACGGCACTCGGTTGCAGCGCCTCGATGACCGGGGAAATGTTCCTATTCTGTCCGTCTCTTCTCTGTACGAAGACAGATCCGGCGTGATGCGGGTGGGAACCTATCTCGGCTTTTTCAGAATCGAGGGGGGTGACTTGGTGCAAGACTTTCCGGGAACCTCCGGCCTTGGCGGAATAACATCCATTCTGGAAGAAAAAGACGGCGCCTTGTTGCTGGCATCGGCGGGCGGTCTTCGTCGAATCGCACCCGGCGGTCGGGCCGGCCAGTTCCAAAGCGATGCCCCGCCGAGTCCACACAGTCTGTGCCGCGATCCGGAAGGCAATCTCTGGATCGGCACGGTGGGATCCGGCCTGGTTCGAATCGGCGAACACGATAAAACCACTTACCTCGCCGCGGATACGCTGCCCGACAATACCGTGCTCACGCTTTTCGAAGACAACGCCAGGAATCTCTGGGTCGGCACACAGGATGGCCTGCTGCGCATGACTCGCAGCGGCGTAAAGACTATCACCAGCAAAGACGGGCTTGCGGACGATAACGTCGCTTCTGTGTATGAGGACCCTTCGGGCACCCTCTGGATCGGCACACTGACCGGAAAGATGTATCGCCTGGATGGCGACAGGGTGATTCCGTTTCAAGTGCCTGACCCGACCTTTCGCGCCCGAAGTTTGTACGTGGACCCAACTGGAACGCGCTGGTATTCCAGCGTGGGCCAGGGCGTTCTCAGAGTGCGCGGCCGCGACGTCAGGAAATTTGGAATTCGCGACGGCATGCGCTCCAACAACGCCCGGCAGTTTCTCTACGACCGCAAAGGTGCCGTGTGGATCACCACGGGTAGCGGTCTGACCAGAATCGAAGGAGACACCGTTCGCACGTTTTATCTGGAAGACGGCCTTGCGTACGGCGGAGTGCGCGTGCTTGCCGAAGAATCCAGTGGAGACATTCTGGTGGGTACCGATGGCGGGCTGAACCGAATCCACAACGGCGTGTTCGTAACCGATCCGACTTTCGTGAAGCTTGGCTACCAGAGAATCTGGGCAATTTTTCCGGACAGCCGCGGCTCGCTCTGGCTGGGCACGCGCGGCAATGGACTGATGCGAATTCGTGCCGGCAAGATCACCCGGTTCACTACGCGCGATGGCCTGCCCAGCAACTCTGTTTACGAGATTTTGGAAGATCCGAACGGCGGGAATCCCCGCTTCTGGATGAGTAGTCCGGCGGGAGTCTTCGCGGTGGATCGCAGCGAGCTCGATGCCGTTGCGGATGGTCGCGCGGGTCCCGTAGCTGTTACGCCTTACGGCACGGATACGGGAATGCTCTCGAGCCAGATGAACGGGGGCGTTCAGTCAGCCGGTTGCCGTACGCGATCCGGTCAGTTCTGGTTTCCCAGCGTCAAGGGCGCTGTCAGAATTGACCCCTCGCAAATCCGCACAGGCCCATCTCCGAACGTGCTGATCGAGTCGGTGACAGCGGACGACAGGCAACTTCCCGTTGCGGGTGAAATCGTGATTCCACCAGGACGGGGCAAGCTCGAAATCAACTTCACCGCGCCGGATTTGCTTTCACCGGATCGCGTGACCTTTCGTTATCGCCTGGAGCCGTTTGACGAGGCATGGACGCCCTCGCCGCGGAATCGCGCGGCTTACTACACAAACCTGCCTTCCGGTCGCTATAAATTTCACGTCATCGCACGCGATGGAGCCCGCCCGGACCGAACGTCGGAAGCGATTCTTCCCATCCTTTGGAAAGCGCATTCTTACGAGACCTGGTGGTTCTACGCTTGTCTCGTCAGCCTGGCGGCTCTAACGGTATGGGCTGCCTTTCATTTCTATGCCCGTCAAACAAGGGCGCGCTACGCCCTCGTGCTGGCGGAACGAACCCGCCTTGCGCGCGAAATGCACGATACTGTTATCCAGGGCTGCGTTGGCGTCTCCACTTTGCTTGAGGCGGCGCGCAGTATGCCGCCTTCCGCGCAGAACCGAACCGCGGAACTGATAGAGCGCGCGGCCACGCAGGTTCGCCTGACCGTGAATGAAGCCCGCGAGGCCGTCTGGGACCTTCGGAATTCCGACACGGTGCAAACCGACCCTCCCACAGATCTCGCCGAAACCCTGAAAACCTTCGCCACTCAGGCGGCAAGTGCCGAGGGAATTCCGGTGGTTGCCGCTATTGAGGGCGTGCCTGTCTCGCTGGGAAACATCGCCGATCGCAATCTTCTCCTTGTCGCCCGAGAGGCAATCCGTAACGCGGTGATCCACGCCCGCCCTTCCCGAATCGCCGTGACTCTGCGTTTCGAGCCCAAACAAGTTACCCTTGAGGTGGCTGATGACGGGAGCGGCTTTACCGTGGATAGGCCCCCTGCGAATGCGCATTATGGAATCATTGGGATGCGCGAAAGAGTCGAGCAATCGGGCGGGACATTTCATATGACCAGCAATCCCGAACGGGGACGCAAGTCACTGCCCGAATCCCTCTAAGGAAAACCCATGCCTAATCCAGCCAAAATCCGAGTCATGCTTGCGGACGACCACCCCGTAGTGTGCCTCGGCCTCTCCACCATGATCGACTCTCAACCCGATATGACCGTGGTGGCTCAGGCCAATGACGGCAAAGAAGCCGTCGATCTGTTCTTAAAGCATTCTCCCGATGTAGCGCTGATCGATCTGCGCATGCCCGAACAAACCGGTGTGGAAGCCATCCGCGCGATTCGGGCAAAGCAGCCCGCCGCATGCTTCATTGTGTTGACTACGTATCAGGGCGATGAGGATATTCATCGCGCTCTCGCCGCGGGAGCGCAGGGCTATTTGCTTAAGGGTATGCCGCACGGCGAATTGCTCGATGCCATCAGGCGCGTGCATTCGGGTGGAAGTTATCTGCCGCGGCCCGTGCGCGAAAGCCTCGCCAGCAGACCTCCTGGCCCCGAACTGAGCCCGCGCGAATTGCAGATTCTCGAACTCATCGTCAAAGGTATGAGCAACAAGCAAATCGGCGATCGCCTGGGTATTACGGAAGGCACCGTGAAGTGGCACGTGAATTCGATTCTCGGCAGGCTCAACGTCAGCGACCGCACCCAGGCCGCTGTTGCCGCGCTGAATCGCGGGATCGTGCAGCTATAGCAAAAGGGGACTGGCGCTAGTTTCGCCGCGCTCGCGAAACTTCGCGCCTGTACCCTTTTGCCACACCTGGTAAGCGCCGAAGTGATACAAAGGGATACTGTGAACCGTCGAACCTTCCTCGCAAGCACCACCGCCATGGCGCTTCAAAACGCCGATGCCGCGCCCGCGCCCATTCCAATAATCGATTGCCACATTCACCTCTTCGATCCCACGCGCCCGCAAGGTGTCCCGTGGCCGGATAAGAAAGACACGGTCCTCTATAAGCCCGCCAACATGGACCGGTACCGCAAGCTCGTTGCAGGTTTAGGTATCGTGGGTGCAATCGAGGTGGAAGCGAGCCCCTGGTTCGACGACAACCAATGGGTTCTCGACATCGCCGCGAAAGACAAGATGATCGTTGGCCACATCGGCGATCTCGAACCCGACAAACCTGCTTTCCGCGCGCAGCTGGATCGATTCCACAAAAACCCGCTGTTTCGCGGGATTCGCTACGGCAATATCTGGGATCGCGATCTGTACGCCGAGACCTCAAAGCCCGAGTTCATCGCAGGCATGAAGGCACTGGCAGACGCGGACCTCGCGATGGACTCGGCTAATCCCAACCCGCGCCTGATCGCCGCACTGGTCAAACTGTCCGACAAAGTACCTAACCTGCGCATCGTGCTCGATCATCTGCCGCGCATCGAAAAGCCGACCGAAGCGTCCGCGCTCAAGGCGTACGAAGCCGATTTGCATGAACTCGGCAAACGCAAACAGGTCTTCGCAAAAGTTAGCGGCGTGGCGAAGAAGGTCAACGGTAAGGTGCCGGAGGACATAGCGCCTTACAAGGCCACCCTCGATGAAATGTGGGATGTCTTCGGAGAAGATCGCCTGATCTACGGCAGCGACTGGCCGAATAGCGATCTCTGGGCCGAATATCCCGTCGAACTCAAAATCGTCAGAGCCTATTTCGCGACTAAGGGCGACGCCGCGTCACAAAAGTACTTCTGGAAGAACTCACTCGCGGCCTACAAATGGGTGCATCGCACGCCGGAACAGCCCAAAGCGTAAACGGATTTAGATTCCGAACGGCCAAACCTGCTGCACGGTTTTTCCCAGCATCCATTCGCGATCGTCTTTGTTGAAGAAACCGAGATGATCGCGGAACAGTTCCACGGCCTGCGGATAGCTCACCTGCTTGAGCGAAATCGGCCAGTCCGTTCCCCACATGAGCCGCCTGGCCCCGAACTTTTCGTACAGGCGTTTCACCTGTGTTTGCGAATCCTCAAACGGATACGGTTGCTTCGAAAGCGACCACATATGCGAGATCTTCACGAACACCTTTGGGTAACGAGCGAGCGCCAGCAGCAACTCAAGCTTCTCCGGTTGATTGAGCGGTGAATCGGCCATGTGGTCGATCACCACAGTCAGTTCGGGATTCTTCTCGATGAGAGGCACTATCTCGGGCAGTCTGTTCACCGGAGCGAGCACGGTCATCGGCACTTTCAACTGCGCGCAGCGGCTCCAAAGCGGTGGCATGAGCGGACCGTGAATCCAGTCTCCGTCCGCATTTGCTGACGGACTGAGCCGCACGCCGCGGAATCCCTGTTGCGTGAGTTTGCTTAAATGATCCGGCGCATCCGGGTCTTCCGGATTCACGCGGCAAACACCTCGGAACTGCTGCGGATACCGCCTCAAAACATCGGCCAGATAGCTGTTGTCCCAGCGGTAATGAATCACCTGGATAATGACGGTTCGCGACACGCCGTTCGCCTTCATCAAATCGAGCAGTATCTCCGCGGAAGCGTCTTCAGCGGGTGGGCGCGCCTCTTTCGCAAATGGAAACGCCGCGTCGTGCTTCCAAACGTGTACGTGCGAATCGATCAGCAGCGGCTTCGGAGTTTGTGCAAGCAGCCGCGCCGCCGCGGGCATCATAAGAAAGCTTCGGCGATTCAGTTTCATGGTTATCACTTCAATCCCAGCGCTAACGCCGGATTTGTTTTTGACATCAGATCGATATCGGATTGCGCGATGCCTTCTTTCCGCAGCCCGGCGAAGAAGGCTTCGAGTCCGTCGGGATGCGGCGGATTCGCAGCCTGTCCCAAATCGCTCGACAGAATACACGATTTTGCCCCCACTTCCCGAATGGCGCGCGCATAATCCCGCATTTCGAATTCCTTGCCGGCCCCGATCAGTCCGTTATAGACGAACTCGATGAACGCACCGGCTGCCGCCGCTTGTTTCATTTGCGCGATGCTCATTCCCACCGGCGCGAGCATCGCGTGCGTCACTACGATGTGCTCCACGCCTTGCCGCCGGGCTTCTTTGACAATCATCAGTCCCTCGGTAGCCGACGAGTGCCCGGTCTCCAGCATCAAATGGTGTTTGGCAGCGAGAGCAATCACCTGCTTCGTCTCAGGAAGCAAGTCTCCATTCCGCGAAACTGAAACAAATGGGCGGTTCTCTTTTGAGAATTTCACCTGATTCTCGGCATCGAATGTCGGCAGCCAAACCACGCGCCCGTAGCCGCCCTTTACCAGCACCATTCTCTCGATCGCTGCCGGGTTTACGCCACCGACGGACCGGTTCAGATCTACCCCTCCGAAAATTTCGATACCCGGTATTTCCTTGCGAACCAGGTAGGCCAGCGAGGCAGTCGGCTCGTAATGATTTTTCAGCACCAGCCCTCGCATTCCGCGCGCCTTCGCAAGCTTCGCGAGATCGATCGCGTCGATGGAGCGGGGCACGCTATCAGGGTCAGCGTGCGCGTGAATGTCAATCACGCCGTCCAATTGCGCGAGAGCGAAGCCTGTGGCGATCAACCCGACCAGAAGCTTCATACGCGAAGTCGCTCCATCACGGGCCACACCGATTCCACCTGGCTGCCACGGCACGCATAGATCCGGTCATACAAGTTGACGGTGGGGTCGCAATGCGGCGGAAGAAATTCTATTCGATTCCCCAGACGCGGCTTGGCGTTGGTTCCCGCCACATCGAGATAGCCGAACTCATCGCCGCCCCAGCGGTACGCGGCGCCAGGCATCCCGACGGGTTCCGGTCCAAAAGCACGATCTGTCGAGAAGGCCTTGAACCCCGCATCCACTGTCACGAAATCCGCATGGTTCGCGCTAATCACCGTAGTCATTACAGTCATCGCGTGCCCGAAGTCAACGCCTGACTTTCGATACGCCAAATCCATCAGTGGATAAGAACCGGCCTGTAGTTCTGTCACGTGCGGGATCTCAAGATCCACATCCCACGTGCCCGTGCTGCCGCCAGAAATCATATCGGTGTGCATTCCGTGCGCGGACATGGCATCCCGCGCCTCCGATGCAATCCCGAATGCATGGCCGCTGAGTCGCGCTCGTTCTTCCGTATCTTTCCCGTGCGATCCGCTGACCGAATATGCCTGCACACCCCGAAGCCACAGATGGCTCGCCTGGTCGATTGCCAGTGCGATCTCCAGAGCCTGTTCGATAGAAGCCGCGCCTGTTCGGTGATCGCCCACATCCAGATCCACCAGCAACGCCATCTGAACATTACTCGCGGAAGCAGCCTCTTCATACCAGCGCACCTGCCGCACATGATCGACCGCCGCCATCGCCCCGGTAGCCACAATGCGCGCGATCTTCGCCGCGTCGGCAACGGGCGACGTCAGCAATAAGCCATCGATACCGGCCTTCGCCATTAGTTCGGCTTCGCTCACCGTCGCGACGCAAACCCCGCACGCGCCCGCTTCAATCTGCCGGCGCGCGATCTCCACACACTTGTGCGCCTTTGCATGCGGGCGCAGTTTCTTGCCCGCGCCCTGCGCCGCGGCGGCCATCCGCGTGATGTTCCCTTCGAACACATCAAGATCTAACAACAAAGCGGGAGTCGGCAGTTCGGTCTTTAATTGCGCCAATTGATATTCTCGAATTACCTTGGATCGTATCGCAGCTCTTCAACCCACCGCGGTCAACTCGATTCTCGCCGAGGTGCGCGAACTGCGGGCCCATGGCCGCGACTTGGTTTCGCTGATGCGCGGCGAGCCCGACCTCCCCACGCCCGAACACATTGTGGAAGCCTGCGCGCGCGCGCTGAAGAACGGTCGCACAGGCTATCCGGACAATCGGGGCGAGAAGGCATTCCGCGAGGCCATTGCCATCAAACTGGAGCGGGACAACGGGCTGAAGTTCGATCCGGCGACCGAAATACTGGCCACCTCCGGGGCGACTTTCGGCATTCACGCGGCGCTCACTGCTCTTCTAAACGAAGGCGATGAAGTGCTCTTGCCAGACCCCGTTTACGACGCCTATCAATCACCCATCCGACTCGCGGGCGGCACTCCCCGCCCCGTGCCCGCAACCATAACCAACTGCAGATTTTCATTGCCCCTCGAATCGCTGGAGCGCGCCTGGACGCCCGCTGCCAAAGCGGTGATTCTCAATACGCCGTGGAATCCCGTCGGCACAGTTTTCACCGCGAGCGAACTGCGGGAGCTCGGTGAATTTTGTGAGCGTCGCAACCTCACACTCATCAGCGATGAGATCTACGAAACCATCACGTACGGCACTCACCAACATGTCTCTCCGCTCGCGGCTCTGCCCTCTCTGCGCAATCGCTGTCTGCACATCAACAGCCTTTCGAAAACCTATTCCATGACCGGATGGCGCGTGGGCTACTGCGCCGGACCAGCGCCGCTAATCCAGCGCATGTTCATGGTGCTTGCGCAATCGAGCCGCGGGCCCGCCACCTTCATTCAGGACGCCGCTGCCATTGCGCTCCAGGGCCCACAGGACTGCGTCGGCGGCATGCGGCGGGAATACGCGCGCAGACGCGACCTGGTTCTCAACTCACTCGACAAAGCTCTTGCCCCCGAAGGCGGCTTCTTCGCTATGGCGGACGTTCGCGGAAGATCGGAATCCTCCAATGACATTCGCCGGCGCTTACTGCATGAGCATGGCGTCGTGGTCGTCCACGGCGCGGCTTACGGACCTGGCGGCGAAGGCACTTTGCGGGTTTCGTTTGCCAGCGGAGGCGACACGCTCAGCAAGGGCCTTCAGCGCCTCAGGGAAGGCCTGCGGTGACGCTCCAGCAGGAACTCGACGCCGTAATCGAGGGGGAAGTCCGCTTCGACAAGATATCCCGAGCGCTTTATTCCACTGACGCCAGCGTCTATCAAATCGAACCGGTAGGCGTCGTCATCCCGAAGACGCGCGACGACATCGTGCGCGCCACCGCGGTCTGCCGTCGCCTGCGCTGCTCCATCACCATGCGCGGCGGTGGCACTTCACAGGCCGGGCAGGCCATCGGTGCGGGCTTGCAAATCGATCTTTCGAAGTACTACAACCGCGTTCTCGAAGTGAATGCCGAAGAGCGCTGGGTCCGCGTCGAGCCTGGCATCGTTCTCGACGAGTTGAACGCGCAGCTCGCTCCTCTGGGCTTGCGCTTCGCGCCCGATATTTCCACAGCCAGTCGCGCCACCATCGGCGGGATGATGGCGAACAATTCCAGCGGCGCGCGCAGCGTGCTTTATGGCAAAACCATTGACCACGTGCTGGAGCAAACCGTGCTGCTTTCCGACGGCGGCATCGCTCATTTTCGCGAGATTGCGCGTAACGAAATTCCAACCGGCGGTAGCGTCGAGGCCAGTTGCTACGAAGCCGTTCTGCGCCTCGCGTCCGAACTCGCCGGGGAAATCGATACGCGCTATCCAAAAATTCTGCGGCGCGTCGGCGGCTACAATCTCAACGATTTCACTGACGCCGCGCGCCCCGTCAACCTCGCGAAAATGATGGTTGGTTCCGAGGGAACTTTGGGCATCGTGCTCGAAGCGAAACTCCGCCTCGTCCCGCTCCCGAAATTCAAAGCGGTGATGGCGATTCTCTTCGATGACCTGCTGGAATCACTCGCCGCCACACCCGTGATCCTCACCCATCGGCCTTCCGCCGTGGAGGTGATGGATAAAGCAATCCTCGATAATACCCGTCAAAATGCGGGTCTCGGGAACATCCGCGCCAGCTTCGTAAAAGGCGACCCCGCTTCAACCCTCTGCGTCGAATTTTACGCCGACCGGAAAGAAGACTTACCGCCGCGCCTCGCCGCGCTGGAGAACGATCTTCGCGAACGCGGGTTCGGCTATCACTACCATTCGGAATTTGAACCCGCGGCTCAGGCGCGTATCTGGAGCCTGCGGGAAGCCGCCCTGGGACTTTCCATGGCCACTCGCGGCGATGCGAAATCCGTCTCGTTCGTCGAAGACACCGCTGTCGCGCCGGAAAAACTGAGCGAGTTCATCCGAAGATTTCTCGAAATTATCCACGGCCATGGGACCACCGCCGGTATCTACGCGCACGCCTCCGTGGGCTGCCTTCACGTTCGTCCGGTCATCAACATGAAGACCGCCGACGGCATTCGAAAATTCGAAGCCATCTCCAACGCGGTCGCTGACCTTGTACTCGAATTCGGCGGGGCTCTGTCGGGCGAACATGGCGATGGACTGGTGCGCAGCCCGTTTATGGAGCGCATGTTCGGGCCAACCCTGTATGAAGCGTTCCGCGAAATTAAGAGGACCTTCGATCCCCAAAATCTTTTCAATCCCGGAAAAATTACAGACGCGCCGCCTCTCACCTCGAACCTCCGCTACGGCGCAAATTATCAGACCCCGAATCCGTTCACATGGTTCGACTTTTCTGAGCACGGCGGCATGGCGGGCGCGGTGGAAATGTGCAGCGGCGTGGGCGCATGCAGGAAAAAACTCTCCGGCGCCATGTGCCCGTCCTATATGGTCACCCGCGAAGAATCCGCATCCACCCGGGGCAGGGCCAATGTGCTCCGTCTTGCGATGACCGGCAAGCTTGACGAGGCCGGGTTGGGCGATCAGGGCGTCTTTCAGGCGCTCGACCTCTGTCTCGAATGCCGTGCCTGCAAAGCGGAATGCCCCGTGGGCGTCGACGTCGCGCGCTTCAAAAGCGAGTTTCTTGCCGACTATTACCTGCGCCATGGCGTTCCGGCCAAGGCCAGAGCACTGGGCAATGTACACAAAACCGCCGTGTGGGGAAGCCGTTTCGCACCGCTTGCGAACGGCCTGGCTGCCAGCAAACCCGTACGCTGGCTTAATGAGAAGTTCCTGGACATAGACTCGCGCCGAACTCTCCCCCGCTGGCGCAAAGACACCTTCGAACGTCAATTCCAACCGACCAATAACAAAGCAGGAGCAACCGCGGTCACTCTCTTCAACGACACCTTCACAAACCACTACGACTCCGAAATCGGCATGGCCGCCGTGCAGGTGCTCGAAGCCGGCGGTTGCTCCGTCAACGTCGTGCGTCCGGGCTGCTGTGGACGCCCGCTCATCTCCCAGGGCCTGCTCAGCGAAGCCCGCAACCAAGCCTCGAAACTCGTGACAGCCCTGCATCCCATAGCCGCGCGCGGGGAATCGATCCTCTTCCTCGAACCCAGTTGCCTGTCCGCGGTCAAAGACGACGCGATCTCCCTGCTGCGCGGCGATCTTCAGCAAAAAGCGCGTGAACTCGCGCACTCATGCAAACTCTTCGACGAATTCGCCGCCAGACTCGACCTGCCGCTTCGCCCGGCTCCAGGCCGCATCCTCCTTCACGCCCATTGTCATCAGAAATCTCTCGGCTTGCTGCCCGCCTCGGTCGCGCTCCTCTCCCGTGTTCCAAACGCGCAAATTGTCGATCTCGATGCGGGTTGTTGCGGTATGGCCGGCTCCTTCGGCTACACCCGCGGTCATTACGATGTATCCGTTGCCATAGCGGAACGCCGGCTCCTCCCCGCCGTTCGCAAAATGCAAACCGGAGACACGCTGGTCGCCACCGGAACCTCCTGTCGTCATCAGGTGGCGGAACTGGAAGGCGCCAAAGCCATCCACCCCGCGACGTTCATCCGTAATCTTCTATCCTGAAAGATGGAACTTTCCCAAATCCGCAAGGGTATTGACGATCACGGCCCGTGGTTCTACGCGCACGATTTCGGCAACGGCTTAAAGACCACTCCCGCCATACCGCCACAGGTCGCGCAAATTCATGACACGCGCCTCGCCATGGTTCAATCCGCCGTGGAATATCAATTCGGCGACCGCGTCCGAAACATGGATTGCCTCGATATCGGTTGCCACGAAGGTTTCTATTCGGTGGCAATGGCTCGTTACGGTATGCGCGTCTCCGCTATTGACGCCCGCGAAGAGAATCTGCGCCGCGCCCGCTTTGTCGCAAGAGCGAGCAACGCTCAGATTGTCTTTCGGCGGGGGCTCGTGGAAAAACTCGCGCATGACGAAGGTCGGGCATATGACCTGACTTTATTTCTCGGCGTTCTTTATCACGTGGAAGACCCGATGCGCTGTCTGCGTCAGGTCGCCGCTGTTACTAAAGAAATGTGCCTCATCGAGACGCAGGTCGTCGATGAAGTGGAAGGTTCCACCGAGTGGGGCGCGCAGGAATGGACCCGGCCCTACAGAGGCATTCTCGCTCTGGTCGACGAGTCCGGCGAATTCAATTCGGGTAATCGCGAAACCGGTATTACGCCCATGGCAACATGCCCTTCGCCCAGGGCTCTGCTGTTCATGCTGCGCCAGGCGGGGTTTGTGAACGCCGAAATCATGCAGCCTCCGCCCGATGCCTACGAACAGCACGCGCGTGGAAAACGCGTCGTCTGCGCGGCCTGGAAATAACGTGACAAAGCCCACTCACGCCGATCTTTTTCTCGAACGGTCCACCGAGTTCGTCGCCCGCGCCCGCGCCCTGGGCCTTGCCGATGCGGACCGGTATTACTGGTATCACACGATGGATCTCGGCGAAGGCCTAATCACGCCAGGTCTCTACGACTACCGTGAGACGCTCTCGTCCTTTCAGTTCCCCCGGGATATGAGCGGCATGACCGTGCTCGATGTAGGCTCTGCCACCGGGTTCTTCGCATTTGAATTCGAACGCCGGGGCGCGCGCGTCGTTTCTGTCGAACTGCCGTCGCTTCGCGATCTCGACCGGTTTCCCGGCCAGGATGTCGACAGTTCGCTTCACAAGATCGAGAAGATGGTCTTCCCGGACGATCTCGATCAGGATAAGTTCGTGCGCCACGGCCACTCCGAGCGCGATCTCTACTGGTATCTGCTCGAAGGCCCGTTTCGCTTCTGCCGCGAGCGCCTGGGCTCGCGCGTGGAACGCTGCTATTCGACGGTTTACGACCTCACCCTGGAACGCACAGGCGTTCGCGAAGGCTTCGACCTCGTGTTTCTGGGGGACGTTCTCATCCACACGCTCTATCCCCTGAAAGCGCTGGCGTCCCTGGCAAGCCTTTGCCGGGGTACGCTGGTATTTTCCGGCGTACTTCCCGAAGGCCCCCAGGAACCGCCCGCCATGATCTACGTCGGTGGCTCGAACCCAGCCGACGATGAGGTCGCGTGGTGGCACCCGAATCTTTCCTGCCTGATGCGGATGCTCTCGAAACTCGGTTTCGCGCACGTGGAAAAACTGGGCTTTCACAGAGGTTTGCTCAACCCCTCGGGCTGGCAATTTGAACGGGTTATCCTCCGCGCTCAAAAGCGCCTGCCGTGACCGCAATAGAAATACAGTGCCTCTCGAAGAATTATCCGCTCGGCGACTCGCAATGGGCCCGCTTCAGTCACATCTTCTCGCCTGAGAAACACGCATCCAAAGGAATCTGGGCGCTCCGTGACGTGAGTTTCACTGTCGCGAAGGGAGAAGCGTTCGGCATCATCGGAGCCAATGGCTCGGGCAAAAGTACCCTCCTCCAGATCGTCGCGGGCATTCTCCGGCCCACCTCCGGAACCGTCGCAATCAACGGCAGGCTTTCGGCATTGCTGGAGCTTGGGTCGGGCTTTGCGCCCGAATTCACCGGACGCCAGAACGTATACCTAAACGCGTCAATACTCGGTCTCACTACCTCGGATATCGATGACCGCTTTGAAACCATCGAACGTTTTGCCTCAATCGGAAACTTCATCGATCAGCCCATCCGGACCTATTCCACCGGCATGGTTCTCCGCCTGGCATTCGCCGTGGCCGCGCATGTGGAACCGGAAATCATGATCGTGGACGAAGCCCTCGCCGTCGGTGACATCGCATTCCGGCAGCGCTGCATGCGCCGAATACACGAACTGCGCGGCGGCGGAACAACCATCCTGTTCGTCTCTCACGAAACCGGGGATGTGAAGGCGCTCTGCGAACGCTGCCTCTGGCTCGAAAAAGGCGCCGTACGCGCCCTGGGGGATGCGGACAGCGTCATCGGGGCCTATCTAAGTCACATGGTGCTAAGAGAACGCGCCAGCGATGCCCAGGATCGGGTCTCAACCGCTGCGCAAACCGCTTTCGCAACCCAGATCGTCAGGACAATTTCAGGCACACATCGATACGGCGACAAGACCGCTGAAATTACGGGCGCGGAATTGACCGCTATTTCCGGACATCGCATGAGCCAATGGACCGCGGGAGCAAGCGCGGTGGTCCGTTTGAGCTTCCGGGCAACAGCCTGCCTGGCGAGCCCAATGGCCGGCTACCTGGTTCGCAATCACAAGGGAGAGACAATCTTCGGAACCAACAGCACTCGCGAGAACTATCCCTTGCCTGCCGTGCAGCCCGGCGAGACCCACACGATTGATTTTCACTGTTTGCTGCCAGGGCTCGCGCCTGGCCGGTATTACATATCCGTTGCGGTGAGCGAGGGCTCCATTTACGATTTTCGCGTATGCGATTACGTGGAAGATGCGATCGTTGTGGACGCTATTGCGGGCGGCAACGACGTGCGAGGTTATGTAGCGCTCAAATGCTCAGTGGCCATCCACAACCACCCGGTCGTATCCGCGCGACACAGTGATTGCGGCTGAAATCGTGCGTACCCGTTTCAGCTAACTCAGCGGGATTCCGTGAGCAGAGCGTCGAAATAGGCGCGGAGTTTGCGGGTTTCGTCAGGCTCTACGGGAATATTTTGTTTTTCCTGTGTAAGGCCTCTCATGAAGATCATGGAGCGGCCCGAATCGAGAAAATCCACGTAGGAAATTGCCTCGACGTTTACCACCTTGTTGTGGACGCGGATGAATTTGCTCATGTTAGCGGCCAATGAAGGATTGCAGGTATCCGAACTGTTCGCCTATCAGCCGAAGCGCGGGGCCGGCGAGTTCCTGGACGGCGAACCAGGCTCCGGCGCCCGCTACGCCAAGATTGACCAGCTTACTCTTGCCGGCCACCATCCGGAAAACAGTGGCCGCCGCCATGGGGCCGGCGGCCACCAGCAGATTGTATTGGGTCACGTACTTGCCAACTACTTGCTGAAGCTCACTTAGATCGATATTATGTCCCACAAAAAAAAGTTTATGGTTAACTCAATCGGGGGCACAAGTTATCAAACGTTAATTGGGTTTTAGGCGCCGCCCAGCCAGGGAAAATCCAAGTAAGGCGATCCCGGCAAGCGCGAAGGTAACGGGCTCGGGCGTCTGCGCGACCAGGAAGCCGCGGATCTCGCCCCCAGGAAACATTGTAGTGTGGATATTCCAGTAAACCTCGCCGGCCATTGCGCCTGCCAGAAGGGAAGCTTCCGCGCCTGCCGTGGTGCCGCCGCTGGCCGTAATGAAAGCGGGATTCCAGCTGCTGGCCATTGTCAAATCGAGAACGTTGTGAAATGTGCCGGACGTGACTCCGAGCGGGAAGCCGGTAAAACTTGGGGTGGTGGTGGCGACTCCGGCGGTGCCGGTGAACGGCGACGTTGTGCAGCAGTGCAGGTGCGACGCCATACTGCCCGTGGTAAGCCCCGAAAAATTTATGTCCAGTGTCATAGTGTTCGCAGTGGTATCGAAGACTACCGAGCCGCTGCCGGTCCCTGGCGAAGTGTTCGGCGGGGACTCTGCCGGCCCGCTCAGCGCGACTGTGTACGTGATGGTTGCGGAAATTGCGGGTGATGCCAATAACATCGCCGCGAAAAGACTTGCTGAAAGTGTTTTCATTTCGGACCCTCTTCAAAAGAACGAGCAAGAGGATTATATATTCGTTCGCTGCGAGTGTTATTGCTATTTAGGACTTGCCGATACGCGCGGCCCGGCACGGTGTATTGAAACAAGCAGAGGCCGGGAGCGAAGCCCCTTGCGGGCCCTCTTAGCGGGGAGCGCCCAGGGTTTGCATGTCGTGAATAGTGTGAATAATCGCGGGCACAAGGGTGACTACGAATAGCACTGGCAGGATAAAGAGCACAATCGGGAAGAGCATTTTAATTCCGGCTTTGCCTACGGCTTCTTCCGCGCGCAGGCGGCGTCGGGTACGGAGGTCTTCCGCATAAGCATTCAACGCGCTCGAAAGGCTGGTGCCGAAACGTTCGCTCTGGATGATCATGGCAGACAGCGATTTGATGTCCTCAAGACCTGTGCGGCGCACCATTCCCTGAAATGCTTTCGCGCGTTCCTGACCGGCGCGGACCTGCATGGTGACCGTATAGAATTCGCCGGCTAACTCGGGATAAATGTGCTGCATTTCATCGCTCACACGGTTCATGGCCTGATCGAGCGCCAGACCGGTTCCGAGTACGATGCCGAGAAGATCGATGGTATCGGGCAAGCCTTCCTGCATCCGTCTGCGGAAGCGCGCGGCAAGTTTGCCGAGAGCGAACTGCGGCAGCACAAAGCCCAGAATGCCGGCGGCGATCATGCCCCCGAAAGCGTTCGATAAATCTTTGCCGCTCTGTGCGAACATCATTCCAACCATACAGAGCACCAGCCAGCCGGCGGCGATGGCCATATAATTTGCGAGCGCCTGCTCGCCTCGGTAGCCGGCTTGGCGAAGCCGCTTTTCGCTGCCTTTGATCCAGTCCTCGCCGCCCGGGATGGAAGAAACCATGCTGAGGAAGCGACCCTTCAGACCGCGGCCTTTTCGGCGGACAGAACCGGATGCCGCCGGGCCGGCGCTTTGCAGTTCGGCTATGCGGTCGCCGAGAGGATCCTCTTCTGTCCGAAAGAGCCGAACTCCGGCCCAAACGAGCACGACGATAGTCGGGAAAACAAGGGCGAAGAAGATGGCGGCGCTCAGCATGTTTAAACCTTGATTCGTCTTTAAACCTTGATTCGGGAAATGCTTCGGATAATCAGGATTCCCACGATCTCAGAAACAATCGCATATGTGAAAAACTTGATGCCGAGAGGGTCAGTCCACAGCAGGCGGAGATAGTCCGGCTTGACGACCCAAAAGCCGAGGCCGACAACTAGCGGCAGAACACACAGGAGCCCCGCGGAGAATCGCTGGGATGCGGTGTGCGCCTTCAGCTTGCCTGCCATGTTGAGGCGTTCGCGGATGAGCTTCGAGAGATTCTCCAGGACCTCGACCATGTTGGCTCCGGTTTGGCGTTGCAGGATCAGCCCGGTGATAAAGAACTTCAGGTCGATCAGGGGCATTCGGTCGCCGAGCTTGTGCAGCGCGGCTTCAAGAGCGGAACCGAGAGCGAGTTCCTCGGTGACTTTACGGAATTCCATCCGGATGGGGTCGGACGTTTCATCGCCGATAGTTTCGAGACCCGAATGAATGTTGTGACCGGCGCGCATGGTGCGCGTAAACAGGTCGATGGCATCGGGAAGCTGGTCTTCGAATTTCTTCAGCCGTGCATTGCGCTTGCGAAATATGTACGCGACGGGCAGTGCGCCGGCGGCGGCGGCAAACAAGACGCGGAGCGCTGTAATCGGAACGAAAAAAACGAAGGCGGCGTAGCTGAACACCGCGATTGCGATGCAGACGCCCGTGACGTCCGCGGCGCGGTATTGCAGATTGCCCTGATTGATAACAGCCTGCAGACGGCCGGGGACGGCGAGTCTGGAGAAAATGTCTCCGAGGGCCGCAAATGAGCCGCGGTTTTCGTGCCGGATGAGATCCGCCGCGCCTCTGTCTTTGCCCGCGCGCACGGTGGAGCGCACGCCGCGAAGCCGGCGGTCGAGAACGCGCGCGGCCTCCTGACGGGGCATTACCCACACGTAGTAACCCACGCCGTAGAGTGCGCCCGCGAACAAGAGAAAAGAGACGACGAAAAACATTACTTGTCTCCGACCTCCACTACTTCATCAAAAATCGATTTCGATAAATGAATGCCGTAGCCGCGGAGCTTGTCCATGCATTGAGGCTGTTTCCCGTAGCCGCGGAAGCGCCCGACCACTTTGCCGCGCGGACTGACGCCGGTGCGATCGAATTCGAAGATGTCCTGCATCTCCACCTGTTCGCCCGCAACGCCCAGCACTTCGGAAATCGCAATGACTTTGCGCGTGCCGTCGCTGAGGCGCGCGCACTGCACAACCAGGTGAATGGCCGACGCGAGTTGTTGACGAATAACCTTGTCGGGCACGTTCTGGCTCGCCATCATCACCAGCGTTTCAAGGCGCGAAAAAGCATCGCGCGGCGAATTGGCGTGGATCGTTGTCATGGAGCCATCGTGGCCCGTGTTCATCGCCTGCAGCATGTCCAGCGCTTCCGCGCCGCGCGATTCGCCAACTATGATCCGGTCCGGACGCATACGCAGCGTATTGATGACGAGGTCGCGCGCGGTGACCGCGCCCGCGCCTTCGATGTTCGAAGGACGTGTTTCAAGGCGCACCACATGCGGTTGCTGCATCTGCAGTTCAGCCGTGTCTTCGATGGTGATCACACGTTCGTCTTCAGGGATGAAGCGGGACATGGTGTTCAGCATAGTGGTCTTGCCCGAGCCCGACCCGCCCGCGATCACGACATTGAGGCGGGCTTCCACGCAGCCGCTCAGAAAGTCGATGATGCCGTGAGTGAACGTCTGGTTTTTGAGAAGGTCCTCGGTGGTGAGAAGCTTCTTGCCATAGCGGCGAATCGACATCACGGGCCCGATGAGCGAGAGGGGCGGGATGACGGCGCAGACGCGGGAGCCATCGTCCAGACGGGCGTCGACAATCGGCGAGGAATCGTCGATGCGGCGGCCCACGTTCGCGACGATGCGGTCGATAATCATACGCAGGTGCGCCTGATCTTTGAACCGAACGTTGGTTTCCACCACGCGGCCGGCGCGTTCCACATAGACGTTGTCGTAACCGTTCACCATGATGTCTGAAATGGTGTTGTCTTTCAGCAGTTGTTCCAGAGGGCCAAGGCCGAAGACTTCATCCTGAATTTCTTCCGTGACGCGGTCACGCTCGACCATGGTCATGGGAATCCCCTCATCGAGAACGAGCCGCTCTACAATGAGCCCGATCTGCGCGCGCACCCCTTCTTTGTTGAGGGCCTTGAGCTGCTCCGGCGAGAGCGTGTTCAGAAGCTTCAGGTGGACCTGGCTCTTGATTTCAAACCAGCGGTCCGCGCCGGCGGCGGGGCGCGGCTTTAGATCGCGCGCGTTGAGATCCATGGGGCGGGTACTCATTCGTTATGCGCCTGCCGCGAGAGATTGCGGCTTGGTGGCCTTATCGACGAAGGCTCGGAAAATGCGATCGATCTCCGGGGCGTACTGGCGATCGGCCACCAGCGGGCGCGCTTTGTTGACCGCGCCGACGAATGCGGCCGAGTCCTGCGGAATGCCGTAAAAAACGGGCTGGTTCAGCGTCTGCTTGATCTGTTCGAGCGTGGCCAGATGCGGGTTGGGTTTCTTCGTATATTTATTGACCACAACGCGAACTTGATCCTGCGTAAAGCCGGTGCGAACGAGAGTGGCGAGATAACGCTGGGCGTTGCGAATGGCCGCGAATTCCTGATTCACCACGAGGAAGACCAGCGTGGAAACCTGGCATGCGCCGGCCACCACTTCATCGTTGATGTTCTTGCCTGCATCCACAACCGTGCTCTCGTATTTCTCGATCAGGAACGTGGAAAAATCGCGGAACATAGCTTCGGAAAAGTAGGAGCGGTGTTCGAGAGTATCGCTGGGTCCGATGAGGTAGAAGCCGAGCGGATCGCGGGTGACGAAACTTTCAAACAAAGCCTGGTCCATCCGGTTGAGGTTATCGGCCACTTCGGCGAGCGTGTATTGCGGGGCGGCGCCCACCTGCATGGCGATATCGTTCGCGGTCCAATCGAGGTCAACCGTGACCACCGACTGTTTGCGCTGGGCAAGTACCGCGGCGAAATTCACGGCGAGCGTGGTGGTTCCGACTCCGCCTTTGGTGCCGAGGAACGTGTAGACCTTGCCCAGCTTGCTCTCGGTGGTGTTGACGCGTTTGGGGGCTCGTTCGAAACGGGCCATGGCTTCGCGGAAGTCCGTGCGTTTGATGGGCTGCGTGAGAAAGTCGTTCGCGCCCATTCGCATGGCGTTAATGACCGTTTCCCCATCGGCGTGGTAATGGGAAACGATGACGTAAAGATCGGGAACCGCCTGTTTGAGGCGTTCAAGCGACTTCAGACCGGACTCTGTGTCTTCCGAGAGGTCGAGGATGACGGCGGAGTTGGGATGGCGCTCAATATCCTGCAGAACTCTCACGTAAAGGTTCGACGAAACTTCCTGATATTCGGACCCAACCTTCGAGTTGGGGACATTGAGGAGATTGTCGCGGACCATCTCGCGGAAGTGTTCGTCGCCGGACGCGATCATCAGGGCAAAGGGTGCGGACATAGTGTTAGGTGACCTTTCCGGACATGAAGTTTATGGCACGCACGTGTTTTGCTCCGGATCGCAGCCGTTGCTTTGAATCGGCATGGATGTGGGAAACGAGGGCATAACTACGGGCTGCAAATGAAGAAAGCTGACGAAACGCCGAAACTCGTAGTTTGTCACGCTGACGGTGACGGCATCGGGGACGCAGGCGGTGCTGCAATCGCCATCGCAGGAGAACGGGTTGAGCTGGCCAGTGTCGGGGTCGCGCTGAAAGTATTCGACGTTGATTTGGGCGGAGCCGCCGATGCGAAATTCGCTGACGTCGATATTGACGGGCACGTGGCTTTGCATGTACGACATCACGTTTTGCCCATCCGCCTGCCAGCAGTGTGTGGCGGCGTAGCGCGCGCCTTCACGTGTAAATTCGACCGCGCTGTGCCATACCCAATACATCTCCGCGACGTATACAATCCCAAACGTCAGGGGCAAAATTACTGCTCCGTAGAATAAGGCGAATTCAATGGCGGCCTGACCGCTTCGGCGGGTAAGTTTACGTGCCGCCATAGGGCACCTGTACGGAAGGTTTCAGCGGGATGGGATCCATCGTGGGGAGCATCGGGATGCGGAGTTGCACGAGGAAGCCGTTAGGGATGCTGACCGTGATGAAGTCGGGGCGCGCGCCGGCGAACGCGGGGGAGCCCACACAGCTGGCCGCGTAGTCTGTGCCGTCCAGGCGTTGCGCGGTGACGGAGATCATGTCGGGCGTGAGTCCGCCAACGAAAACAGGCAAAGAGTTATCGGTGGAACCGGTGAGGCCGAAGTTGACGGCGGCGGTGATGAGGGGGTCGCCCGAATCGCAGAAGTTGACGCTTTGCTGAGTGCTTAGGTAAGAGGCAACCGAGTAGACTGCTTTTTTCAGGGTGAAATAGAGGTATGTGATTTTCGCGATTTGGGCCATGCCGACAAGCAGCAGAACGATTACGGGGATCAGCATCGCGGCTTCGATGATTACGTTCCCCTTGCGGTTTCTCATTGATGAAGAACCACCTTGCCGGGGCCGCTGGTGATTCCGCACGCGGGTCCGAGGCTGCCTTGTTTCACCGGAGCTACCGCGCCGCTAAGTTGGGGCGAATCGAGATACATGGCGACGAAGCGGCTGTTGCCGTCCGCGAAGTTGGGCAGCGAGCCGTCGAGGTTTGGCTGGATCAGAAATTGCCGGAAACCGACTACCGTCATTGGCGTGGTTGCCGAGAGAGTTTCAACTACAGGCACGGTGATCAGGCGGCGGTTATTGCCCGTATAGCTGGCGTAATCGTTCGCGGCGTAGTAGTTGAGATCGGTGTCCTGGTTGTATGCGGCGGCCAGAGTCGCGACGTCGGTGACGTTGTTGCAGGCGGTGGGCGTGGCGTCTGTGAGACGTGTGCTGAGGCCACACATTGAGGCAAGCGCGAGAGCGCTCGGTGTGGTGGCGTTGCAGGCTTGGGGCGAGGCGCTCACGGTGCCGTCGGTCCAGAGTGATTCGGAGCCCCCAATGATGGAACATGAGAAGCCTGAGGTGGAAGTAGAACCGAGAAGGCCCTGCGATCCGAGCCGGAACAATTGTTGGTCTTCCACCAGTGCGCCGCCTGCATCGAACCGGTTGATGAGCAGGTAATTGATGCGGCCGGTGGTGTTCTGTCCGGCTAATTGAGTGGGCGCGCCGGGGGCGTTGCATTGGTATCCGAACGTGTACAGATTGCCGGAGACAAAGCCGAAATCCACAGGGTCGCCATCGCTGGCGTCGGCGCGCTGAATCGCGAACGGTTCAATGCCGCAGGCAGTGCATACGGGTGCGCTCACGCCTGCTACAGCTGCGGCGGCGATGCTGGTTTTGCGGCTTTGACCCAGGGTGAGAATCGACCAGAAGAGCAGTGGGGCATCGGCTGTGAGGTTGACGGTCACGTGCCGGGCAGTGGTGCCATCGGCGGTGGAAGCGGCGCCGGTCGCGCCCACAGCGGAGGTGGCGGCGGAGACGTTGTCGAAAAACGCGGGGTCCTGAAGCTGGCTGGTTAAAAATGTGTCCAGGCCGAGCGTGGCGGAACCGAAGTTGTAGCGGTTCGTCGCGATAGTTGCGTTCGCGGCTGTGGTGGCCGTGCCGGTGGCGCCGCTTGTGCCGTTTAACTGTGCGGCGGCGGCCATGGCCATCGCGCTGGCGGCCTGGTTGAGTTCGCCCCGCACCAGATACATGCGGCCGAGGTCTACGGCAAACCCCATTGCGCCGAGTAATACCGGGACCATAATTACCAGAAATTGTACGGACATGCTTCCGCGTTGAGGGCGATGCCAGGCCAATTCGTCGCCTGCGGCCAAAGCCGCCTGTACCTGGCCATCGTCGAGGTTATTTCCTGGGTTCCTGTTCACCACGAGGCCCCACAAACTGCGCCGCTTTTTTGCCGGTCCCCTTCGCCTTCACGTCCACGTTGGAGGGCATGAATGAGATCGGGTAATCCGGCAGCTGCGCTTTTTCTTCCGGCGTAAGAGGTTTCACGAAATGCGGCGTAATGAGCACCAGCAGTTCGGAGTTGGTCTTTTTCGTAGAGCGGCTGCTGAAGAGCTGGCCGATGATCGGAATGTTTCCGAGACCCGGGAATCGGGCGATCTCCTGTTCTACGCGATTATCGAGCAGACCCGCAATCACAAAACTTTCGCCGTCTTTCAGGATCACTTCGGTGTCGGCGCGGCGCTGCGAGAGCGCGGGAATCAGGAAGCCCTGCAGCGTCACGGCATTCGCAAAATCGAGCGAACTGACCTCGGGTGAAACCTGCAGATTGATGGCTCCGGTGGGCGTCACGGTCGGAGTGAAATCGAGTTTTACGCCGAAAGGCTTGAACTGAACCGTGATGACAGGTGAAACGGAACCGCCCGTGGATGTCGTCGTGAGAATCGGAAATGGAAACGATCCGCCCGCAAGAAAACTTGCTGTCTTGCCTTCGACTGTAACGAGATTCGGTTCGGCAAGCACTTGAAGAACGTCACGCTCCTGAAGAGCTTTGATGGTCGCGCCAATATTCAGATCGGGGCGGTAAACGAAAAGGTTTAAAAGGTCGGCGAAGTTGACGGTCTGGGTTCCGGTGGGCTGTAACTGGCTCAGGCGCGGAGCCTGAAATTGCTCTGTGCTGAGGGTGCCGGTCCCTTTTGGATTCGTGCTGAAGAGGTTGAAGCCAACCTGATTGAGCGCAGTGCGATCAATCGCGCAGAACTTCACTTGCAGAACAATCTGGCGCGGTTCAGGGTCGGGCGCGAGAGCCGTAACCAGGTTGACCACCTGCTTGGCCCGGGTTTGGGCGAGGGCTCCGGCTTGTTTCACCTGCGCGTTGTTTTTCGCCGTTCCGGTGAGCACGATCGTTTCGCCTTTGCCCGTGAGTTCGATGGTGCTGCCAGGAAGTTGATCGGCGAAGGCGTGCTTGAAATTATCGAAATCCGTGGAGTCGGCTATGACGTCCACATCATAGCGGTAGGGGGAAGTGCCTTCCCAGATGACTACGGTAGTTTTGCCGGCTTCCTTCGCGTTCACCATCACCTCGCGCGGGGAGATCACAATTACGTCCGCGATCTTAGGTTCGGAGGCAGCTACTTGTTTGACGTCGGTGGAGAATTGCAGTAGTTCGCCGCGACCGGCGGTCAGCGTGAGAGATTTGCGAACCGGCGCCGTTTGAGCGCGCAAACATGCGGCAGTGAGACAAAGCAGCGCAAGGCCGCGCGCGTTAATCATGGAAGACTTCCTGAACGTGCTTATCGCCGCGGAATACGTCTACGATAGCGCGCGGCGGCGGTGGCGCGGGCTTCTCCTTCACCGTGGGAACGGCGGGCGTCTTTGGCTTCTCACCGGTGAGCTCGGCCCATGCTCTTGGGTCGCTCATATCGGGTGAATTGCGCAGACGATTCGACAGCGCGACCTTGGCGCGCATTGCGGGGTCCAGCACGTCCGTGTTGACCGGCTTGCCATCAACGCCCATCGATTCGTCCAGTGGATTGCGCAGTGTGAGGCTGATGCGGCCCTGGTTTTTCGCGAGTTCAAGTTTCTGAGCCTGCTCCGGAGTGACCAGCAGCGTGGCCACGGGAACTTTCGGCGCCCTGGGGTCGATGATCTGGTTCACCTGAATGCTTTTGCCGATGGACAGCACGCGCACGTTCTGCAGGATCGTGGATGTGATCGCTTCCGCCATGGTGCCGGGGCGCGTGAAAAGAACATCCACGTGTGCGCCCGGCTGAATCAGGCCTGCCACCCCGCTCACGTCCGTGATGGTGATGGCTGCCGCGCGATAGCCCTGTTCAATGGTGGCCGGAATGCCATCGGCTCCGTTCAGCTGAGACAGACTGCCGTTAACGATCGGGGCGTTTGCGGAAATTGGGAATAGCACCGCGCGATCCAGCGCATCCTTTTCGATAGAGACGGCGCCCTTGGGGAAATCTCTCGGCAACACCGAAATTTTCTTTAGATCGGCCTTCTTGACGAGCTTGCCAATGGGAAGATCGCGAACCGCCGCGAAAACGGTGGTGCGCTGTTCTTTTTGAGGAGCAATCGTCTTCGCGTAGAGAAACCAGCTCAACAGACCGGCCATTACGGCGGCGGCGGCGAACAGGATCATGGTGCGTTGTCTGTCCATCAGCTTTTACCCAAGAGGACGGCCGTACGGTCCCTGTATAGCTCGGTCCAGCCCTGCGCTTCGAGCGCAGGCACGAGGGAGTAATCCACCGGGAGCAATGCATGAGTAAACTGCCATTTCGAAAATTCCGCCTGCCAGCCGGGACGAACCTGCGCGATTCGTGAATAGCGGCGAAGAAACTCGGCGCCATAGAAATCGCTCCGCCCGTCGAAGAAGACCTTTCGTGTTCCGTTGAATCGGTAGATCAAATAGCCGCCGAATTTATCAGGCGCGAAGATTCGGGCGTTTTCAGGAAGCGCGGAGATGGCGCTTGCGGCGCCGACGGGGAATTCATTAGCAGGGAAGCCGGGGCGAGATACGCGCATCGCCCCAAACAGCGCCAGCGCGACGAGAGGGACGAGAGCGAGTCCCCTTAACCCGCGATCGAGCGCGCGAAGCCGAATTCCGTAGTTGAGGATCAAATCGAGCCGACGGCGAACATTGGGCGTGAGATGAGCGTGGGTCAGCACGCTTGCTATGGATCCGTTTGCGAGCGGAAGCAGAATGAGTGCGGCTACAGGTAAGAGACGCGCGGATCGCAGAGCGCCGGCGGTGAACAGCATGGTCACGAGAAAGCGTTCCGGACGCCTTGCCGAAAGAGCCGCGAAGCCGCCCGCAACCGCAATGAGCAGCATCAAAATGATTTGGGCGGACCCTTCGGAATGGAAATTGAAGCTTTGGAATTCGCCGATGCGGTCGAGCAAATTTGAATCGACGAGATAAGCAATCACATGCCGATGCAAATTCCAGCCGCCGGGGTTTAAAAGCGATCCGGCGGACGCGGCTGCTGCGATGGAAAAGAATGCCGGGAGCCGGTGCGGCTGACCGGAATCCCAGAGATGCGGTTTGAGCCAGGAGCCGATCCCGTACATGAGCATGACCACCGGACCAAGGAGAAAGCTGCCATGCATGTTCGCCCAAACCGCGCAAACAGCAGCGGCCAGCAGTAGATCGGCGTTCGAAATGCGTTTCGGAATTCTCTCGCAGAACCAAACCGTGCCAGCCAGGAAAAGCCAGCTAAATACGTGGGGGCGGGCGAGCCAGTGCAGGTTAACGGTGGAAAGGACCGGCGACGCGAACAGGCACGCAAGCAAGAAATTTCCGCCGGCCGCCCAGTTTAGCCTGAACCACATCCAAACAGAAGCGCCGATGGCGAGCGTGTAGAGGGCGGCCACTCCCGAAAGTCCGGCCAGCAGGTGAACAGAAGCCACCAGAGCATCTGAAAGCCATTCCCACGCAACCCATGCCTCCCCCGCTTTTGAAAACGAAAACGG